>Ga0310695_10006607_pt1 | contig 19032 bp, 17 predicted proteins | sample RumenRJG_04DNA_FD_203882 | JGI IMG/M metagenome (GOLD analysis project Ga0310695, IMG submission 203882) | Bovine rumen microbial communities from Lethbridge, Alberta, Canada - RJG_04 (v2) (version 2) | ecosystem: Host-associated > Mammals > Digestive system > Stomach > Rumen | place: Canada...
ACTCTAAAATTCTAAATTTAAAACCTAAAGTTTACAAAATAAAAATTTCTTTAGATTTCTTGCGTATTCAAAAAAAATGCTTTACCTTTGTAAAATCTAAAAAAAACGGGCTATTTGCCCCTAATTTTGACTTAAATGGAGACAAAAGACAGAATTCGCCAGATTATGGAGGACAAGCACATGACCCAACAAGTGTTTGCAGATTTCCTCCAACAGTCACCTGCTACTTTGAGCAGTATCTTCAATGGACGTACTCGTCCAACAATAAATGTCATTGAAGCTATTAAAGCAAAAATTCCTGACATCAGTACAGAATGGTTGCTTTTTGGTTCTGGTGACATGTATATAACCCACCCTGCTGAACCTTCTGCTTCAGATTTGGAGACCCAATCGAGGACTTCGGAACCGATGTTAAATTTCGATTCCCCTCTTCCTGAAACTTCCCATATCCGACAGTCGGACTCTCAGGCACGTACTTATCAGCATGGTGTAATTAGTACACGTCCAGAAATAGTTCGTGAGGAAATCAAAATTATTGACAAAGAACCACGAAAAGTCACAGAAATTCGTGTCTATTATGATGATCAAACGTATGAAACCTTTGTTCCGGCAAAGAAGTAAATCAATGTCGTAAATGAAAATTTAGCGTCAGATTTTGGCTGTTTTACGAAAAACCGCTATCTTTGCACACGTTATGAAAAAGTACGTTCTTGACCTACAGGTTCGGGCTGTGGAACAACTTAGCCCGAAACACGTTTTACTAAGGCTGACAGACTCGAACCCCTTGCCGGAAATGCTTCCAGGACAGTTCGTAGAGGTCAGAGTTGATGGTTCTTCTTCCACATTCCTACGGCGCCCTATTTCTATTAATTTCGTCGATTGTGAGAAGAATGAGTTATGGCTCATGGTGGCTATGGTGGGTGATGGAACCCGACAGCTGGGACGCCTGAATGTGGGCGATGTTTTGAACTGTGTGTTACCATTGGGCAACAGTTTTACCCTGCCATCAGATAACGCTGCACCTTTGGATTCTAAGCCTTCCAAGCTTCCTTCTTATCTTCTGATAGGTGGTGGTGTGGGCGTTGCTCCTATGCTTTGTCTGGGTGCAAAACTCAGTGCTTTGGGTTGCAAGCCAACTTTCTTGTTGGGTGGGCGTACGGCCAATGATCTTCTGGAATTAGACTTATTTAATAGGTGCGGGCGTGTGTGCGTAACGACAGAAGATGGTTCTATGGGTGAAAAGGGATTTGTCACCGACCACTCCGTTTTGCAAGAGCATTTTGACCGTATCTGTACTTGTGGTCCTACGCCTATGATGAAGGCTGTAGCTCGCTATGCAGGGCAGCAAGGCATTGAGTGTGAGGTTTCTCTGGAGAATATGATGGCATGTGGACTGGGTGCTTGTCTCTGCTGTGTAGAAAAGACAACAGAGGGTAATCTATGTGTCTGTAAAGATGGTCCTGTATTTAACGTAAAAAGATTATTATGGCAGATTTAAGAGTAAATATAGGCGCTTTGTCGCTGAAGAATCCGGTAATGACTGCCAGTGGAACATTCGGATATGGATTGGAGTTCCAGGATTTTATTCCCCTGGAGGAATTAGGGGGTATTATAGTGAAGGGAACGACGTTGAAATCTCGTGAAGGCAACGACTATCCCCGTATGGCAGAAACTGCCCAGGGCATGTTGAATTGCGTAGGGCTGCAGAATAAAGGAGTAGACTACTTTTGTGAGCATATCTATCCTCAAATTAAGGATATTGGTACCAACATGATAGTCAATGTCAGTGGGTCTTCTCCTGAAGACTATGCAGAGTGCGCAGCACGCATTGATGCTTTGGAGAATATTCCTGCTATAGAGCTGAACATATCCTGTCCTAATGTCAAAGATGGCGGCATGGCTTTTGGGGTTACTTGTGCCGGTGCGTCCAGCGTAGTGAAAGCGGTTCGCCAGCGATATCACAAGACACTGATAGTCAAGCTGTCTCCTAATGTGACAGATATTACAGAAATTGCCCGTGCTGTTGAGACAGAAGGGGCCGACAGCGTGTCTCTAATCAATACACTGATGGGTATGGCTATTGATGTGGAACGTCGTAAGCCACTACTCAGTATAGGAACCGGAGGTCTTAGTGGCCCTGCTGTTAAGCCTGTGGCTTTGCGCATGGTATGGCAGGTGACAAAGGCTGTGAAGATACCTGTAATAGGTTTGGGAGGCATTTGTACGGCCCGTGATGCTATTGAGTTCTTGATGGCTGGAGCGACAGCTATAGAAATAGGTACTGCCAATTTCTTGGATCCGACAGTTACCATGAAGGTGAGAAACGGTATTAGTGAGTGGCTCGACGCTCATGGCTGTCAGAGCATACACGAGATTATCGGTTGTCTGGATTAGTTGTTGATAAATAATGAGAGCGACTCAACTGAGTCGCTCTCAACCAACACAAAAACTAAACTAGACTTAACTAAACTTATCGTCGGATTTTCACAAACCCTTCTATAAGTGTGTGCAAAGATAGTATAAAAGTTTTAAACTACCATGCTTTTTTCGTTTTTTTTTGTATTTCCATCCGAAAAAGTTAGATTTTCGTAGAAAAATTCAATAAAAAGTGGTCAAAAATGACACAAGCAGTCATTGCTTCAACCACAGGAACGGCTCTTGGCAATACACAGGGATCGTGCCGACCTTTTGCCTTAAGAATAACTTCTTTTCCATCCTTGTCAATGGTGTGTTGCTCACGAAGTAAGGTGGCGACAGGTTTGAATGCTACCCGAAAATAGATGTCCTGTCCGTTAGAGATGCCTCCCTGAATGCCTCCGCTATGATTGGTGGTCGTAATGACCTTTCCATTCTCCGTTTTGAAGATGTCATTGAGCTCAGAGCCACGCTTGTTAGCACTAAGAAACCCTTCTCCGTATTCGAAGCCTTTGACGGCATTAATGCTTAGCATTGCGGCCCCTAATGTGGCATGCAATTTCCCAAATTCGGGTTCGCCGAGTCCTACAGGGCATCCTTTGACAACGGCAGTGATGACGCCCCCTATCGTGTCGCCATCAGCTTTCACGCTTTCAATGAGCTTGATCATTTCATTGGCTTTCTCGGCATCAGGGCAGCGAACGGCATTGTTTTCCGTCTGTGTTAAATCGTATTGGGTATAATCTCTGTCGAGTGCAATGTTTCCTACCTGTGAGGTGTAGGCGTGTATTTCAATGCCCAATTCCCTTAACGCCAGTTTAGCCAGTGCTCCCGCCACACAGCGACTGATGGTGATACGGGCAGAAGAGCGTCCTCCTCCACGATGATCCCGCAAACCATATTTCATATAATAGGTGTAATCAGCATGTGAGGGTCTGAACAAGTCCTTCATGTTGTCGTAGTCACTGGAGTGTTGATTCTGGTTCCTGACGATAAAACCAATAGGGCAACCCGTAGACTTCCCCTCGAAGACGCCGCTTAGCAATTCTACTTGGTCCTGCTCCTGTCTGCTGGTGGTGATATTGCTCTGTCCAGGACGTCTGCGATTCAGTTCTTCTTGGATAAATGCCAAATCGATAGCAACTCCTGCTGGCATCCCGTCTACAACACCTCCAATAGCTTCGCCATGACTTTCGCCAAACGTTGTCAGCCTGAATCTTTCGCCAAATGTATTCATTTAGTTATTCCTGGTTTTCAAAATTGAATAATCCGTTAAACAGTCTCAATTACCACCGCATTCTCCGCAGTTACAGCCTTCCCCACAACTTCCTCCGCAGCTTCCACAATTTCCTCCACAGCCACCTGACATGTGGGCAATCAGTTTTTCAATCTCCTGGGTAGTGGCAGGGCGGTTAACTATTATGGAACCTTTAAAGTGCAAATCTTCGCCAGCGAGCGGATGGTTTAAATCGACCTTAACCTTTTCCGGGCCTATTTCCGCTACACGTCCATAGAATCGCTGCCCCTCTTCGTTTTGCAAGGGAATCACGGCGTCTTCGTAAATATGCTCCTTGTCAAAGCGGCCGTCTACACAAAACATTTCACGATCCAAATCAAGCACATGTTCCTCATGGTATTCACCATAAGCCTGTTCCTTGGGGATTGTGAAATCAAAGGTTGCCCCCTTTTCCAGGTTTACCAATTGATTTTCAAAGGCATCAAGTGCATAGCCAAAACCTGTAATCCACTGAAAAGGTTGCTCCTTTGTTGTTTCCTCCATCAGTTCTTGTCCCTGTTCCCCATCGACAAACAGCTGATAGGAAACTTCCATGTATTGATTCTTTTTCTCCATCTCTTTTATGTTAAGTACTATATTGCGTGCAAAATTACGAAATAATACGAAATTGGCCAAATTTATGGGCTAAAAATACCCTCGATTGATAAAAGTCAACCATTTTCGGGTTATGTTGACCTCAGTCAAGAAAAGGCACTGTGTACGCAAACAATTCTCAAAAATGTTTGGTGGAGTATCCAAAACGTCATACCTTTGCATCGTCAATCAGCGAGAGTGCTGGTGACTGAGGACCCTAACACAGGTCTAAGTATTAATTAAAAAAAGAAAGGATAACAAAGATGAAAAGATTGTTTATGGTAGTCGTAGCCATGCTCAGCATGACAATGACATTTGCAGAGAACGAGAATGCAGCCAACCTCAACAATGCCGAGGCTTACAACATGACAGTCAATATGAAGAAGCTCGGACAGGCGTTGAATCTGTCAAAGGACCAAATGGAAAGCTTTTGCGAGGTTCATAAGACTTTTAGCGCAGAGATGCAGTTTGCTGCACAGGCCTCAGGTGAAGAGCGTCAGACAATGGTTAACAATGCCATCAAGAAGGACTTGGCCTGGATGGATTACATCCTGAATAACGAGCAGTATCGTCGTTATGTCATGCTCCTTAATGTCACGCTCACCAATCGTGGATTGAAGTAAATGTTTTTAGTTTAAGTTGTAATGAAAGAGCCATTGCCATACGGGTGATGGCTCTTTTTGTGCAAAAAATTTGGCTATGTCGTCAATTGTTCGTACCTTTGCACACATATTATAAAAATAAGCGAAATAGAATTCCAATATTTATGAGACGTTTTCTTATAACAACTGCATTTAGCGTTTTTGCGTCATTGTGCGTTATGGCTCAGATGTCTGATAGCCAGATAATAGATTTTATAACTCGTGAGTCAAAGGCAGGAACTAGTCAGGCACAGATAGTCACTCAGTTGATGCAGCGTGGTGTTAAGATTGACCAGATACGTCGTCTTCGCAATCAGTATGATTCCCAGATCAAGAGTCATGGGATGACAGGCGAAGCTGACAGAGCTGTCACTACAGCAGAAAATACGATGAGAAGCAATAATGGTGAGGCCAAGCAGGTCACCACCGCAAAGCGAGGGACAACAGGTGAGGTGGCTCCCGATGCCAGCGAGCGTCACGATGCGGTGGAACGTGATGTTCAGGCAACACAAGATGTCGCTGGCGAGGCTGAAGGCAAAAAGGTTTTTGGTCGCGATATTTTCAATCAGCGTATGCTGAGCTTTGAGCCTAATATGAATATCGCTACGCCTCAGAATTATGTGTTAGGCCCCGGCGACCAGGTCATCGTGGACGTTTATGGCGCATCTCAGAAGACCCTCCAACTAACAGTGTCTCCCGAGGGTACTATAACGGTTCCTGACTATGGTCCCATTCAGATTAGCGGAATGAGTGTCAATGTCGCCAATGCCAAGATACGTCGTTCGTTGGGTTCTCGCTATCGTAGTTCTCAGGTAAAACTTACCGTGGGGCAGACGCGCACCATTCTGGTCAATGTGATGGGTGAGGTGCGTACGCCTGGAACATATACGTTGAGTGCCTTTGCTACCGTTTTCCATGCGCTTTATATGGCAGGAGGCATTAACGATTTGGGTACTCTTCGAAATATCAAAGTGTTCCGTGATGGTCGTCTTATTACGATTGTGGATATTTATGAGTATATTCTCAATGGCCGTCTGGCAGGTAATATCCGGCTTCAGGAAAACGATGTCATTCAGGTTGGAGCCTACGATTGTCTAGTTGGTATAACTGGAAACATCAAGCGTCCTATGTTCTACGAGATGCGCAAGAATGAGTCAGTGGGCACCTTAATCAAGTATGCAGGTGGCTTCACGGGTGACGCTTATAAGAAATCAGTTCGTCTTGTTCGTCAGACTGGTGAGAAGTACGCTGTATTTAATGTTGGCGAGTTTGACATGAACACGTTCAAGGTTGACGATGGGGATGCTATTACTATTGATGGTATTCTGAATCGTTACGAAAACATGGTGGAGATAAAAGGTGCAGTATTTCGTCCTGGAATGTATCAGTTAGGGCAGGGTACTACTACCGTACGCTCTCTTATTCAACAAGCAGAGGGAGTTACAGAGGACGCTTTTACAGCTCATGCCATTCTTCATCGTCTGAAGCCAGACCGGACATTACAGCTAATCCCCGTGGACGTCAGTGGCATTCTTGCAGGAACTTCCGCTGACATACCTTTGATGAACGAGGATGTGCTCTTTATTCCTACTCAGGCTGATCGTGTGGCAGAACGCACATTGACCATAGGTGGTGAGGTGTTCTCACCGGGTGTTTATCAGTATGCCGATAATACAACCATCGAAGACCTTATTATGCAGGCAGGAGGACTGACAGACGCAGCTTCAACAGCTAAGGTTGATATATCTCGCCGTATTATTGACCCTAAGGCAACCAAATCTTCCAAGGAGATAGCCAAGACCTATTCATTCTCATTGAAAGACGGCTTTATAGTCGACGGTACGCCAGGTTTTAAACTCGAACCTTATGATGTCGTGCAAGTACGGCGTAGTCCTGGTTTCCAGACACCTCGAATGATTACTGTTTCTGGAGAGGTGATGTTTAAGGGAGAATTTGCGCTGGCTTACAAGAATCAGCGTCTCTCCGATGCTATTCGTGCTGCAGGTGGTGTCACAGATCAGGCTTACGTTCGTGGAGCTCGCTTGTTCCGACAGATGGACGAAGCAGAGCGTATGCGTCAAGAGGCAGTTTTGAATGCTATTCGCAATAATATGACACGAAAAGACTCTATCTCCATGGGAAAACTTCAGTTGGACCCAGTTTATCCTGTAGGTATCGATTTGGAGAAAGCACTCGCTAACCCTGGTACAGATGCAGATATCGTCCTTCGTGAGGGTGACCGTATTGATGTTCCCGAATTTAATGGTACAGTAAAAATTGTCGGAGATGTTCAGTTCCCCAACACAGTAACATATGTTGAGGGCAAATCTTATAAATGGTATGTTAATAATGCTGGTGGATTCGCAGAGACCGCTAAGAAACGTAAGACTTTCATCATCTATCCTAATGGCATGATGAGTAAGGTTTCTTCCAATACAAAGGTAGAACCGGGAAGTGAGATTGTGGTACCCAGCAAGAAACCAAGGAATATGAGTTCATTGACACAATGGATATCAGCTCTTACTGGTTTGGCTAGTTTGTCTAGCATGGTGATGGCTATTGCATATTTGACTAAGAAATAATTTATAATGATTGTGAAGTTATGAACGAGCAGATACAGAATATACAGACTGAATCCGAAGAATCGTCCATTGATTTTGGTGCTATATGGCAGGCCGTCAAGTCTCGTCGCCGCCTTTATTATATCGCTCTCCCCGTGGCTTTTGTTTTGGCAGCGGTCTATACATTGTCTCTCCCTAACTATTATAACTGTCAGGTTAAGTTGAGCCCGGAACTGAGTAGCAGAAGGACCGGAAACTCTTTGGCAACATTAGCCAGCAGTTTTGGCGTGAATATTAGTTCTGGAGCTACTGGCACAGAGGCGCTCTTTCCTACGCTTTATCCTGACTTGATGAACTCTGTTGATTTCAAAACCTCTCTCTTCCCAGTTCCCGTGACTATAGAGGGCAAGGACAAGGGTGAGCCTTCGCGTACCTTATCTTATTATGATTATCTTAAGAATGAACAAAAGGCTCCATGGTGGTCAGCAGCCATCAAGGGTATTTTTAGCATTTTCTCTTCAGGCAAGAAGGATGAGGTAAAGGAGATTAATCCTTTCCGGTTGACTAAAGTTCAAGCGGCTATCGTGAAAGCAATTGACCACAAGGTGGTCTGCGATGTCGATAAGAAAACAATGGTCATTACTATCAATGTCACTGACCAGGACCCCTATATTGCTGCTTGTATGGCTGACACAGTGCAACATCGATTGCAGGACTTTATTACGGAATACCGGACCAAGAAGGCTCGTGTTGACTTGGAATATAATCGCAAACTTTATAAAGAGGCAAAGGCTCGTTATGACAAGGCGCGCCAGCTTTATGCTGAATATGCTGATGCAAACCAGGACATGATACTGCAGAGTGCTCGTACCAAACTGGTAAACCTTGAAAACGAGATGCAGTTGCAGTACAATGCTTATAATGCTATAGCTCAGCAGTTGACAGCCGCTGAGGCCAAAGTGCAGGAGGAAACTCCAGCGTTTACTACGCTCCAGAGTGCGACTGTTCCTGTGGTTAAGGCTGGTCCGAAACGTGCACAGATGTGTCTTATCTTTGTGTTCCTTGCATTTTTGGGCACTACCGTTTGGATACTCTATAAGGAAAAGCAATTGAAGCCTTTGTTGGGACTTAGCTAAATTCATATACTTTTTAGATTAGTCATATAGTCATGAAAATTGCAATTGTTGGTACCGGATATGTAGGTCTGGTCAGTGGAACCTGTTTTGCTGAAATGGGTTCTCATGTTACTTGTGTCGATGTCGATGCACAGAAGATAGAACGTCTGAAGAATGGCGAGATGCCTATCTATGAGCCCGGGCTCGAGGAGTTGGTTCGTCGCAATGTCAGTTATGGGCGTTTGCAGTTTACAACCGACCTCACCGAGGTTCTCGACGATGTTGAGGTGGTGTTTTCTGCTGTGGGTACTCCTCCTGACGAGGACGGCAGTGCTGATTTGAAATACGTTTTGGCTGTGGCTCGCCAGTTTGGTCAGCACATCAACAAATACACCATTTTGGTGACAAAGTCTACTGTGCCTGTAGGTACGGCCAAGAAGGTAAAGGCTGCTATTCAGGAAGAACTCGACAAACGAGGCGTGCAAGTGCCTTTCGATGTAGCCAGCAATCCGGAGTTTTTGAAGGAAGGCGCTGCTATCAAGGACTTTATGTCGCCTGACCGTGTAGTGGTGGGTACGGAGTCTGATCAGGCTCGTGAGGTAATGACGCGTCTCTATCAGCCATTCCTTATACAGAACTTCCGTGTTATCTTCATGGATATTCCTTCTGCCGAGATGACTAAGTATGCTGCCAACGCCATGCTGGCAACGCGTATTTCGTTTATGAACGATATTGCTAATCTCTGCGAGCGGGTAGGGGCCAACGTAGACAGTGTCCGTCAAGGCATTGGGCGCGACTCCCGAATCGGCCCTAAATTTCTATATGCCGGCTGTGGCTACGGTGGCTCCTGTTTCCCCAAGGATGTCAAGGCGCTACTTCATACAGGCATTGACAACGGCTATCACATGGAAGTCATCGAGGCTGTTGAGCGTGTCAACGAACGCCAGAAAGCCATTGTCTATGACAAGATTGTTTGCACTGCAGGACCCATTAAGGGAAAGACTGTTGCCGTGTTGGGACTGGCCTTCAAACCAGATACGGATGATATGCGTGAATCGCCAGCCTTGGTTGTTATCCAGAAACTATTGGACGATGGAGCTATCGTTCGTGTATTCGACCCCATAGCAATGGATGAGTGTCGTCGGCGACTGGGCGATGCTGTGATCTATTGTAAGGATATTTACGATTGTGCTAACGATGCTGATGTCTTTGCCTTGATGACTGAGTGGCGTCAGTTCCGAATGCCTTCGTGGGATGTCATCTACAAGGTTATGCGAGGTCATGTCGTTGTCGACGGACGTAACATCTACAGCCGACAGGAACTCGAGTCCTTGGGCTTTACCTATACACGCATTGGTGAAAAATAGTTATTGGGGAAATATGAGAAAAGTAAGACTAATTCTATTGTCGTTGGTGGTTGCTGTGCTCGTTGGCTGTGGTACCACCAAGACTGTGCCTATCACAGGGCGCAAGCAAAATCTGGTGGTGAGTGACGGCGAAATGCTGAGTCTCTCCAGCCAGCAGTATAGTGACTATATGAAGACGGCTAAGCCTTCCACCAATGCTGCCAATACCGCTATGGTAAAGCGGGTAGGTCAGCGATTGGCGACAGCTGTTGAGAGCTATCTTCGCAACAATGGCATGGCTGAGGATGTTCAGTATTATAAGTGGCAGTTTAACCTGGTGCAAGACCAGAATGTCAATGCTTGGTGTATGCCTGGTGGACTTATCTGCGTTTTCGAGGGCCTGTTGCCTGTTACCAAGGACGAGCCCTCGCTGGCTATCGTGCTGGGGCATGAGATTGCTCACGCCGTGGCACGTCACTCTGCCGAACAATACAGCACCCAGTATCGCCAGCAATATGGTATGCAGATTGGTTCCGCCGTGGCCAGTGCCGTGGGTGTAGGCAGTAACACCATTGCCCTGGGACAGGCTATGGCCTCGCGGGGGCTGGGACTGGCTAACCTAAAGTACTCACGCAATCACGAGAGCGAGGCCGATCATTTGGGACTTATCTTCGCTGCTATGGCAGGCTACGACCCGCAAGTGGCCGTTGGCTTCTGGCAACGCATGGCCGCCCAGAGCAGCAATACGACTGCTGAGTTCCTGAGTAGTCACCCCAGTGATGCTACGCGTATCAGGCAGATTCAGGGGTGGATGCCCGAGGCGCTGAAGTACTATAAGGCAGCAACGGGCACGTCTGGTAAAACTAGTTTTACCGTCCCAGGCACCTCAAGTAAAACCAGCAAGTCAGGTGTTCCCCAAACCACTAAAACAATTCATATTTCAAGCAAAAAGAAGTAACGCTCATGAAGCATGCCTTATTTACTTTAGGGCTTTTGGTGGCCACCAGTGCCATGGGACAGACCCGGAATGGTGGCATCTCGGCAGAGATGCTGCAACAGATAGAGAAGCAGAACCCACCTACGGCCTCTGACCGCGCATTGCGCAATGCCCTGGCAGCTAATGCCATTGACCTGCTGGCCAAGAATCATCAGCATGCAGGAGCCCTTGATTCCTATTTCAGCGTAGAGACCAAGTCGCAGTCCATCACTGACCAGAAGTCAAGTGGGCGCTGCTGGATGTTTAGCGGACTCAACGTATTGCGCTCCAACTTTGCCAAGCGCACCGATTCGCTCACAGTCACCTTCTCGCAGGACTATCTTTTCTTTTGGGACCAGTTAGAGAAGGCCAACCTCATGTTGCAGGGCGTCATCGACACAGGCAGCAAACCCATTGATGATCCCCGTGTCCAGTTCTTTTTCCACCATCCACTCAGCGATGGCGGCACTTTCTGTGGTGTGGCCGACCTTGCAGAGAAGTACGGATTGGTGCCTGCTGAAGTTCAACCTGAGACTTATTCGGCTGATAACACCTCTAAGATGTCCAGCATCATCAAGTCCAAGCTTCGCGAGCAGGGACTTGAGTTACGCAAAATGCTGACTGACGGCAAGAAACAGAAGGATATCCAGCAGCGCAAGACCCAGATGCTTAGCGAGATATATCATATGTTAGTGATTACCCTTGGTGAGCCCATTAAGGAGTTCACTTATGCCTTCCGCGACAAGAAGGGTAAAGCTGTGACCGGTGTTCGCAAATACACCCCTAAGGAGTTCTATCAAGAGACCGTAGGTGGTCCTCTGAACGGCACTTTCATCATGGTGATGAACGATCCCCGTCACGACTACTACAAGACTTACGAGGTGGAGTATGACCGCCATACCTACGACGGCCACAACTGGAAATATCTTAATTTACCGATGGAGGACATCGAAACCCTGGCCATTGCCACCCTTAAGGATGGTCGTAAGATGTACTCATCCTATGACGTTGGCAAACAACTCGATCGCAAGCGTGGCTATGCTGACCTCGACAACTTTGACTATGCCTCACTCTTCGGCACCACTTTCACCATGGACAAGGCTCAGCGCATAGCCACCTTCGACAGTGGATCCACCCATGCTATGACCCTTACTGCCGTCGACCTTGACAAAGATGGTTGCCCCTTGAAGTGGAAGGTAGAGAACTCATGGGGTAGCGACTGGGGACAGAAAGGCTGTCTCATCATGACTGCCCGCTGGTTCCGCGAGTACATGTTCCGTCTAGTTGTAGACAAGCAATATGTTTCTGAGAAGTTGCTGAAAGATTACGCTCAGAAGCCTGTTATGTTGTTGCCCGAAGATCCTCTTTTCCAGATGGACGAATAAGACAAGTATTATCCTCATAAGAAAGGGATGAGAACTCGTTCTAAGAGTTCTCATCCCTTTCTTATGTCAGTTGGTTCAACTCAAACGGATGTGTTGGATTCTTTCGACTTGCTTTGGGGGTGCTTGAAGACGAGGCGTACCAGCAGGAAGTTTGCGGGAATGGAAACGGCATAGACGCCAACTGGGGCCATCTCAGGGCTCAATCCCATCCAAAGGAAGAAGTTCAACAATCCCATCTGGAGGAAGTAGTTGACCAAGTGGGCTCCGCCAAAGCCAGCTCCGTTTTTGGCATTTGTCTTCTCATGGAAGATGAAGTAGGCAGACAAGTAGTAGTTGACGATAAATCCGGCAATGTATCCAGCTGTCCATGCTATGTTGACATTGATAACAAGCTGTAGGAGCCAGTAGACGCCATAGTGGATGGCAGTGACAAGGGTTCCGGCAAGGCTGAAACGTATCATTTCACCGATAACTTCTTTTTTCATGTGAGTTAAGTCTATTTGATTATTGTTTAATGAATTTCAGACGCAGAGAGTTCAAGACAACGCTGACGCTGGAGAAAGCCATGAGTGCCGAGGCCCACATGGGGGTAATCTGCCAGTGGAGGCCGAAGAGGTAGGGTAGACCAGCGGCCAGAGGGATGCAGACCACATTATAGATGAAAGCCCAGAAGAGGTTCTGGTGAATCATGCCAACAGTGCATCGTGAAAGGCTGATGGCTTCGGGAATGCGGCGCAGATCGTCGCCCATGAGTGTGACCTGGGCTACGTCCATTGCTACATCGGTACCACGGCCCATGGCGATGCTGACATCTGCACGAGCCAGTGCCTGAGAGTCATTGATGCCGTCACCAACCATTGCCACCTGATGACCTTCGGCCTGCAACTGTTTGACAAGGTCTTCCTTGTCCTGTGGCAGCACTTCGGAAAGATAATGGCTAATGCCAGCCTCGTTAGCGACCTGTCGGGCACGATTATCCTTGTCGCCCGAGCACATGTATACCTCGATGCCTTGTTGTTGCATAATTTCCATGGCCTCCCGGGCATGAGGCTTCAAGGCCTCAGTGTTCTCTGTTTTGTGTCCAGAGTTCATCGTTTTGGGGGCAGATCCCAGAACAGTCAGCGTCCCAGTCTTGTCGATGACGAGTGCACTGACTCTGCGCATGCTTTCAAGAGCGGTAGCATCCTTGATGAGGATATTCTTTTGGGCAGCCTTGCCGATGCCCACCATGAGAGCCGTAGGCGTGGCAAGTCCCATGGCACAGGGACAGGCAATGACGAGTACGCTGACAGCAGAGAGCAGGGCTTGTGGCAGACAGTTGGTTCCCCCAATAAGAAACCAGATGAGGAATGTCGTCAGACTGATGAGGACCACGACGGGTACAAAGATGAGGGCTACGCGATCTACGACGCGCTGCACGGGAGCCTTGGAGCCTTGTGCCTCTTGAACCATTCGGATGATATTTGCAAGCATGGTCTTCTGTCCCACTTCCTGAGCGCGGAAGCGGAATGTTCCCTGCCTTACGATGGTGCCTGCCAGTACCTTGTAGCCTACCTTTTTCTCAACGGCAACGGGTTCACCGGTTATCATCGATTCATCGATGTAAGGGGATATAGCACTTATCACAAAACCGTCAACAGGTATTTTCTCGCCTGGGCGTACCTCGATGGTATCGCCAGGTTGGAGGGTGGAGATGGGAACTTCAGTAATGGTTCCGTTGTCTACCAGATGAGCCTTCTTGGGCTGCAGCCCCATCAGGGCACGGATGGCTGAGGCTGTGCCGTTCTTGGCGTGTTCTTCCAGCAGTCTGCCTGTCAGCACAAAGGTGATAATCATCACGGAGGCATCAAACCATGTGTGCCACTCAATGCCTCGACTACCCCATACTTGGTCGCCCCAAAACGTGTTGAAGGCTGAGAAGAGGAATGAGATGCCCGTAGAGAGTGCCACTAGTGTGTCCATGTTGGCCGAAGCGTGAATGAGTTGCTGCCAAGCCGTCATGTAGAACTGGCGTCCGCAGTAGATTATGTTGAGCAGCGATAGGATGAGCATGGTCTGGTTAGCCACTTCGCGCGTACCTATATTAATCCACCCCATGGAGATAGCCATCACCAGCAGAGCGAAGAGCCACGAGGCGCAGACCTTGTTGCGCAGGGTGGTATATGCCCTGTGCTCAATGGCCTCCACATTGCGGTCTTCTTCTATTACCATGTCGTAGCCTATCTTGCCCAGTTCGTCTTTCATCTGCTGAAGCGTGATGCGCTGCGGGTCGTACTCTACCAGTGCCGTCCGTGCTGGCAGGTTAACCGTAGCACTCTGGATACCATCCAGAGCATTGAGCTTTTGCTCTACGCGTGCCGAGCATCCGGCGCACATCATGCCTAGTATAGCAATCGTTTTCTTCTCCATGTCAGCTGCAAAGGTACGAAGAAATTAAGAATTAAAAATGGAGAATTAAGAAAAAATGTGTATCTTTGCAATCGTATTGCAAAAAATAACAGTTATGAAGAAACCCCGTTGGCTTGAGAAAGAGAGATTATATAAGATTATGTTCGAGTCGGAACATCCGGTAGGACGCATCTTTGATTTGACGCTGATTATAGCCATCTCGCTGAGCATTATCATTTCGTTTATCGAGACCATTCCTTCCTTGGCTCATACTTTTAAGTTCGCATTGGAGATACTGGAGTATCTGCTGACCTTCTTCTTTACGATTGAGTACATTGCCCGTGTCTACTGCTCGCCACGCCCGCGTGATTATGTGCTTAGCTTCTTTGGCATCATCGACCTGTTGTCCACGCTGCCTCCCTACCTGTCTTATTTCCTGCCCAATGCACGCTACATGATCCTGTTGCGTTCGTTCCGTTTTATCCGTATCTTCCGTATCTTCAAGTTGTTCAGCTTCATCAACGAGGGCTATCTGCTGATGCGCTCCCTCCAGAAAAGCCTGACAAAGATAGCTGTCTACTTCCTGTTCGTACTGATACTCGTCACCTGTTTGGGAACACTGATGTTCATGGTAGAGAACGGTCAGCCCAATACAGCCTTTACCGATCTGGCTACCTCGGTCTATTGGGCCATTGTCACGATGACAACGGTGGGCTATGGTGACATCACTCCTGTTACGCCTATAGGTCGTTTGCTTTCGGCTTTCGTCATGTTGCTGGGTTACACCATCATTGCCGTACCCACGGGAATTGTGACAGCAACCATCATCGACGAAACAAAAGAAAAACCCAAAGACGGGCATTGCCCGCGTTGTGATGCAGAGGTCCGTGACAATGACCGATATTGCTCACAATGTGGGGAAAAATTATAAAATGTCAGCAAAAGCTCAAAATTTCTTGCATTTTATTTGCGAGAGTCGAAGAAATATGTTACTTTTGCAGCGAAAAAACAAAAAAGAAAGAAAAATGTTACATCAGAGTGCATACTTTTACGGCTATTACTTTTACTTTGCAAGCAATTGTGAAGCGGTAAGTTGTATGTAAAATCTGAAAAGAAAAATAGGAAACAAGACTCCGCTTCACTCAACCAAGTGAAAGCGGATTTTTTTTAAATAGTAAGCAAGGAATAGAATATGAAAAGGATTGCAATACAAGGACTGGTAGGTTCGTTCCACGATATCGCAGCACACCTGTACTTCGAGGGAGAGCAGATACAGTTGGAATGTTGCTCTACGTTCGAACAGGTGTTTGACAGCATCCGCAAGGACCCTACGATGATTGGTATGACTGCTATTGAGAATACCATTGCAGGTTCTCTGCTTCATAACTACGAGCTGTTGCGCGAGAGCGGTACAACCATTGTGGGTGAGCACAAACTGCACATCACTCACTGCATCTGTTGTCTGCCTGACGACGACTGGGACACCATTGTGGAGATTCATTCCCATCCCGTGGCTCTGATGCAGTGTCGTCAGTTCCTGGCCCAGCATCCGCAGATGAAACATGTAGAGGCTGAAGATACGGCAGGCTCTGCCAAGATGATTGCTGAGGGGCAGAAACGAGGGTGGGCTGCCATCTGCCACGCTGAGGCTGCCAAACTGTATGGCCTGAAGGTGCTCGAAGACCATATCGAAGACAATAAGCACAACTACACACGTTTCCTCGTGGTCTCAAATCCCAACAAGGCAGATATGTTGCGTCCATTGACCGAGGCCAACAAGGCCAGCATTGTCTTCTCCCTGCCTCACGAAGAAGGTTCGCTGAGCCATGTGTTGGCTATCCTGTCGTTCTATAAGATCAACCTGACGAAGATTCAGTCTCTGCCCATCGTCGGACGTGAGTGGGAATACTTGTTCTATGTCGATGTGATGTACGACGACCTGACACGCTATCGCCAGAGCATTGATGCGATTATCCCACTGACCAAGGACTTTAAAATCTTGGGAGAGTATAAAGATGGAAAACAAACCATGTAAGAGTTTAGATAGTATGATACAACCAGCAGAAAGATTAAATTTAGTAAGCGAGTATTACTTCAGTCGCAAGCTGAAGGAGGTTGCCCAGTTGAATGCCGAGGGTAAGGACATCATCAGTCTGGCTATAGGCAGCCCTGACATGCCTCCTTCTGAGGCTACCATTGAGAAATTGTGTGAGGTGGCGCGTCAGCCTAATGCCCATGGCTATCAGCCCACACAGGGTACTCCCGAGTTGCGCGAGGCTATGGCAGGCTTCTACAAACGTTGGTACAATGTAGACCTTGATGCCAAAACAGAGTTGTTGCCTCTGATTGGTTCTAAAGAGGGCATTCTGCATGTGACGCTGGCTTTCGTCAATCCCGGTGACAAGGTGCTGGTGCCCAATCCCGGATATCCTACCTACACGTCACTCTCTAAAATCCTGGGGGCTAAAATTGTCAACTACGACCTACGCGAAGACAATGGCTGGCAGCCTGACTTCGACGAGTTGGAGAACATGGATTTGTCGAAGGTGAAACTCATGTGGACCAACTATCCCAATATGCCGACAGGTGGCCGTGCACGCCGCGAGACTTACGAGCGTCTGGTACGTTTTGCCCAAGATCACCAAATTGTCGTCGTCAACGACAATCCCTACAGCTTTATCCTTAGCGAGGAACATCTGTCTCTGTTGCAGGTGCCTGGAGCCAAGGAGTGCTGCATCGAGTTCAATTCCATGTCCAAGTCACACAACATGCCAGGCTGGCGTGTGGGCATGTGTGCCTCGAATGCAGCGTTCATCTCGTGGATTCTGAAGGTGCAGTCGAATATAGAGAGCGGAACCTTCCGTGGCATTCAGTTGGCAGCAGCTGAGGCTTACAACAACAGCGACGAGTGGCATCGTATAGCCAATATCGAGCGCTATGCAGCCCGTCGCAAGTATGCCGAGCAGATTATGGATGTGCTGGGATGTACGTACGATCCCAACCAGGTGGGTATGTTCCTGTGGGGAAAGATTCCCGATAGCATTCAGCATGTAGAGGACCTGACGGAGCGTGTGCTTCACGAGGCTCGCGTATTCATCACTCCCGGATTCATTTTCGGATCAAATGGTGAGCGCTATATCCGCATTTCCCTCTGCGCCAAGGAAGAGAAAATACAACAGGCACTAGAAAGAATTAAAAACGCAATATAGAATATGGAATTAGAATTAGACTTACAACCACTGAATTTGCCGAGTGACAACGAACGCCCCTTCGTCATTGCAGGTCCCTGCAGTGCCGAGACAGAGGAGCAAGTGATGACAACAGCCCGCCAGTTGGCCATGAAGGGTTGCCACAACTTCCGTGCCGGTGTGTGGAAACCACGTACCAAGCCAGGCGGATTCGAGGGTAATGGCGAGAAGGCCCTGCCCTGGATGAAGCAGGTGAAGGATGAAACCCACATGCTGATATCCACTGAGGTGGCAACTCCTGAGCACGTGGAGTTGGCGCTGAAGTACGACATGGATATTCTGTGGATAGGTGCCCGAACCACTGCAAACCCCTTTGCCATGCAGGCTTTGGCTGACTCGCTGAGGGGAATCGACATCCCAGTCTTCGTCAAGAACCCTGTCAACCCTGACTTGGAATTGTGGATTGGTGCCATGGAGCGTTTGAACCAGGCTGGCATCAAGCGTCTGGGAGCCATCCATCGTGGCTTCTCGAGTTTTGAGCAGAAAATTTATCGCAATGCCCCCATGTGGCAGATTCCCATCGAGTTGCATCGTCGCATTCCTGATCTTCCCATCATCTGCGACCCCTCGCACATTGGTGGCAAGCGTGAGCTGATAGCTCCCTTGTGCCAGCAAGCAATGGACTTGGGCTTCGATGGACTCATCGTCGAGAGCCATTGCGACCCCGACAAGGCATGGAGCGATGCCAAGCAGCAGGTGACACCTGAGGTGCTTGACTACATCCTCTCGTTGCTCATTATCCGCGATGAAAACATCACCACTGAGAACATCCAGCAGTTGCGTAAGCAGATTGACGAGTTGGACAACCAACTGATGGAACTGTTGGCCAAGCGTATGGACGTCTGCCGCGAGATCGGACGCTACAAAAAGGAGCACAATATGACCGTCTTGCAAACTTCGCGTTACAACGAAATACTTGAGAAGCGTGGCGTGCAGGGCTCGTTGACGGGAATGGCTCCCGAGTTTGTGGCCAAGGTTTTCGAGAGCATCCACGAAGAGAGTGTTCGTCAGCAAATAGAGATTGTCAATCAATAAAAGATGAAGATATTAATATTAGGTGCAGGCAAGATGGGCTCGTTCTTTATCG
>Ga0310695_10006609_pt1 | contig 19024 bp, 19 predicted proteins | sample RumenRJG_04DNA_FD_203882 | JGI IMG/M metagenome (GOLD analysis project Ga0310695, IMG submission 203882) | Bovine rumen microbial communities from Lethbridge, Alberta, Canada - RJG_04 (v2) (version 2) | ecosystem: Host-associated > Mammals > Digestive system > Stomach > Rumen | place: Canada...
CGGATTCCCGGGGATCTGCAAGAGGGGTGGAATGATTGGCAAAAAGCATTCCAAAACCAGTCAGAAAAAACAGGACCAAAAATACGTTTCGGGAAATACGGTTCATTCTTCATTCCCCTTCTTTTCCGCATGTTTTTCCGCTACAGAAAGAACATTCGATCCAAACGCCCTGAGGGTAATGCAGGCGCCTAATACAAAAGGAAGGTATTCCGCTGCAAAACGCCATAAAACAGCCAGTATACCCACAGTACCATTAGGAACGATCGGGGAGAACAATACTACAAAGCCAGCCTCCGCAATACCGCTGCCACCCGGCGTAGGAGAAAAATAAAGCACCAGGTTCAGCAGGTACATACGGCCCAGGACCTGTACCAGGTCAAAAGGAAACTGCAGCCCCATAAAAAAACAGGGAACCGTAAGATAAATAAAGGTAAGGCTTACCCCTGACTCGATAAAGGCCCGAAGTACCATTACAGGCTGTTTCCCCATAATATAAACGGCCTGGCGGAAATCGTGATACCAGCGGAACGCCTGGCGCCGCCGTTCATGTTTGAAATACTGGGAGAAGTAATAAATGATCCGCTCCGGGTAATCGGTCCGCATCAGCAAAACGGCAGTAACCGGTATGGCAATAAAAAGCACGGATACCATCACGATAACCGGCATAGGGATCCAGCTGGTAATGGCATCATCCTGTTCCATGAAAAAAGGAACCATAATGATAAGGAAAAAAATGGACATAATGGTCCGGACCAGGATGATCAGCGTGGAACGGGCTACCGGCACCCCTGCCCTGCGCATGAACATGACCTGGGCAATGGCCCCGCCGGAAGCGCCGGGAGTGAGAAGGGCCAGAAAATAATTGCTGAGGACTACTTTCGTCACATCCGGCAGCGAAAGATCCTCCCCTGTTATCCTCGCCAGCGTCAGAAGGCGTGTACCGTCAAAAAACAGGCCGATTGCAAGGGATCCTAACGCGCACAAAACAGACCATGATGAAAACATGGTCAGATAATCAATCGCCCGGATATCAAATGTAAAATAGATGACTGTTGCTGAAATAGCCAGTACAAAAGTTACTAACAGTGCAATTCTCTTGTAAAGTTTATTACGATGCATTCCCTGAGCCACCAATTCCTGCCGCGGCCCCTCCCCGCAGCAATAAATTTTATCTTTCTTTCCTGTTTTTACATCTGTCAGATAAAACCGGCAGCAAAACAACTGTAGATGAACTTCTTTCTTTCAAATGTATTTTATAATTTTTTCGTATTCGCAAAATGCAGTTTCACATAATGCCCCAGGGCTTCTTCCCCCTGTTTCTGCATCAGGCGCCGGGCGGCATTGGTCGCCGCTTCCCCGCCGCCTTTGGGGATCCGTCCGATGCCGGCGGTTTTCCCAAGTTCCTCTATCTCCCTGAGGAACGAAGCCCTTGCCAGCACACTGGCCGCAGCCACGGCAATATCTTCTTCCGCCCGGGGCCGCTGAAACACCTGCATATCCGGCGCAAAGGCACGTACCCCTTCAGGGATACTTTCATTTTTGGCAAACTGGTCCACCAGGGCCCAACTGCACCGGGGATATTTCTTCCAGGCCTGTTTCAGGGCCGCAATATGGCCCAGCGCCAGCAAAACATTTAAAGATCCGCCCTGGCCCTGAATCTGTTCATAGCGCATATTATATACGTGTGGCTTCATGATCAGCACGCTGTAAGCCAGCGCGCTCTTTTCAATCACTTCCGCCAGCTCCAGCACTTTTGAATCCGACATGGCTTTGCAATCTTTTACCCCGGCATGCAGCAACCCGTCCCCGCCCTTTTGATCAAGGCATACAGCCGCAACTACCAATGGTCCAAAATAATCGCCTTTGCCGCTCTCATCGCTGCCCATCCATACACCGGGGAAACCCGGTTCATCTGCAAGCAAGAGCCGGGCCTGGGAAGAACTGAAATGAATTTCTCCCCGGTTTTCCATTTTATTCTGACTTACGTTGTTTCCGCGGGCTCCGGACACCCCTTCGGATTTTTTATTATGCAGCGGGATTTCCTGTACCAGCTTCGCCGCACGGGCCTGCAGTTCGTCATCGCCGCCGCCCCAGACCAGGCTGATGCCTTTTTTACCGTTGTACACATTAAGTGTTACTTTTTTCCCGGTACCCGTCAGAATAATCTGGGCGCCGTAATTGATCTTTTTAGTCTGGACGTTTCCCAACGAGCACAGTGTTTCTTCCAGTAAATCAATATACTTTTCAAAGTCCAAAACGAATTCCTCTGTTTTCTTAAGTTTTTTTAATGAGTGATCGTATTTAAAATAGTATTCAAGGATCAATTCTGAAACGATCATCCATCCGCCTGCATATCCTGAGGCGAATAAGTGTAATCTCTCGTCAATATTCTTTCATAGCGGCGGCTGCCACAGCTTTCAGGGGCTGGCCGCTTTTTTCCGCAATCTGCCTGCAGTCTTCAAATTCCGGGGCTGCATTCACCACCTGGCCATCCAGTATGCCTTCCTTTACACGAGCCTCTCCCCAGGGAGTGGAAACCTTTTTCCAGCTGCGGGCCAGCGCCGTACGCTGTACAGGATAACTGCGCACGCCTAACGTAGTGGTTTCCGTAAAAATAATTTTCTGCAGGACCGGCTGGGATTCCTCTCTGCACAGAACTTTCAGCATCTGGGCAGGGCGTCCTTTCTTCATGACAATTGGCTGGAGCCATGCATCCATTGCCCCTGCTGCCAGCAACTTTTCCAGCACATAGGGATAGATTTCCGGATTCATGTCGTCCAGATTGCACTCCAGCACGAGCAAAGTTTCTGCTGCGTTCTCCGATACCGGAACAGCTGCCGCTGCTCCCAGAGATCCTGCAGCATTTTTTACGCCACCATCCCATGTACCGCAATTGATACGCAGCACATTGGGAATGGCAACATCCCTGGTTCCGGCCCCATAACCGATGCGCTCACCGATAAATCCTGCCGGCACTTCTTCAACGGGAACCGCCAGTACTTTCAGCAGGGCAGCGCCGGTGGGAGTTGTCATTTCTTTGTCTACGGTTCCCCTGTAATGGGGCAGTCCCTGCAATAATTCGGCAGTAGCAGGAGCAGGTACAGGCATCTGCCCGTGGGCACACTCTACAAAACCAAAGCCGGTATTGACCGGAGCCGTAAAAATTTTTTCAATCCCCAGATACTGCAGCGCCAGAATATTTCCCACCACATCGATAATCGTATCAATAGCGCCTACTTCATGGAAATGTATCTCCTCCACCGTACTTCCGTGGACTTTGGCTTCCGCCCGGGCTATGGCAAGAAATACCTCTTTAGCTTTGGATATTACATCAGAAGAAAGATCAGACTGATCCAGAATTTTTTCTATATCGTGAAGGTTCCGATGCTCGTGGTGATGGTGATGCTGGTGTTCATGAGCATGTTCATGGCTGTGTACATGTTCCTGTTCGTGATGATGATCATCACAGTGCACATGGTGATGATCATGCCCATGCTCTTCTTTTACTTCACCGTGACTGTGGGCAATGCCATGGGCATGCATCCATGCATGGTCATGAATCTCTTCCCCTGAATGAGCATCGTCATGTTCATGCTCATGTTCGTGTTCGTGACTGTGCTCGTGAACATGTTCGTGATGGTGTTCTTCCGGCAGCACAACGTTAAAATACCGGGCCTGGATCCCGCTCTTGTTCACACTTTTATTTACCAGTTCGTACTCGCCCAGGTGCAGCTTTCTGAATTCTTCTTCCAGATACGCAAAAGGCACCCCTGCATCAATCAGGGCCCCAAGCATCATGTTGCCGCTGATTCCGGCAAAGGGTTCTATAAATAATGCTTTCATTCTGTTCTCCTAATTATTTTTAACGCAAATGGTTGATAATGCTTGCCATCCGTCCGGCGCCAAACCCGTTGTCAATATTGACTACGGCCACACCGGCGCTGCAGCTGTTCAGCATTCCCAGCAATGCGGACAGGCCTTTGAAGTTGGCTCCATAGCCTACGCTGGTGGGAACCGCTATGACCGGTTTGTCTACCAGGCCCCCTACCACGCTGGCCAGGGCCCCTTCCATACCGGCAATGACGATAACCACGTTGGCGCTGCGTATCTCGTCCACTTTTCCCAGCAGCCGATGGATCCCGGCCACGCCTACATCGTAGATACGCATCACCTCATTGCCCATCAGTTCCGCCGTAATGGCCGCTTCCTCGGCAATGGGAACATCGCTGGTCCCGGCCGTTATCACCGCAATTTTATGATCCGGGTCTTTTGGCAGCGGCTCCCGTTCCAGCACGATGAGCCGGGCCTGGGGATAATACACGGCATCGGGAACCGTTTCTTTTACTACTTCATACAATTCCTCCGAAGCCCTGGTCCCTAACACGTTGGCGTGCCGGGCAGCCAGCACCGACAAAATGGATGAAGCCTGCTGAATGGTCTTTCCTTCACAATAAACAACCTCGGGGAACCCCCGCCGCAGGCTGCGGTCATGATCCAGCCGGGCGTAACCCAGATCGGTCACGCTGAGCCGGTGAAACGTATCCAGAACCTCTTTTTCTGTCAGCCGGCCGGCTTTATACGCAGCCAGCGCTTCACTTATATCTGTTTCGTAACTCATGGTCTCCTCCGGAAACAGAAATTATTGCAAACAACACAATTCATTTCGTTTTCCATACATGCGCAAAAAGTAATTTCGTTCGCTATTATTTGATTATGTCATCGAATATCACGCGATTACTGCAACCGTACTCTGATGCAATAATCATCCTTCTGTATTCAGGCAGCTTTCTGCGCGTTCTTTTTCTCTTTGTATTCTTCCGTTAATAAATAAATCAATGGCACAACCACCAGGGTCAGCAGGGTGGAAGTAGTAAGACCGCCGATCAGGACCACGCCCATGCTCTGCCGCAGTTCCGCCCCGGCGCCGATACCCAGCGCAACGGGAAGCATGCCCAGCATGGTGGACAGAGTAGTCATGAAAATCGGGCGCAGACGCAGGGAGCAGGCTTCCAGAATTGCTTCTTTCAGGGGCATTCCGTTTTCCCTGGCCTGGTTTGCATAGTCAACCAACAAAATCGCATTCTTGGTTACCAGGCCTAACAGCATGGTAACGCCGATCAGGGACATCATGTTGCCGGTCTGGTTCGCTACCAGAAGCCCCAGCACGGCGCCAATGATGGCGAAAGGCAGACTCATCATGATAACAAAGGGCTGGGAAAAGCTTTCGAATTCGGCAGCCAGCACCATGTAGATCAGTACAATGGCCAGCACAACCGCCTTCACGATTTCCCCGAAGATACGGCTCATCATATCGGAGTTGCCGATCAGTTTGTAACGGTAACCGATATCCATGTTCAGTTCCGGGATCAGCTGGCCTTCAATCACCTTCAGCAGATCGCCGGGAGACGTGCCTACCGCGTTGGAATACACGCCGATCTGACGCTGGCGGCCTTCCCGGTCAATACGGGTAGGACCGGAACCCAGCTTCACTTCCGCCACATCGCCTAACCGCACGAATTCGCCGGATTCGGTGGATACCCGCAGGTTTTCTACGTCCTGGATGGTCCGGCGGTCGCTCTTGTCCATCTGTACGATGATATCATAGTCGTTGTTGCCAATGGTATAGGAGTTACCGGTGCTCTTGCCCTGGAAGGCATACTGCACCACCCGTCCCACGCTGGCGTTATCCAGGCCAAGCTGGCTGGCCTTGGTCTGATCCAGCCGCACCATGATCTCCGGTTCCGGATCGATGCCGATTACTTCCACGTCTGCGGAGCCCGGCACCTGACGGATCTTTTCCGCCAGATCATTGGCATACTTTGTCAGCCGCGTTAAGTCGCTGCCCCGGAGGCCGATCTGTACCGGCCGGGGATCCCCACGGCTGCCCTGGTTGGTTACTACCGCCACCTGCATTTCACCAATATCCCGGAAATCCCTGCGCAGCTCGTTCATAATATCCAGCATGCCCCGGTTCCGGTCTTCCAGAGGTTTCAGCTTTACTTCGATACTTCCCTCGTTCACCTGGGTCCGGACACCGCCCAGATGCATGGCCGTTACGTTGACTTCCTTAATCTTCATAACGGTATCTTCCAGATATTTCGACCAGGCAGCCATCTGGTCCAGCCCGATGCCCGCCGGCGCCTTCATGTTGACCCGGAATTCCCCGGAATCGTAAATCGGCTGCAACTCTGTACCCACGAAGGGCAGCAGGAACAAATTGAATACAAGAGTGGCCAGAGATCCCGCCACGATTTTTTTCGGATGATTGATGGCAAAGGCCATCAGTTCATTGTAAAGACTGCGAACATACTCAAACCCATCGTTAAATTTGTTCACTACAGAATCAATAAAAGCAGGGCGATAGTCCCTGTCTTCTCCTGGTTTCTTCAGCCAGTGGGCCGACACCATAGGCGTCAGGGTGTAAGCGGAAATCGTGGAAAAAGCCAGAGCAAAAGCAACCGTCAGGCCGAACTGCTTAAAGAACTGCCCGATGGTCTCACCCATGCTGCCGATGGGAACAAACACTGCCATCAGGGACATGGACGTGGCCAGAATGGCCAGCACCAGTTCCTTGGTAGCATCGGCCGAAGCCGCAAAAGGAGTCTTCCCCATTTCCATGTGGCGGAAAATATTTTCCACCAGCACGATAGCATCGTCAATCAGGAACCCAACGGCCAGCGACAGGCCCATCAGTGACATATTGTTCAGGGTAAAACCCATAACATCCATCAGGAAAAATGTAGCGATAATAGAAGTAGGAATGGCAAGGCCGCCGATAATGGTAGCCCGCAGGTCCCCCAGGAACAGATAAGTGATGAGAAGGGCCAGGAAACCGCCGAACAAAATGGTGTTCCACACGTCCGCCACGTTCTCCCGGATGTACCGGCTCTGGTCACGGACAACTTCCATATGGATATCAGGCGGCATGTCCTGGGCCATCATCTTTGCCAGTTCCTTGTTGACCGTGTCGATGACCTCTACCGTATTGGTACGGCTCTGCTTGCGCACCGCCATCATAACGGAAGGAACGCCGTTGGTACGGGAAAAGGATTCCGCGTCTTCCCAGCTGTCTTCCAGGTCCGCCACATCCGTAAGGCGGATAGCCTTCCCGTCCTTGTTGGCCACAATGATCTTCTTGAAATCATCAATGGTATTCAGCTTCCCAATGGTGCGGACCGTAATGGTATTGCTGTTGTCCCGCACCTTGCCGCCGGGAGTATTGATATTGGCGCTGTTCACTTTTGCCAGCACCGTCTGGAAGGAAATTCCGTACTGGCTCAGCTTGTCCGATTTTACATGGACCTTGATGGCCCGGTCCGCGGAGCCGTAAATGGAAACGTCGGCCACGCCTTCCAGCATCTGCAGCCCGTCGATCAGTACGTCATTGACGATACGGCGGATCTCGCCGGTGCTCCGTTTATCCGAAGAAAAACTGTAAGACACAATGGCCTGGGAAGCCATATCAAACCGCTGCACTACCGGCTCATCGATATCATCCGGCAGACGGCGGCGCACACCCGCCACCTTTTCACGGACCTCACTGGCCATCTGGCGGGGATCCGTGCCGATCTCAAACTCCAGCACGGTCTGGGAATACCCTTCCCGAATCGTCGATGTGATTGTCTTAATGCCGGAAACCTGGCTGACCCTGCTTTCAATGGGTTTGGTAACCAGGGTTTCCATTTCCTCCGGCGCCGTGCCTTCATAGGTTACGGTAACGCCTACCATGGGCAGGTCCACGTCAGGGTACAAGTCTACGCCCAGCCCCGGATAGGAACGGATACCGAAAACGATCAGCACCAGAATGAACATGGTTGTAAAAACCGGTCGTTTTATAAATGTTTCAATCATTCGTTTGCCAAGCCCTTCTCTGAAACCTTCACATCCGCGCCTTCACGGACCTTGTTCAGCCCGCCGGTGATGACATGATCCTTCTCGCTGACGCCGCTTAACACTTCCACCAGGTTTTCCCCGATATATCCGGTAGTCAGTACCTTGCGCACTGCTTTCCCGTCCTCAATCACATAACAGGTACGCTGGTCGTCCCGCATGGAAATAGCCGTCATAGGTATGGTCAGGGTGTTAGCCTTAGGAATGGCCGTGATCAGCGCTTCCGCGTACATGCCGCCCCGCAGCCGGTTATTGCTGTTATCCACGGTAACCTCCGCCTCAAAGGTCCGGGCAGGCTGCACCGCCACGGGACTGATTCGGGTGATTGTCCCCTTTACCTTTTTGTTTTCCCCACTCATGGAGGGAATGGTAAATTCCACTTCCCCGCCAACGGCCACGCTGTTAACGTATCCTTCCGGAATATCGATCTTCGCCAGCAGGGTAGAAATATCCGCAATATTGAACAGGGCCGTGCCAACCTTGGCATAATACCCTTCTTGGTAATAGCGCTTCTGGATCACGCCGGCCCGGGGTGTGGTCACCGTTGTGCCGCCCAGATCGGATTCTGCAGAATTCAGATTGCCCTGAGCCGCGTCCAGCTTCCCCCTGGCGTTTTCCAGGGCAAACCGCATGTTATCCAACGCTTCCTTGGACACGGCACCTCTTTTATACAGCTCTTCGTACCGCTGCACATCCATGCGGGCTTTTTCAAAATTGGTCTTTGCATCCAGGTAGGAACCTCTGGCGTTCATCACGCCCGCCGCCGTATCCACCTGCTCCAGCACCAGCAGCGCCTGGCCCGCTTCAACAGCCTGGCCCTCCTGCACAAGGACCTTTTCAATACGGCCGTCCACTTTGGCAGCCACGTCAGCCTGCCACACCGGGTCCAGGGTACCGGAGAACCGGAATTTCGGCGTAATGGTCTCCCGCTTCGGGTAGGCGGCCGTAACCACGGCACTCCTTCCCTGCCGGCTGTTCCGCGCCTCTTCATTCCGGGCCATAATATTCGTTATCACCCGGAATGCGACGATTCCTGCCACTACAAGAGCCCCGATTATAAGGATTCGCAACCTTTTGTCCTGCAGATTCATAGTTATTCCTTCCTTCACACAGCGGGCAATTCCCAATGCCACACTTATCCCTCATCAACATAATATATATGGACCCTTCCCCGCACAGACAGGCCTGCGTCCCGATACCGGTCGATCTGCACGTTATCCAGTCTTGCACAGGGATTCTGATTTTCCAACCCTTTTATTAAATGCAGCAGCCCATGCCAGCTTCCGGTAAACTCCGCGTCCCAGGAAACTCTTCGAAGCTGCTTCCTGTCAGAGCCGGACGGACGTACCGCTGCAATATTTTTCATCCCGCTTCCCTTGCCGGAAGAAGGCCCAGACGGAGCATTGTTCCGCGGGCTGCGGGCCGTCTTTTCTCCTGTTGAAGCAGAAACGGATTTTCCCAGCCGTTCCCCTGAACCCGGGGCACCTGCCACACGTTTCAACTGCCGCACAACGACTCCGCAGTCTTTTGCCCTTCGGTGAATCTGATCTACCAGACTGTTTTCGTCCGGCCGTACCGGGAGTTTACTTTGCAGCCGCAGCAGCAATATCTGCTGCTGCATACGCGTTTCCCCTCTGTCAGGACGCTGAAGATATTTACGGTACAGCTCCGCTTCCTTTTGCAGGTAACGGACCTGTTCAGCCATCTGCACAGCATCATAATGCAACGGCTCTGCAACTTCCGTTACCGTAACCGTCAGGAGGATCACTGAAAGCAGCAGTCTGCAGACATGTTTGTTGGTTTCAGTCATGCTCTTTACAAGCATATTAAATTTTTCCAGCCGCTTGCCGGAACCGGTCCGTTGTTTCACCGGGCGTCCCCCTTTCCTTCGGGAACCAGCCCCGCTTTAAGGACAAAGGAGGTTACCGCGCCACCGTCTCCGTTCCGGGAAGTCTGCGACAAATTTTTCTCCCGGCTTTCCCCGATCCGCGCCCGGGAAAAACCGTTCGAATCGTTCAGCCGGTCCGCGAATTGCCTGGACCGGGACAAATCCGCCGCGCATCCCCGTATTTCGATTTCCGGGATCCCATCCTGCTTTCCCCGTATCTCTTCCAGCCAGCAGTCTTCAGGCAAACTTTCTGCCACCGCGCTGAGCACAGGGACCCAGACCACGCTTTTTTCCGCTATCGTCTGAAGGGCCTTGCTGTACTCCCGTATCTGCCGATCCAGTTGTACCTCTTCCCCATACTCTTTCTTAACGGCAGCATAGGGGACCAGCTGCCTGCTGATTTCCTGTAAGGCCTGCCTCTGCCTGTACCAGCCAAAAGCACTGTGAACAGACAGCACAAGTGACGCAGCCACACATATGGCCGTCAGGCCTTTATACCCCCAGATGACGGTCTTCTGTTTCCACTCCACCCCGGGCAGCAGGTTGACAGGCAATTCCGTTCCCCCGGGCTCTTTCACCGTAACAGCGGTGAGCCGGGCCTGCAACATATCAGCCCATCGGGTCAGGGCATCCACCGTCTCCCGGGGCAAAGCCGCCAGCAGGAACAAATTTTCGCCGGTTTCTTCCCCTTCCTGCCAGGAAATTTCCGGAGTCCCTTCCCCCGTCCCATCTTCCCAGGGAAGGAGCGCCGCCCGGTAAGTTCCCGGTTCAAAAGGAACATACCTGCTGCTTTCCCAGCGGATCCATTTTTCACAGGTTTCCGGACTCAGGTCCGGCAGACGGATCTGCTGCAGGTACGCCTGCCTGCAGTCCAGCACGAATTTGCATCGCCGGATGCGAATGTGTTTTTCTTCCAGTACAGCCTGCAGCCACCCAGCCATTTCCTCCGGATGGTTCAGGTAATTAAAATTACAAAATGTTTTCGGAAACTCAATTTCATGCTGCCTCTTTCCATGACAGACACGAATTTTCGTTTCGTCCGTAAAAATTGAGGTCTCTTCTCCCAGTAACCGATTTAAAATATAAATTTTTTTATCCATGACGGTACTGCCTCCTGCCTACATAAACAGGGAACCGTACCAGTCCAGGACCGGAACAGAGAAAAAGAAACTCAGGAACGCGCCGGCACTGAGGAACGGCCCAAAAGGGATCCGCGTTTTCATGGACGCCTTTTGCAACGCACACAGCAGCAGAGCAGTCAGCCCGCCTCCAAGAAACGCCAGAGCCAGGCCTACCAGTATGCCCGGGAACCCCAGCCATATCCCCAGCACTGCTGCGAATTTCACATCCCCCAGGCCAAAACCGCCTTTACTTACAACATAGATCAGCCCCGTCAGCAGACATCCCCCGGCAAAACCGGCAACCGGAACCTGCCAGCCTGCACCGGAGACACGAATATAAACCAGGCCTGAAACACAAAGCGCCAGCAGGATCTCGTCCAGAATGATCATATGCCGGAAGTCGATATAGGCTTCCAGCGCCAGGCCGTACAGAAAAATCCAGACTAACGCCAGCCGCACACCCCCGGTCAGAGAGTGCCCGGCAAAAAGAAATAAACTTCCGCTGATTAGCCCAAACAGCAAACCGTGCTGCCAGGGAACCGGTCCATACCGGTAATGCAAAATCGCAGAGCCGGCAGCCCCAGACAACAAACAACAAAACAACATACTCATTTCCACGGTAACGCCCCTTTCAACAGAGCCCTCAGGCTCATCCTGAACATCTGCCGTGAAAAGAAAATCTGGCTTTATGCGCCGCCATTTACCGCAGCAATTTTTATATCCGCAGAAGGACACACGCATACATAGTAATTATATCACTGAATGCCCTTTATTGCATAGGAAGATTTGCAAAAGAACAGGATTTTACTTTTTTTTCACAAAAAAACAGCAGCCTGCCGCAAAAACAGGCTGCCATTAAGGAAGCACAAATCAATCAGTGGTTCCTCAGTGTCCGTGAATCAGATCCGTTCCAGACGGTCTTGCTTCTTTCTCGGCACCAGGAACAGAGGCACGTATTCGATGAGTATGTTGGAAGTTTCCAGCCCAAACCACTGGAACGGGTTGCCGCCGACACGGCGGATCAAATACTTGGCGCGGATCAGCAGATCGTCCACTTCATCAATTTCATCTTCCTGGGGCATCATTTTCCGGATCATGCAGAATTTAAACGAACCTACATCGGAAGGCCCGTAAATGGAATGCCGCCGGTTCTGCTTCGGCAATTCCCCCGAGGCAAGCAGCTCACCTACGATCTGCCTGAGATAAACATTGACGCTGGGCCGTACCTTGTAACCCAGATACAGATTCACATGGAAGACATAATCCGTTCCTAAAGTTTCCACCTCATACTGTTTCTGAAACGGATAGTTGGTGATGTTGACGCAGATGAACCAATAGGCATTCGCCCGCTTCGGTTCTTTATCCAGAATCGAATACAGGATATCCCGGTCGATTCTCTCAGGATCTTCCTCTTTGACCAGATAGACCATATTGTGGCTGGTTAAGGGAATGCGTACATCGTTCTGCAGGTTTTTAATAGCCTGCAGATGATCCCGCATATTCAGGAAAATATTCTGGGCCTGCTCGATCTGGGTCCCCCGGTACCATGCGATCATGATAAAGAGGACGGCCGCGGAAATGATGATTGCTACATAGCCGCCTACTACAAATTTGCCCAGGCTCGATACGAAAAAGACGCCTTCCAGGGCAAAGAAGATCGCACCGAACAAAATCGCGGCCACCGGACGTTTATGAAGCACCCCGATATAAACGCAGAACAGGATCGTCATCATCAGCATGCTGATGGTAATGGCCAGACCATATGCATTTTCCATCCGGGACCCGCTCTGGAAATAAAGGACTACCAGCACGCAGAAGAACCACAGGGTATTGTTAACAAAAGGAATGTACATCTGCCCTTTCGTGTCAGAGGGATAGAGCACGTTTAAGTGGGGCATAAGGTCAAGGGTGGAAGCTTCCTGCACCAGGGTATAGCTTCCGCTGATCAGCGCCTGGCTGGCGATGATGGCTGCCAGCGCGCTGAGCAGGATAGCCACCGGCCGCATGGCTTCCGGCAGCATCACATAAAAGGGATTGAGGTCCTCAATAGCCTGTATGACCGGATTGGCCTGGTTCTGGATGATCCAGACGCACTGTCCCATATAATTTAAGATCAGACAAATTTTGACAAAGGGCCAGCTGACCATGATGTTGCTCCGGCCCACATGCCCCATGTCCGTATACAGGGCTTCCGCACCGGTGGTACACAGGAACACGCTGCCCAGGATCATTAAGCCCACCTTATTGTGGGGACTGAACAGGACCTGCACCGCATACACCGGATTTAACGCCCGTAAAATAGAAAGATCCCCAAGGCTCAGCCAAAGTCCCGTAATGCCCAGGAATAAAAACCACACCATCATCACCGGCCCGAACATCCTGCCGATGGAACTGGTGCCGCTATGCTGGATCATGAACAGGAGACTGATGATCGCCAGGGTGATCACGATCACGATGGCCTGTCCGCTACCGAGAAAATTGTTCACCGCATCAATACTGCGCAGCCCTTCCACGGCGGTCGTGACAGTTACCGCAGGGGTCAGTACGCCGTCGGCCAGCATGGTGCAGCCGCCGATCATTGTGGGAACGATCAGCCACTTTCCGCAATTGCGGACCAGACTGTAGAGGGCAAAAATCCCGCCTTCGCCGTGATTGTCAGCCCGCAGCGCGATCAGCACATGCTTTACGGTCGTCAGCAGCGTGATGGTCCAGATCACCAGCGAAAGGGAGCCTACAATAAACTCCTGGTCCACATTGGCTATGCCGCCATTCCCTTCCACGATGGATTTCATAACGTACATGGGAGACGTACCGATATCGCCGTATACTATGCCGAGGGCAACAAGGAACATTCCCATACTGAATTTATGATTATGTTCAGCCTGATTCTCCTGCATACCAACTACCTCCCGGTCGAAGCATTAATACTTTAGGACGATTTAATTTTAACATATTTACTCTAAAAAAGCTATTTTAAACATACGCCGGTTCACACCGGACGGTTCTCTGATATTTTACCTTCTTACAAACCCTTCGCAAATTCCCGAATCTCTGCCAGCTTAGCTTCCGAACCGTTTTCTTCCCCAGCCGCGGTAATGATACCTGCGTCCTCTATGCCCGTATACGCAAGCATATCCTTATATGTTGCAATGGCTCTGGCATAGGGATTGGGAGAACCGGAGCTGAGAAGCAGCGCAGACTTTTTCGCCTTTCCTTTTTATTATTTTATACCGAAACGGGAAAGCCGTCACAAAAAGTTGAACTTTTTTAGCAGTGTGATAAGATTATTGTACTGTTACAAACTTAATACTATACAGGCGCCCGTTGCCACCGGGTAACGGGAAAACGCCGTTTCTTTATCGTAAGGTCACAGAAGATAAAGAAACGGCGTTAATTTTTTACAGGAGGTACGGTTATGAAATGGATCTTGCTGGTTCTGGCAGGCCTTCTTGAAATTACATGGGCCTGCGCCATGAAATACTCCCAGGGCTTTACACAGCTTGTGCCCAGCGTGGTTACCGCAGTCAGCTACATGGCAAGCGCCGTGTTTCTTTCCTTTGCCCTAAAAGAACTTACCTTAGGCACGGCCTATGCCATGTGGACAGGGTTCGGCATTGCAGGAACAACCCTTCTGGGAATTTTTCTTTTTCAGGAAAACCTGACAGCGCCCCAGGCCTTTTGCGTTCTGCTTATTATGGGCGGAATCGCCGGATTAAAACTGCTTTCCGGGGAGTAAAGGGTGGGGTTAAATTCTGCCCTACCGTTTCAATTTCGCCACGGCGTCTTCCATGGTCTGCATGAGGGTCTCCCGGAAGATGAAGCTGGTCATCTCCGGGTTCGGCTCATCATGGAGCAAGGGGTACAGCGGATGGTTCGGCACCATCTCTTTACCCTGGTCTTTGTATCGGTACACATGTAGCGGCAGGCCCGCGATGGATTTTCTGCCAGGATACGGACGCAGGCGTACACCGCCGTGACCTGCATGGCCGTGCGTTCGTTCACGGTCTGCCCGGCGGCGCTCTGTCCAAAGAAATACTGCATGGAACCCATAAGGGCATTTTGGGGTTTGTCGCGGGAATGGAAAAATTTTTCGTAAAACCGGTTAAAGATATTCATGTTTCCTCCTTAAAACGGGCATAAAAATAGCACTTACCGTTTCAGTAAGTGCTAAAGAAATTATTTTAGATTTTATAGTTAAGTTGCTAAAATACCGTTCAATACATTATTGTTTTGTATCTTTGTGTTCAGCTAAAAATTCGTCGGGAAAATCAAGACAAGGAGTTTTATATGAATAATATTTACTTGTCCCGTCTTCTTCGATTTTCATTGTTATAGTTGCCTGTGTAGTTCCTTCATCACTAATCGGCTCAAATATAATATTCCATGAACCATTACCATAATCTACATTTGTCGCCGGATATACATCAACATTGACAAAAGATTTAGGTGGAATAATAGTGTTTGGAGTATCAGCTGGTTTTCCTGCATCAATATATTTCATCCCATTTATGAATGGCATACTGCTGGAATTGCCAATCTGGATAACTGACTCATTCCAGTGAATTACCAATACATTATCTGTCAGGTTTTCCATCCGAAGAGCCAAACCTTTTACTCCGAACGCATAATTAAAACGAGTAATTCCTGATGTCCTAAAGTAATACATATGACTGTTCGGATCGGCCGGCTTGATTCCATGACCGACACCATAATCTGTTATTGGGACAACAGATGCAATTTTAAGCTTTTCACCAAGAATCTGCATTACTTCTCCAGTTCCCGCAACAAAGCCTATTTTCTTATCAGCATCATAGAGTCCCTTGCCCTTTAATTTTGTTCCCGCGTTTGCCACTGAAGTAATCAATAAACATACCATCAAAGCAAAAACGAAAAATTTCCGCATGCTATCAGCTCCTTTTTTATCTTAATTATAGCATTACTGAAAAGAAAAAAGAAGAAACAGAATTATATAGTCATATCATGTTAGGCGGTAACAGCAACAGGTTTGACAATACATCATTTTTGTTTTTCAAACACCTTAAAATCACCTTACTTTTGACACTTTTGCTTGTTATGATTTTATGTAAGAATAATGCAGGCGAAAGGGTGAACATGATGAACGATAAACCATTACACAATCGCATACAAAAAATGTTTGCACTCATTACCATACTGGGACTCCTTTTTGTTTCCAATACAGTTGCCGCCGGATTTGCGGATGAATACCGGGCAAAACATCCCAGACGGGTAAAAACCACCATCAAACAAAATACAAAAGGCCAATACGAAGGCTCTGAAAAATATAAACTCTTTGAGCATAATGTCAGCGGTTATAAATTGAAACTGGAATTTCTGTGTGAAGCTAAAGGGCCTGATCTTGTCTTATTGAATTGTTCGACTTTTGGAGGGCGTTACACGCCTGCCATTACGGAACTATCTTGCGGCGACGGAAAAAACAAACATGTACTTCACAAGTTCGTCGGTCTTCATTTTCCCATCGGACGACACGGCAATGGTACATTTCTAATTGCACATATCAACCCTGCCGAGTTATATGACGCCATTGTTGTCAGTGCCAATAATGTTGTCGTCATAAACAATCAGCATAAACTTTGGCCAGAGTTTCAGCAAGCATTGAGAGATGCTGAAAAATTGTACAATGAACGTCGTGAAATCTGGAAAAGGCTGAATGAAATGGCCGACAATGCCAGTAAGAAAAAACTGAAAAAATGAGACTATTCTGTTTTTTGAACCTATTATTTTTACTTTTTGTGTGATATAATGCCTTCATAGGTTATCGGCTTTGCCGCTAACTTACCCCGGCCCTGCTGCATCTTTCCGACACTCATTGCGGCAGGGTTTTTCCTTTGTTTACAGAAATTCTCAGCTTATGCTATAATGAAGCATATTTTCCAAAGAAGGAGCACGTGCCAATGAAAAATCCGAAGTATTTAAACCTGCACGACCCGGAAACATTAGAAACCATCGAATATGATATGGATACCGTAACCGTAGATCGTGTAACCGTTGCTCCTGCCCGTGAGCTGATGTCACCAACAACGCGGAACTTGAAAAAGGTAGATGCGCTGGACTTGGTTTTGCGTGTCCAGTTTAAAGGTGAATCCTCAAAAGAATTTTCCCTGAAACAATATTCCATGGAATTCATATATCCTTGAAATTGCTGAAGCCGGAAGCATGAAAAGCTCCGGCTTTTTTATTTTCAAAAAAGCAACATCCCCTGTATTTCTTCGCTATCGTTTCCTTTTGCTTAAGCCATGATATAATATATACATACCCCAATCGAAAGGAGACCCTCATGAAAACCCTAATCAAAAAAGTATGTTTTGCTGTAATGCTTGTCATGCTGTCTCTAACCGCATGCACATCTGCATCTGCCGAAAGTATCGACGATGTCCTGAAAGACTGTAAACTGGACAGAAGTAATTGGAAAGTAGTGGAATGGTTCAAAGCAGAACAATTTGTGCGCTTCTATGATTCCACTTCCGTCACTGTGACCGGCCCCGGTCGATTCGATGCGGTCATCTATGATTATTATTATGGCAACGATCCCTGCATTTCAGATTGTAAACTACAAGGAAAGAAACACTATCACTCAGAAAAATGGGGATTTAATACAACCAAATCAGCCGGAACATTACGTTCCCTGGCAACCAAAGACTTAGACGAGAATATCGTTTCTTCTTACGACATCCCGAGTAACATGCAGATTGAATCAGAATTAAATAAAAATAGTTTTGAAGCAATAACGATGCTAAAAATCAAAGATTCGTTAAAAGGTGACAAAAAATTTGCTGCGGAGCCAAAGGCAACGGCAGATTCCAAAGATACCATCCCCCAGCCAAAAATCAAAGGCCTTGTTCCCATGCCCATGGCCATCGGCGCCTCTAATGGAGAGTGGACGTATATGGGAAGATATATCTCCGGAGGCAGTTCCTCTTCTATATTAGAATGGGAGACCCGCTTGCATCCTTATACTGGCAGTGTTGAATCAGATGGATTATATGATGTGTACTTCCACCATGAGCATTACGAACAACCGGGTAATTACGAAGGTAGAGGTTGTTGTGTTTTTGACTTTGGCGGACATAGGTTTACCTCAAATTACGGTTGTGTATTAAAAATAGTCCCCCTGAATCATAATGGTGTCCCTTTTAACCAATCTGGCCAAAAATACGGCACTATTCTGTTAAGTACAAGAGGAGGTTCAAAAGGTGCTTTTAGTGTAGGTATACAACGGTTACGAATATTTGATAACGTGACACATCAATTACTTGTTAATATTGAAGATCGCAAACAATTGAACGGAAATTTTCAAGATTATATGTTCCATGAAATCAGGGAAAATTCACCATATATGAATGCCATAAAGATGAGCAATTGCCCCATCCAGCCATATGACGGTCGCCATGGTTAACAACACAGAATCAATGATTTTCAAAATCGGACTGAGGATAACTTCCTCAGTCCTTTTTATATCAATAGAATCCCCCTGCCGTCATACACGCTTTCCCCACTTTCGTTCCCGCAGCGGATTGCCCTGTCCAGCGCCATGATCGTAGCAATATGGAATTTATTTACCCGCAATTAAGCATAAAAAAACCAAGGCTTTTATACCTTGGTTTTTTGTTTGTGGGTTCACCGCTTCGGCGCTTCACCCCGCAGGGCCGCGATGTTGCAGCTTAGTTCGCTGATCACATCGGTAAGCCCCGCCAGTTTGTTTTCCATGCGGACTAACAGGAACCAGCTTAAGACCACGGGGAAGCCGAAGTCTTTAATAAAGCTGAACAGTTCCGTCACTTCCATTGCGCAGCCTCCGTCTACCCTCATGCCACTACGGGGTCGAGATGGAAATGCGCCAGGCAAAACGCCCCATGTTAAGCGACCTGCGGGAAAGCGGATCCCTGGAACAGGACGCGGACATCGTACTGTTTTTGTGCCGTGATGACTTTTGCCGGGAAACGGAAGAAGATCCCATCCGCCTGATGGAACTGATCGTTGCCAAACACCGGAACGGCCCCGTAGGCAAAGTAGAATTATTCTTCGGCCACAAGTGCACAAAGTTTATTGGGATGGAGAAAGCCGGAGCGTGAGGAAAGATTACTAT
>Ga0310695_10006611_pt1 | contig 19021 bp, 10 predicted proteins | sample RumenRJG_04DNA_FD_203882 | JGI IMG/M metagenome (GOLD analysis project Ga0310695, IMG submission 203882) | Bovine rumen microbial communities from Lethbridge, Alberta, Canada - RJG_04 (v2) (version 2) | ecosystem: Host-associated > Mammals > Digestive system > Stomach > Rumen | place: Canada...
AGTGTCTCAGTAACCAACAACCAGCAGCGCAGCAGCCAATCCGAGTTGTCGTGGCGCGTCAGGCGCATCGCCGCCCCCTCCCCCAGGGACGCCCCATCGGACGCGCCCGACTGTCTTTTTGTGCGTAGGCATCGAGCCTACGCTCCGATGGTTTTGCCCTGCATGCGGGCGGACAAGGACGGCAAGGCAGACAGGCGACAGACTCGAACCCGCGCGGGCTTGATGCCCGCGCGCTCACAAAAGAAGCGGGCGCGCTCGAAAATAGCGCCTGGAACACCTCCTGAAACCGGAAGGACGCGCCACGACCGCTCGTACTGGGAGCTGAACGCTGGCTGCTGGAACACTTCCAACGCATCAAAAATTCGTCCTACCTCGCGTCAGCGGGGAGAAGGAATTTTTGATGCGTTGGCCGTAGATTTCGACTCTTTTAGATAGGCGCGCAGCGCTGAATTCCTGAGCCTGCACGCCGGGCATCTGCCGCATCCGCTCCCCGGAACGCCCTTGTAGCACGTCAGCGTTTCGTTGCGCACGAGATCGAGAATCCCGAGCGCGTCCGCCGTCGCCCATTCGTCCTTTTTCGTTTTGTGCATGAACGGCGTCACGATTTTGAAAGGATGTTCCATCGCAAGACGCATCGTTTTTTCCTGCGCCTTTATGAAAGATTCGCGGCAGTCGGGATAGCCTGAATAATCGGCTTCCGATACGCCGGTCCATATCTCGTCGGCCCCGAGCGATTTTGCCCATATGCCCGCGCATGTCAGAAAAACGGAATTGCGCCCTTCAACCACTGTAGTCGGACATGAAGCGTTTTTCTTCTTTTCGATTTTCGCATTTCCGTCGAGAAGGGCGCTCGAAGTGAGATCTTTGAAGAAGTCGAGCTTTACGACTTTGTGGCAGGCGATGCCGAAATGTTTTGCAAGGCGACGTGCATACTTCGTTTCGAGAGAATGGCGCTGGCCGTATTCGAATGTTATGGCCGCCACGCGATCCTCGCCGTGTCTGCGTGCCGCGAGCGCAAGCGCCGTGGCGCTATCCTGACCGCCGCTGAGGACGACCACCGCTTTTATTTTACATGAAGTTCCTTCGTTTTTGCCTCTCATGCCGATATTATATCAAAAAGAAATTCCGGTTTTTCGGCAGATATGGCGATTGTTGATAACTATTTGATAACTATTTGATAATTTCTGCAATATATATCTTGTAAAAACACTGTATATGGTATATCATATGCGGCGTGCTCCACAACAGAATGTGTAGCGGGCGAAAATTTCTAAAATTGTCATAATATTGAAAAACAGGAGAATATAAAAGTGGAAACTAAGCGGCAAATGAAGATTATCAAGCGCAGCGGAGAAGAAAAGGTGTTCGATATAACGAAAATAGAGAACGCTATCCGCAAAGCCTCGCAGGCGGTAGACTACAAGGACGCGCTTTCCGAAGGCCGTATAAAACTGATTGCGGAAGAAGTCGCAGGCGTGTGCGCCGCACGCGACCGCGCCATGACCGTCGAAGAAATCCAGGATGTCGTCGAGACGAAAATCATGGAGATGGGCGCGAAAGAGATCGCCAAAAAATACATCACCTATCGATACAAGCAGAGTCTTCTACGTCAGGCGAACACCACCGACAAGCAGATTCTCTCGCTCATTGAATGCAACAACGAAGACGTCAAGCAGGAGAATTCCAACAAGAATCCTACGATCAATTCCGTCCAGCGCGACTACATGGCCGGCGAAGTGTCGAAGGATGTTTCCGCCCGCCTACTTCTTCCAGCGGACATCGTGCAGGCCCACAAGGACGGCATCATCCATTTCCATGACATGGATTATTACGCGCAGCACATGCACAACTGCGATCTCGTCAATCTCGACGACATGCTCCAGAACGGCACGGTCATTTCCGAAACGATGATCGAGAAGCCCAAAAGCTTTTCGACGGCGTGCAACATCGCCACGCAGATCATCGCGCAGGTGGCTTCCAACCAGTACGGCGGCCAGTCTATTTCGCTCGCGCACATCTCGCCTTTCGTCGAAGTGTCGCGCCAGGCCATCAGGAAAGAACTCGCCCAGGAATGCGCCGACGCCGGAGTGACGATGGACGCCGCCGCGTTCGACCGCGTGGTGGAGTCGCGCGTCAGGCGCGAGATAAAGAAGGGCGTCCAGACCATCCAGTATCAGGTGGTGACGCTCATGACGACCAACGGGCAGGCTCCTTTCGTCACGGTGTACATGTATCTCGGCGAAGCGAAGAACGACGCCGAGAGGAGAGACCTGGCGCTGGTGATCGAGGAGGTCCTCAACGAGCGCATCCGCGGCGTCAAGAACGAACGCGGCGTGTACATCACTCCGGCGTTTCCAAAGCTCATCTACGTTCTCGAAGAGCAGAACGTCCGCGAAGGCACGCCGTACTGGTATCTCACCGAGCTCGCCGCGAAGTGCACCGCCAAACGGATGGTGCCGGACTACATCAGCGAGAAGAAGATGCGCGAGTACAAGCTTTCAAAGGGCGAGACGCCCGGCCACGGCGATACGTACACGTGCATGGGCTGCCGTTCGTTCCTCACCCCCGACCGCTCCGGCAACGGCTTCGACAATATCGCGCGCGCCCGCAACTACGAGCCGGGCAAGCCGAAGTATTACGGGCGCTTCAACCAGGGCGTCGTCACCGTCAACCTCGTCGACATCGCGCTTTCCGCGCACGGCGACATAGCCCGTTTCTGGGAGATTTTCGACGAGAGAATGGAGCTTTGCCACCGCGCGCTCCAGTGCCGCCACAACCGTCTCAAAGGCACGCTCTCCGACGCGGCGCCCATCCTCTGGCAGTACGGCGCGCTCGCGCGTCTCGACAAGGGCGAGAAGATCGACCCGCTCCTCTACGGCGGCTACTCCACGATTTCGCTCGGCTACGCCGGGCTCTGGGAATGCGTCTACGCGATGAACGGCAAGAAGCTCACCGAGCCCGAGGGCGAATCTCTCGGCCTCGAGATCATGCGCAGGCTCAACGAATACACCGCCAGATGGAAAGAGGCCGAGAACATCGACTATTCTCTCTACGGCACGCCGCTCGAGTCTACGACGTACAAGTTCGCGAAATGCCTCCAGAAGCGTTTCGGCATCATCAAGGGCGTCACCGACAGGAACTACATAACCAACTCCTACCACATACATGTGACGGAGGAGATCGACGCGTTCAGCAAGCTCGAGATCGAGAGCCGTTTCCAGAAGCTCTCTCCCGGCGGCGCGATAAGCTACGTCGAAGTCCCGAACATGCAGAACAACATCCCCGCGGTGCTTTCGATAATGCAGTTCATCTACGACAACATCATGTACGCCGAGCTGAACACCAAGAGCGACTACTGCCAGGTGTGCGGTTTCGACGGGGAGATCAAGATCGTCAAGGACGATTCCGGCAAGCTCGTCTGGCGCTGCCCCAACTGCGGCAACGAGGACGAGGCGAAGCTCAATGTCGCCCGCCGCACGTGCGGCTACATCGGTTCGCAGTTCTGGAACCAGGGGCGCACGCAGGAAATAAAAGATCGCGTGCTCCACGTTTCGTAGGCTCGATTGCCAGGGAGATCGGAAATTATGACCAGCAGGGAGAAAATTCTCGCTGTGGCGGCCGCGGCGCTTTTCGCCGCCGCCGCCGTTTGTTTTTGTCTGCTCGTGGAGACGCGGGGCCGTCTTGCCGACTGCAGGGCTTCATTGCGTGAACTTTCGCAGAAAAAACCGGAGAAGAAAACGCCGCCCGACGGCCAAGCTCCGTCCGTGAAGGAAGCGGACGGCATGGAAATACTCGGCATCGAGTATTCCGGCGGCGACAGTATAAGCATCTGTTTTTCGAAGCGTCCCGATATGGACTCCGTGCGCCGCTACGTGCGCGTGCCGAGCCTGAGAAGCGGCGCGCTCGGTTTCCGGTGCGGAGAGAAATGGCACTTGCGCGGAGGGAAGTGGAAGGCATATCCAGAGCTGACGGTCACGGGAGATTTCCTCTTCGGCGCCGACAGCGTGCTCGAGATATCCAAGGGGCTTCCGGCGGCAGGCGCGCAAGGGGCGGCGGAGCCGTGTCTCGCCGAGGGAAGGCGATTCCAGTTTGCGAGAAAAGATCTCGCGCCGGCGGTGAAGTTCGCGTTTCCGGGCAGGTATCTTCCATCGTCCGGCAAGAGGCTTTTCGCGATCGATGCGGTAAACGCGACGAACGTCCATGCCGAGATACGGCGCGTCGAACCGCGCAATATCGTGCAGCTGCTTGCCCGCGAGGAGCGCGTGTACAAAAGCTATTACGGCTCGGTCGACAGCGAAGACACCGAAGAACTCTCCGGCGCGTCAGAAGAGCGCATCGTCCCGAGCGCGGGAGCGCGCAACGAGAAGCGGCGCGTTTTCACGCGCATCGCCGTTCCGGAGGGGTCTTCCGAAAAAGGCGTTTTTCTGCTGTCGGCCAGAGTCGCCGATTTCCCGCGGTGCGACTGGGTGTACGGATCTGGACCGGCGAATCCGGAAATATACCGTCTCGTATGTGTGAGCGATTTCGCTTTGAGCGTGCGCAGATGCGGCGCCGACGCCATCGGCGTGTGGGTCGTTTCGCTGCTCACGGGGCGTCCCGTCGAAGGGGCCAGGATAGAGGTGTATTCTTCGTCGAACACAAAGGTGAGGGAGGGCGTCAGCGATTCCCGCGGATGGTGCGAGCCGGCGCGTGTGGCGAAGGGCGAATCCTTCGCGGTTGTGGCATCGGCGCCGGACGGTTCCGACATGACGTTCTTGGCGCTGGCAGACGGTTCGCGCGTCGGCGAAACGATGCCGGACGGCGCGCGCGACGATTATCTCGCGCCAGGAGAATGCGCGGCGTTCCTGTGGACCGAACGCGGCATATACCGCCACGGAGAAAAGATTTTTCTCCAGGCGATTCTCCGTGACTCTTCTATGTCGGCTCCGAAGCCGTTCCCCGTGGAGATAACTCTCGCAGGTCCCAAGGGCGACGTTTTCGCGCGCGCGCCGGCGATGCCCGATTCTCTCGGCGCGTTGAGCCTCGACACCTTTTCGGTGCCCGCCGGCCAGCCCGGCGGCAAATGGACTTTTTCTCTCAAAATGCCCGGCGACGGCGGCAGGATCCTTGCATCGAAGGAAGTCAGGATAGAAGAGTTCGCGCCTCCTCAGATACGGGTCAAGGCGGATGTCGCAGGGAATGCGGAGGCGTCGAAGTTTTCTTTCAGGGTTTCGGCGGAGCATCTTTTCGGCGGCGCCGCAAAATCGCTGAGGTGCGAAGGCGCCGTCGTCTTCGAAGACGAACCTTTCGCTCCCGCGGGCTGGAAGGGCTATGTTTTCGGAAACGACGATCTTGGATTGAAAGCCGCTTTCCGCCGTCTTCCGCAGAAGACTCTCGGATCCGACGGGTCGGCCGTCTTCTCCGCGCCGCTCCGTCCTTCCGACGGCCGGCCGAAAGCCGCCGTCAAGGCGACCGTGCAAGGTGTGGTCTTCGAAGACGGCGGAAGACCTGCCGCAGGGCGCGCTTCCGCGGTATGCCACGTCTATCCGTTCTACATCGGAGCCGTTCTCCCCGGGTGGGTGGAGAAACCGGAGAACGGCGTTCTTGAAATCCCTGTGGCATGCGTCATGCCGGACGGGTCGCGCGCGCCGGGCGGAAAGAAACTCTCGGCGAAAGTAGAAAGCGTGGAGAGCATTTTCGCATATAAAAGCGGCGACGGCGGATGGGGGAGCTGGACATGCGAGCGCGTCCGCGCCCCCGTGGCGGACGGCATGGAACTCGAAACGCTTCCGGACGCTTCTTCCGTGCTCAGGCTCGATCTCAAGTCTTGCGGCGACTACGTGCTTACGGTTTCCGATCCGGAATCTGGCGCGTCTTTCTCCCGCGCGTTTTTTCTCGGCGACGGAGCCGAAGAGACGAGCGCGCCTCTCGGGAACCCCGCGGAAGTCGTCCTCGTGCCGGACAAGGCTTTCTACCGGCCGGGCGAAACGCCGCGCATTCTCGTTAGATCGCCGTTCGCCGGTACCGCTCTCGTTTCCGTTGTCCGCGACAGAATCGTCAGCGTGAAAAGCATTGAGCTCGGAACGGCGACGGGCGAGATCGTTCTCGATCCCGTCGATGCGGCTCTGGCCCCGAGTGTAGACGTCGCGGTCGCCGTGGTCAAGCCCGTCGCGGAGAATAACGACGAACGCATGGCCGTGAGGGCTCACGGCGCTGCGACGCTCTCTATACGGCCTGCGGAAAGCGAATTGAGCGTAACCCTCGCCCCCAAAGTCGAGTTCGTTCCCGGCGGAGCCGTCGTCACGGTCGCGGTCGATTCGTCGTCGGTCTCCGGCGGCGGAAAGCGCGCCACGATAACGGTTGTCGACGAAGGAATCAATCTTCTTTCCGGCGGCAACGAGCCGGATCCTTCGGGATTCTTCGCAAGACCGCGCTCGTCGGAGCATCCGCTTTACGACATGTACGGAAGAATCCTTCCGGTGGACGACGATGTGCTGCGCGCTAGCGGCATGAAGACAGGCGGCGGTTTCGGCGCGTCGCTGTTCGCCAGGGTGAGCCCCGTGCCGACACGCCGTTTCAAGCCGCTTTCGCTGTGGAAGAAGAATGTCTCTCTCGAAAACGGAAAGGCCGAGGTCGAGATCCGCATCCCGGAATTCTCCGGAGAGGTGCGCGTCACGGCGCTTGTGTATTCGGCGTCGGCGACCGGCGCGGCGAGCGTTCTTTGCAAAGTGTCTCCGAGGCTCGTCGCCGAGCCGGACGCGCCGAGATTCGTCGCCCCGGGCGACGAGTTCGAAGCGGTGCTTCCGCTCCGCAACACAAGCGACAGGCCGGGGCGTGTGAAGTGGAGCGTTTCGGCGTCAGGCGAGGCCGCGATCGAAGGCGTGCACGACGGAGAGGTCGTCATGGCTCCGGGAGAGAGCGTCCTCGCCTTCGTCCGCGCGCGCGCGCTCGGTCCGGGGCAGGCGGAGTTCGGATTTTCCGCGGAAGGTCTCGGCGAACGTCACGAGCACAGGATTTCTCTTCCCGTGAGGCCGGCCGTCCCCTGGAGGGAGACCGTCAAGGTGCTGAGGCTCGAGCCCGGCGAAAAAGCCGTTGTTTCCGCAGAAGGCGGTTTCGCCAGACATTCGCTCGCTCTTTCTCCGTCGCGCCTCGGAGAACTCTCCGTCGCGTTGGGGTGGCTTGCCGATTATCCGCACGGATGCCTTGAACAGACGGTCTCTCGCATCTTTCCTCTCGTCGCCGCGGGAGGAGCCCTGAACGCCGCGGCCTCCGGCTCCTCTTCCCTCGGTCCGGCGTTCATCGCCGCAGGCATCGGCCGCGTCGAGTCGATGATCCGCGAACACGATTTCTCCATGTGGCCCGACTGCGACTATGCGCCGTGGGACAGGGAAGTGTCGCTTTACGCCGCGCATTTCCTCGTCGAAGCGGAGAAGTCGGGCCGCCGCGTCTCTCCGCACGCCAGGAAGTCGGTGCTCGAGTTTCTCGGCCGGTGGGCGTCGTCGACGAATGCGGCGGAGGCGGCCTATGCTTGCCACACGCTCGCGCTCGCCGGCGTGCCGGACAAGGACAGGATGTTCAGCCTCTACGACAATCGCGCCGATCTCGGGCTTCTCTCGCGTTCGAGGCTGGCAAGAGCGTTTTCCGCCGTTCGCGACCGGAAGCGCGCGGAAGCGCTTCTTTCCGGCGTTTTCGATCCGCAGTCCGTGGAGGAGGCTGCGTTCGCGATGCTCGCGCTTCTCGAAACCGATCCTTCCGATGGGCGTGTCGAGAAGTTGAAAGCGTATCTCGAGAGCAGGCGCGACAGAGCGAAATTCAGCTGGGGCACGACACACGCCAACGCCCACGCGCTTATCGCGCTCGGAGAATATTTCAGGCACAACCCCGTGAAAGAAGGCCTTGCGTCGGTGTCCGCCGTTTCGTCGTCGGGAGCGGAGATGAATCTTGCCTGCGGCGCGTCGGCCGTGCTCGAGGGGAAGACGCTGTCGCTGGTGAACACGTCAGACGCCACGGCTTTTCTGACCGTGAGAACATTCGATCTCCCGGCGGAGGCGTCGGGCGGAAAAATTCCGGAAGGGCTGTCGGTGTCGTGCAGGTTCTTCGATTCCGAAGGCCGGGAGGCGGATCTCGGATCTCTCGCCTGCGGCGAACTGCTTGTCGCCGATATAGCCGTCACATCGGCCGTAAAGCGCGTCTTGTCCGATCTCGTGGTAGAGAATCTTTTCGCCGGGGCGTTCGAGCCCGTGCTGGATTCAGGATGCCTGGCGGCGAAAGGGAAAGAACCGTGGGTGATGCGTTCCGACGCGCGCGACGACCGCATGCTCGTTTTTTCTAAGAAGTTCACCATGGAGGCCGGGAGTGAAGTGCATTTCCGCTATCCTGTGCGCGTCGTTTCGGCGGGCCGTTTCGTGCTGCCGGGGCCGGCTCTTGAAGGCATGTACGATTCTTCTCTCGACTGCCGTCGCGCTTGCAGCAGCATTGTGGTTCGCCGTTGACTGGCCGGAAGACGCCGCGGGGGAATACACGCGCGGGGTCGTTCTCAGGGATTCCGCCGGCGAAACAATCCGCGTTTCGCTCGGGCCGGGCGATATCGACCGCAGGGCGTATTACGAGGCCGACCCGGAAGACTGGATCGTCAAAGCGGCGGTCGCTTCGGAAGACGGCGAATTCTGGAACCATCGCGGCGTGAGGTTTTCGAGCGCCGCGCGCGCCGCATGGCAGAACATCGTCTCGCGCCGCCGCATTTCCGGAGCTTCGACCATAACGATGCAGACCGTGCGTCTTCTAAAACCGCATCCGAAGAATCTTTTCTGGAAATGCAAAGAAGCGGTGATGGCGCTGAAGATGGAGCGTTCGTGCGGCAAGCTCCGCATCGTTTCGGAGTATCTGAACCGAGCGCCTTTCGGTTCAAATTTCGTCGGCATCGAGGCGGCGGCCAACGGCTGGTTCGGCAAGAGCGCCAAATCTCTCGGGCTCGGCGAAGCGGCGCTTCTCGCCGGAATGCTGCAGGCGCCCTCGAGATTCCGTCCAGACCGCAACCTCGCCGGAGCGCTGCGCCGCCGCGACTATGTCCTGTCGCGGATGCGCGATCTCGGCATGATAGACCCGGAGCGCATGCAGGCCGCGCAGAGCGTGATCCCGCGGATATGCCGCACGCCCAGACCGTTCAGACATCCGTATTTCTGCGACTGGGCCATGGAGCGTCTGCGCGCGCGACGGGGGCGTTCGGGGCGCGGCGGCGATTTCACTACATCTCTCGACGCCGATATCCAGCGCTCGTGCGACGCTGCGGTGCGATCCGCCGCGGAAAAAGGCGCCTTCGCCGTCGCCGCCGCCGTTATGCGCGTGTCGACCGGCGAGATCGTCGCGCTCTCTTCCGGCGCGGATTATTTCGACCCGGCCGGCGGCCAGGTGAATGTCTCGGCGCGTCCTCGCAGCGCCGGTTCAACGCTAAAGCCGTTTCTCGCCGCGGCGGCTATCGACCGGGGCGTAGTCGCGCCGGACGAGCGGCTGACGGATATGCCTCGTTCCTACAAGGGCTACAGACCCGCCAATTTCGATTCTTCGTACCGGGGAAGCGTGTCTTTGCGCACCGCGCTCGTGCTCTCGCTCAATCTGCCTTTTGTCGATCTGCTGCGCCGCACAGGCGTGGAACGTTTTGCGGCCGTTCTCGGCGAACTCGGTTTCGGCGCCGCCTCAGACGGAGCCGGCGACCTCGGCCTCGGGCTGGCCATAGGCAATGCAGACGTGTCTTTGATCGAGCTTGTCGCGGCTTACGGCGCGATAGCGCGCGGCGGGGTGTATCTGCCGCCCGTCGCGTTCCCGCCGCCGTCGCGCGGCGCAGGAGGGAGGCGCGTCTTTTCCGAGGCCGCGTGCTACATCGTCTCCGACATGCTTTCCGGTCCGGAAAGAAGTTTTCAGGCGCTTTCGCATGTCGCCGATGTCGTAGTGCCGCGTTTCGCATGGAAAACAGGTACGTCGAGCGCATATCGCGACGCTTGGACCGTCGCATGGAATCCGGAATATGTAGTGGGCGTATGGTGCGGACACATGAAGGGCGACTTCGGAGACAAGTCTGTCGTCGGCGCCAAGGCCGCCGCTCCCGTCGCATGGCAGATCGCGCGATCCGTTGCCGCAGGTTCGTCGGGCGCATGGTACGAGCGGCCGGCGGAAGTCGTCGAACGGACGGTGTGCTCTCTTACCGGGCTTCCCGCCTCTCCGGAGTGTTTGGAGACCGAAAAAGGAATATTCGTGGAAGGGAAAAGTTCTCCTGCCCTGTGCCCTGTCCATATACGCGATGCGAAGGGGAGAAGGTCGGTGCGGACGGATTTGCTCCGAAGTGCGGCGCTCGATCTTGCGTTCGGCGAAGACAAACTTGCCATAACCTCTCCCGTGAAAGGCGAAAAGTTCATAATCGTTCCCGGAGCGCTCAGACAGAAAATCGTCTGTCGGGCGGCCGGCAACGCTCCCGATGCGAAGCTTTGGTGGTTTGTCGACGATATTCCCGCCGGAGAAACCGTCGGGGCCGAGCCGTTCGTTTCGAAGATGTCGCCCGGGGAGCACACCGTTACATGCTCCATGTCCGGCGGCGCATGCGCTTCGACAACATTCACGGTTGAAGAAATCCGGCGGAAAGAGAAATTAGCCTATTGACTTTCTTTGCATAAAAGTGGTATAATTCACACACTAATAAAAGGGATGTGTGTACACTTGAAACAATTTTTTATATTTGGAACGGCCGTTTTGCTTCTTGGCGGATGCGATACGGTGCGTAATATGTTCTTCCAGCGCGAGCAGGAAGATCCGTCCGACCAGTATGTGCTTTTCACCGACGGAAAGCCGCGCGTGAGAATCGGCGTGGGCATCGTCGTGACTGTCGCTGCCGTAGCGCGAGAGCCTGTTACCATGCAGGTGCAGGTCGATCAGAACGGAGAGATCGTGCTCCCGTATCTTCTTGAAAAGCCTGTTTATTGCCATGAATTGACGCTTGACGCGCTCAAGAAAAAACTTGTCAAAGAGTATCAGGTTTACATCAAGCAGCCGCAGGTCACCGTCACTTTCGCTCCGTACGACGGGCGCGGCGTCAGCCCGTGGGGCACGGTCACCGTTCTCGGCGAAGTGGGCTCGCCCGGGCCGGTCAACATGACGCAGACGATGGAGCTTACCGTCACAAAGGCGCTCAAGGAGGCCGGCGGGCTGAGGCCGTATGCGAACAAGCGCAAGATAGTCGTGACGAGTTACGACAAAAACGGCGACAAGACGCGGAAGATCGTGGATGTGCTTGAAATCGGAGAAAAGGGAGATGCCTCGAAGGATATCCGCCTCAAGGCGGGCGACGTCGTCTGGGTGCCCGAGTCTTGGTATTGATTTACAGAAGCTATAGAAACGAAAGGAAAGAAAAATGAAGAAAATCCTTGTGTTTGCGGTTGCTCTTGCGACCTTGGCGGCCGGTGCGGCCGACAAGGCGAAGATTTCTCTCGCCGACGCCACCGGCAAGATCGGCCAGGCGATTGAGAATCCTGCCGTCATGGAGGAGCTTGTTTCGCAGCTCTCCGCGGAAGACCAGGTGGCGTTTCTCGCCAGAGTCAACGCCGCCATCGAGTCAATGCCCGTCTCTCCGGCGGAGAAGACGGCGAAATACGTCGATATAAACTCGGCGGCGATGAAATCGGCGGCCAAGGGCAATCTCGCCAGCATGCTTGCAGAGACGTTCGCGACGGTTCCGCCGGCGTCGCTCGTTGCGATAAACGAAGTTTTCGCGAACAAGCTTTTCAACAGAGCTGCGGATCCCGAGACCGTTTTCACCGACGAAGCGTATACGAAACTCGCCAAAGATACCATGGCCACCATCCAGAAGCGCAACGAGACGGCCGACGATTCAGGGGTGCAATCTGCCCGATGCGGCGACACGCGAACTTGCCAGAAACGAATGGATCGGGCCTGCTTTGAAGGAGAACAATTACGAGCCCATGCTCGGCGCAGCCGATGCCGGTGCCCAGCCCGATGTCAATCTTGTCTTGTCGTTTGCACGGCCTCTTGCGACGGTTGCCATGCTTTCCGACCTCTCGAGCTCCGGTTCTGCCGGTTCATCGATGGCGGCAATGATTTACAGAAGCGCCGCCACCACGGTCCCCGGCTCGGATCTCGACGCTGTCTCCGGTCTTAACCGCGTTCCCCGTACGTTGACGCCGGGATTGCCTTGGAACAGCACATACACGAGAGGCGAGCCGAATCCGTATGAAGGGCAGGGGCTTCACGACTGAGCTTTTCAGACGGATTCACTGAAACAGAAAGACAGGTTATGAAAATCAATAATAAGACGATTTTGGCGGCCGTCGGGTTCGTTGTCTTGCCGGCTTTTTCAGCCGAGCAGGATAAGAAGGGTATACATATCGGCGAGAGAATCACGCTCCATCCGTATGTCTCGCTTTCTGCGAACTACGATTCGAACAGCGATTCGTCGAAGCATTCGCGCAGTTCGAGTTCGTGGGTTGTTTCTCCCGGCGTAAACGGCGCTTATCAGCACGGAAACTGGAGTGTGAGCGCCGGATTGTCGTATCACTACCACGCCTACAACGGAAAGTCCAAAAATCGCAATTCGTCTGGCTACAACGAGAATGTCAGCATCAGGTGGAGCGATTCCGCGCCGAACGAAAAAGGGTGGACCCTCATGATCGGCCAGCATTTCGGCAAGATTCTCCAGGACGACGGCATAGCATCTGGCGGGCGAGGCATCGGCCGAGACAGAATCGAATGGGGATTTGATTCTGTTTTGGAACGTCGCGTCAACCAGTACCTCCACGGATCGATCAACGGAAGCATATACTATATCGATTACGACAACAATAAAAAAGAATATGCTCCGATGTACGGCTGGCAGAGGTCTACTGTCGGTGCCGAGGCGGGCATCGCCCCTTCGCCGTGGACCGACTTCATCGTGAGCGGCAGCCACCATTGGTCTCTTCAGGACAACCACAAAGACAGGGAGAGAGACTATCATACGACAGCGCCGAAGGGGGGGCGCGTAGCGCGTGATTCGAGGGGCTATTCGATCATGGCAGGTATTGCGACCCGCGCCACGGAGAAGATCAAGTACCGCTTGATGGGCGGCTGGAGCCATTACGAATACGGCGATGTCCACAAGGCAAACAGCTTTGACTTCCAGGCTTCCGGAATGTGGGCCATGAATTCCACGACGAAATTTATGATCCTCGGTTCGAGCTACTACCAGCCTTCCGAGCGTGAATACGGCAGTTTGCTCAAGGTTTACAATGTAAGCGGCGGTGTCAGCAAATCGCTCGTCAAGGGCGCTGTTTCCGTTTCGGCGGATGTCGCCTACCGCTACGAGACCCATGAATATTCTTCGTACGAAAGTGATGATTACAACACCGACATCATCACGACACGCGGCCAGATTAACTACACCTACAACAACTGGCTCGGATTTTTCGGCAGCATAGAGTACCAGACTCAGATGGCGCACGGCGGCACGTATGTGAGGGGCCACGGATACAACTACGACCGTTGGCGTGCGTCCGTCGGCGTTCGGTTCTCATATTGATACACGGCATAAGTTTTCTCGGGCAAGTGCAGAAGTTCATTTCGAAGTACGGTCTTGCGGCGCACCTGGCGGTTCTTGCGGTGTTGCCGCTTTTTCTCGCTCCGTACGCGAGCGAAAGCGCTGTGTGCGCCGTTTTGTTCTGGATGTCGCTCATATGTTCGATATGGTATTTTTTCGAGCCGTCGAGAAGGCCGTCTGAGATGTTGCACGAGGCGCGCGGCCGTGTGGCGGCTGCGCTTTTCAAAGATCCTCTTTTCTGGATATTTGCGGCCATCTGTCTCATATCCGCTTTGCGCCTTTTCAACTGCAATGTAGGGATGATGTACGACACGGAAGTGTTTCGCTGGAAATTGAAAGAATCGGAACTTTCTTTCTTCCCTGCCGGCGTCGAAGGTGCCGGCATGCTTCAGCTGGCGACATCGGTGTCGTTGCTCGTTCTTGTCGAGTCGTGCCGCCATGCTCTTGGGAAGGGGGCAAGGCTGTTTTTCATATCGGCGGTTTCCATCCTCGCCGGATTTGCCGGTTTTGCAGGTGCCGTTGCATGTTATTTCAATGTTCCCGGCGCCGTTGAAGCAAGCAGGTGTCACATAGCGGCTTCGTCGTATATCGGCACTTCGTACGGAATTTACGCGACCGTCGGCATCGCCGCTTTGGCCGGCTCGTTCGAGATAAAGTGGAACAAGGCGATGCTCCTTTATTCCACAGGTACGGCCGGCTGCCTTGTCGGGCTTTACTTTTTTGCTCCGTCTTATGTGATTGTATTTTTCCTTGCCGCTCTTCTTGCGACCTCGATAGCGTCGTTCTTTTATGCCGGGATCGCCTGTGACAAGACGGTTGCTTTCAAATGCGTCGCGTCGCTTTTGATGTCGCTCTTCATGGTTGCAAGCTGTTGCATGGCGCTTGCGCCGGAATTTCTCGAAACAGCGAGGTTAGAGCCGTTCATCGACGGCAAGTTCGAGCTTTTCGGCCAGCAATACATGAAAATCCGGGCGCTTTGCGCATCTTTTGCCTCCAAGGTCTGGAATTCGTCGCCCTGGCTCGGGACGGGTCTCGGCACATTTCCTTTGAATGTCAGGTTCAATGCGACTTTTGAAGACTGGGCCGTTCTCCCTCCCGGCCAGTCGAGCGCCGTTGTCGGCTGGTGGCACGTTCTTGCCGAGCGCGGGCTTGTGGGCGCCGTTTCTTTTTGCTCTGTCGTTGTAGCTCTCGTCGTTACGTTCGTCGTTCGCGCAGTGAAGTCTGTCCGCTCTCCGGTAAGGCCGTTTTATCCCGTTGCGGCCGCGGCGATTGCGGTTTTTGCGTGTTTCGTTGCTCAGATTTTCTTTGACACGTCTTTCCTGAGAACAGATGTCCTGTTGGCCGGGGCGTCGCTTCTTGCCCTCGGCGGGGGCTCGTTCATTCCCGTCTTAAAGGGTGCGGCGCCGGCCGATGGCGGCAAAAAACGGAGCAGGAGCTGAAAATGGCTGAAAAGAATCTTTATTACGGCGGAAAAGGCAAAAACCCTCTTTACTACGGCGGAGGATCGTCGTCGTATGGCGGCAGGAGCCCGATGTATTACGGATCTGGCCGCCGGTATGGAGGAACATACGGCAAGGCTTCGTATTACGGTGCGTATGGCGGCGAAAACGGCGAGTCCAATTCCGATGGTTCGGTGATAGGCACTCTTTCGGTCAAGCGCATTCTCCGCGTTTTCGCCCAGAGATGGCTTTCGATTTTCGTCTTTCTCCTCATCGGTGTCGTAATTTCGTTCGCCGTCTACCGCATCTCGCCCACGATATACGAAGCATCGAGCGAATTCATGATGGATATGCGCAGGGCGTCGGGTCGCGGCAGTTCGCTCGGAAGAGCCATGCAGGATTACGGCAACGACTATGCCGAAATCTTCAATACGCGCAGCCGCGCGTGGCGTTCCAACAAAATTGTCACGATGATCGTCCAGGAGTACCGTGCCGGGCATCCGGCGTCGACGGTCGCGGACGACGAGATAATGCAGGCCATCGGCGGCTCGAGACTCGAGATTCAGAGGGGCTCGCGCATAATCATGATCAGCGTGAAGTCCAAATCGCCGCAGCTTGCGGCCGGTGTCGCCAATGCCTATGCCAAGGCGATCGAGTCTTACACCGACGAAGAAAACAAGATGCTTTGCGACAAGGCCGTCAGCCAGATCCACCTCAACGCAGAAAAGAAGCGCCGCGAGGTCGAAACTCTCGCAAAGGAGCTTCTTGATTTCAGAACGGCCCACAAGGTCGACAACCTGAGATCTGCGCGCGACACGGCAAGGCAGGCGCTGTCGCAGACAAACAGCGAAATCCTCAGGCTCGAATCCGAAGAGACGGAGCTCATCGAATGGGAGAAGATGCTCTCCGAGGTCCAGAAAAAGCCGGAAAGCTACGGTTCGCTTTCGACTCGCATCCCGAGGGCTCAGGAAATTGCCACGGAGTACAAGACGTTCCTGACCGCGAAGACCGAATACGAGAAGCTCCTCGTCATATATACCGACAGCCACCCGGAAGTCAAGACGAAGAAGAGCGAGCTCGACGTGGCGCGGCAGGGCTTCCTCGATGCGGCCGCGCGCGCTCTCCAAACGGGCCGGTCAAACCTCCGGGTTACGCAGAACAGGCTTTCGCAGCTCAGGGTCAAGCGCGACGATCTCACGAACGAACTTTCGTCTCTTGCGCAGAGAGTCGTGCTCGCGGAATCCGGCCTCGGGATTCTCGAGACGAATTTCGGCGTGGCGAACCGCATTCACGAAGGTCTCGTTCTTGACGAGAACAAGGCGCGTCTCGAAGCCCAGGCCAATCAGGAGGTCATCGTGCTCGGGCGCCAGGCCACGGTGCCGACGGTCCCTGTCGCCCCCAATCCGATGTACATATTCGGCATCGGCATAGCGGGCTCTCTCGCACTCGGCATACTTTTCGTTCTCGTTCTCGACAATCTCGAGGACACGGTTGTCAATCTCTCCGACATCGAGCAACGTCTTTCGCTCAAGGTGCTTGCAGTGCTGCCGCACGTCCGCCGCAAACGCCGCGAGCAGGTCGCGAGGTTCATACTCGAGGACAAGTTCTCCCAGTTCGCCGAAACCGTGGCCGGTTTGAGAAACCTGCTCGATTCGCCGCGCTACGAATCGATGACGCAGTGCATGCTCGTCATTTCCACGCAGCCCGGCGAAGGCAAGACGATCACGTCCACGTCGCTTGCAATAACGTATGCGCAGGTCGGCAGGAAGGTTCTCCATGTCGATTTCGACATGCGTCGTCCGCGTCTTGCCCGCGTGTGGAACCTTTCGCTTACGCCCGACAGGAGCTTCTCGCACGTTCTCGGCGCGTCCGGCGGAAACAAGATAGATTTCGCAAAGCTTGTCAACAAGACGGACATACCTTCGCTCGATGTCATAGCGTCGCTGCCGCCGCAGGATCTTTCCCCCGCCACGATTTTCGGCTCCGCCGCCGTCGCCAGTTTCTTCGAATGGGCCAGGGCCAATTACGACAACATAATAATAGATTCGCCGCCGTACGGGCTTGTCGGCGATGTCGTCTCTCTCGCCGTCCAGGTCGATTCCGTATTGATCATGTGCTGCCCCGACAGAACGCATTTCCGTCCGATACAGTATTGCGCGAGAGGTCTCACGGAGGCTGGCGCGAACATTCTCGGCGTGGTCGTGAACGATGTCGACGTGTCGGGAGCGAGCGCGTTCGCGCCGAACGTCCGTCATTCCTACGGCTATGGCTACGGCTACGGGTACGGCCGCTCCGTTTACGGCTATCGCGACAAGCCGGTCGAAGAGGGCGACGGCCGCGAGAACAAACCCGAGGAAAAGCCTCAGGATGCGGATGAATTCACCGATGACGAATAGCCGGAGGGGCGTCCGTGAAAAAAGTCTTTATCGACGGGAGTGTCGGAACCACCGGGCTTGAGATAAGATCGCGCCTCGAGAAGCGCCGCGATATCGAACTCGTTGCCCTCCCCGAAGAGAGGCGCAAAGATCCCGCCGCCCGCAAGGAGGCTCTCGATTCTTGCGACGTGGCGTTTCTCTGTCTTCCAGACGATGCTGCGCGCGAGGCTGTTTCTCTCGTCGAAAATCCGGCCGTGACGATAATCGACGCTTCCACCGCGCATCGCGTTTCCGAAGGCTGGGAATACGGTTTCCCCGAGCTTGCCGGCCGGCGCGAACGCATCGCTTCGTCGCGCAGGATCGCGAACCCGGGCTGCCATGCTTCCGGCTATATAGCGCTCGTAGAGCCGCTTGTCAGGGCCGGCTTGCTGAAAAAAGACGCCGCCCCGTCGGCTTTCTCTCTGACTGGCTATACCGGCGGCGGCAAGAAAATGATCGCGGCATACGAAGAAGCGCTTTCCGCCGGGACGCAGGAATATCTCGGCGGCAGGCAGTATGCGCTCGGCCAAATGCACAAACATCTTCCTGAAATCGCGGCTGTCTGCTCTCTGCCCAGGATGCCCGTTTTTTCGCCCGTGATCGTTCCGCACGCCCGCGGCATGGAGACGACGGTGTTTCTCTCCGAAAACGAGACGTCCGCTTCCGTCGATGAAATCAGGCAGGTTTACCGCGAGACGTACAGGGAGGGGAACGGTGTCGTGCGTTTCGCCGAAGATCTGCCCGGTTCCGGCGTGGTGTCTTCGGCGGCGTTCGCGCTCCGCGACGGGATGGCGGTTTCGGCCTTCGGGACCGATGGCCGCATCGTTCTCGTATCGCTTTTCGACAACCTCGGCAAAGGCGCGAGCGGCGCCGCCATACAGAATATGAACATCGCTCTCGGATTTCCCGAAACAGAGGGGCTTGTTCTCTGAGGCGGTCCGTGCGGCGGAAGAAGGCTGGCTATGAATAAAGTTTTCAAAAGGACCGTGACGGCGCTCGCGACTGCCGCCGCCGTGATCGCCGCAATGCTGTGGCTGCCCAAGGCGGCGCTCGTGCCGGCGATGACGGCCGCGGTCGTTCTCGTGCACTTCGAATTTTCGCGGCTTGTCGCCAAAAAGTATCCGGTAATGGTTTTCCCCGGCGTCGCGGCGGGGCTTCTCTACATGTTTGCGCAGGTTTATGCACCGCGTTCGTATATCGCGTTCCCGGCCGTCGTGTTCATGCTTTTCCTTGCAGTCCTGCTTTCAAAGGCCGAAAAGCCCGTCGTGTCTCTGGCGTTTACCGTCCTCGGCATCGTTTACATTCCGGTGTTTCTTTCTCCGCTTCTTCTCATCGCGCGGGATATGGATGCCAAGTGGCTTCTCTACACGGTTTCGATAATCAAAATTTCCGACATGGGAGGCTTTGCGTTCGGGATGGCGTTCGGCCGTCACAAAATGTGCCCGTCGATTTCGCCGGGCAAGAGCTGGGAAGGCATGGCCGGCTCGGTTTTCGCATCGTGCCTCATATCATGCCTGTTCATGCCGGTCACGTCGTTCGGCGTGCTGTTGTCTCTCGCGTTCGGCGTCGCGGCCGCGGTGCTCGGCACTCTCGGCGATCTCGCGGAAAGCAGG
>Ga0310695_10006612_pt1 | contig 19018 bp, 19 predicted proteins | sample RumenRJG_04DNA_FD_203882 | JGI IMG/M metagenome (GOLD analysis project Ga0310695, IMG submission 203882) | Bovine rumen microbial communities from Lethbridge, Alberta, Canada - RJG_04 (v2) (version 2) | ecosystem: Host-associated > Mammals > Digestive system > Stomach > Rumen | place: Canada...
CCACGCTCCAGTGGCGGAATCGGTAGACGCGTTGGACTTAAAATCCAATCGGGGCTCAACCTCGGTGCCAGTTCAAGTCTGGCCTGGAGCATTTTTTAGAGGCTATTTTGTTATTATACAAAGCCAGCCTTTCACTTCCAGTTCAGCCTTCGGTGCTTCGCACCTCGACATACAGGCTCACACCCATCGCCTTACGGCTCTGTGGTTCGCTTTGTAAAGTCTGGCCTGGAGCAATTATAAAAAGACCTCAGTAATGAGGTCTTTTCATTTATAAAATTATCAGGAGTTTAATATGAGTAAAAAATCAGAAAAAGCAAAAGAGTTATTCAAATCCGGCTATAATTGTTCGCAAGCGGTATTAGGTGTTTTTTGCGAAGAATTAGGTTTGGATTTTGAAACGGCAATGAAACTTGCATCATCTTTTGGTGCCGGAATGGGGAGGATGAGAGAGGTTTGCGGTACGGTCAGCGGAATGTTTATGGCGGCAGGGCTTGCATTTGCAGGAGCAAATGATTCCCCTGTTGAAAAAGGTGAACACTACAAACGCATACAGGAACTTGCAAAAAGGTTTAAAGACCAAAACGGAAGTATTATATGCCGAGAACTTTTGCAGGGTGTACCGACAACAGACGGGGTAAATCCCGAACCAAGAACAGAGAATTATTATAAAAAACGACCATGTGTCGAACTTGTCGGAGACAGCGTTGAAATTTTTGAACAATTTTTAAAAGAGTCAAAATCAAAAGTTTAATCCTAAAAAAAATAATATACCCCAAACAATTAGCAATCTTTCCGATAATTAAGGCAAGGTTTTCATTTAATATTTTTTTGAGTGAAACTATGCCAAATAAAAATGATTACAAAAAGATGAAAATTGATGAACTTGTTCTTTTGTCGCAGCAAGAAGATTTTTCTGCACTTGAAGAACTGATAAGAAAGGTGCAGAAAGATGTTTTTGCAACACTTTCATATATGCTAAAAAGCAATGAAAATCTTTATGACTTGACTCAGGAAGTTTTATTAAAACTTGCAAGAAATATCAGTAATCTTCACAATCCAAAGTGCTTTCAGGGTTGGCTAAATCACATAATTACAAATACTTACTACGATTATTTACGAAAATTAAAAAACAAACCACCTGTAATTTCGATTGAATATTCCTGCCCGTCGCAGGATTCGGAAATAAATATAGAAATTCCCGATAAACATTCAAAGCCGATTGAAAAGTGTATAACAAATGAATGTGAAAGGCAGGTAAAAAAGGCAATAAGAGGATTGCCCGAAGTATTTAGGATTGCAATAGTATTGAGAGAATTTCAGGGATTGAGTTACGAGGAAATCGCATCTACGACAAATTCAAGCATAGGCACGGTAAAATCAAGAATTTCAAGAGCAAGAATGAAATTGCACGAAGATTTAAAAAATTATACCTAAAGGAGTTTTTATGAATATACAGTTTACATGTAATCAGATAGAATCACTTATCGGCTACTTTATAGAAGGAAAACTTGCGCCGTCATTGTTAGAATTTTTCAATCAGCATTTGAAAAAATGCCCTAAATGCAGAAAAAAGGTTGAACAATTACAAAAGGTCATAACAAAGTATGCACCTGAGAACAACCCGCATGAATCAAAACCTGACAAAGAACTCATTGGCAATCTTTCCGCATATATGGATAATGAACTTGATACCGGAGAGAATGTCAAAATCAAAAAAATGACTATCCTAAACCCAAATGCAAGACAAAAACTTGAATCAATGTATAAGTTTAAAAAATTAATGCACAATGCCTACGAAAAGACAAAAAATGACACAAAATTTGATTATTCAAAAAGTATAGTTGCAACTTTGAACGAAGGACAAGGTTACACAACAACATACTTTCGCAATATAATCATACTTTTTGTTCTTCTATTAATCGCTGTTATTACCGGTTTTATTTACTTATACTTTTAAATTACCTCTATTCATAAAAGCCTGCATATAAGTATTATGAATAACCGCTCTTGCTCTGTCACGATTATTTTGCGGATTTAGAAGTGCAGGATTCGGATTATTCATCTTTGCAATATTTTCCTGCTGACGACGAGAAGCATACATATTTCTTGAAAGCGGTGTTATTATGTTGCAGGAGAAAATAGAGCCTAATGTTGATGCAATTACCCCCATACCGTTTTGGAATAATTCAAAACTTCTTTTTGGTCTGCCTGTCAGTTTTGTTTCTTTTAAAATATTAAATTCAAATTTTCCTATTCTGTCTTTAAATCCGTTTTTGATTAAATGATTTTTAACATTACTCGGCAACCATTTACCGCTTATAATCATCTTATCGACCATTGCGGTACAAGAACGGGTTACAACATAGAACGATAAAATATTAAAGCAAGCATCAGCAAATTCCTGCGGAATAAGAAACATTTTTTGTTCCTTTGGAATTTTATCATTCATTATTATACCGGCAATTTGAGCGGCAGAAGAAAGCATCCATGAAATTACACCGGTATGAATAAGCATTTTTCCGGCATCTTTATGGTATGCCTCATAAATTTTTCCAAGCAGAGAAAAGGCGGCTTTTGGATTTGACATTATTTAGCCTCCTTTCTGCATATAAAAGAATCCATTGACGGACGGTGAATATAAGTATTATTTTTCGGTTTTTCTTTGTCATTAGAAACCGTCGGTATAGGATTTGTCATTATGCTATTATCAACTTTTTTTCTTTCGTGTTCCTTTATTTTTTTAACGAACATGTTTGTTAAAACTTTTGTTAAAGGTGCATCAATGGCAAAGTTGGTAAACATCATAACACCTAACGAAATAAAGGTTCCCAAAGCAAGTTTGTACTGCTGCATGCCTTTAATTGTCGTATTCACACCTCTTGGGAATAACAAACTTTTAACGGTTCTGATTGTTTTGTCGGGTTTTAGTGTAAAGAAATCAACAGCCTTAATTGCATAATATCTTACAAAAAAGCCTGTTGTTGTACCTGCAAGAATTTTTGCAACAGTTCTTGCAGCAGAAACTTTTCGTGTTTCATCATCTACATTTCTGTTGTGTAAGTCTATAAACGGCTGGCTCATTAATGCCGTAGCCCCTAATATCACTCGGTTTTGGGGAGAAGATATGTGTTGTCCCGCCCATTTTACAGCGTTAAGTACTCTGCCGTTTTTTAATTCCATAGACGGCAAAGTATTAAAGACCCACTTTGCGACTCTTTTGCCATAAGTTGTAAATGGTTTTACACTAAGGTTAGACATACACACATTCACCCACTATATAAAAAATTTCAGCCGTGCAATATTGCTAAATTTCAAATACTATATTAACAAAAATTTACAATAATTATAAATATTTTTTTAAGTAGCAAAAAATATTTTTATAGATTTTAAAATAAAAAAGGAGGAAACATGAAAGTATCATTTACAGGAAATTATTTATACACATACAAAGACAATACCACAAGAAATAAAGCGTATGAACAAATGAAAAAAGCACAAGATGACATGATTACACAAAATAGTTTTGATATTTTTGATATTGGTAAAGACCAGATATTATTACTTAATGGAGAGGACTATAAAGATTACCGTCAATCAGTTGCTTTCAATAATTTGGTAAGCATAAAAGGGGAAAGTGTAAATACGCAAAATATGCAGGCTTTAAAAGAAAAAGCCGTAAATGTTGATCTGAGAAGAATAAACTTAAACCCAAGTTACAAACCGCCGGTCAACATATAAGTATAAATACAAAAAATGTGCGGATTATACAATTCGCACATTTTTTATATCTTATAATATTGCACCTTTCGGAACAACTGTTACCCCGCCTTCGGAAACATGAAATCCGCGTCTTATATCTTCATCTCTGTTAAACCCGATTTTTGTATGCGGAGGAATTACAACATTTTTATCAATAATTGCTTTTCTGATTTGAGAGTATCTGCCGACTTCCACATTTTCCATCAGAATACTGTCTGTTACGCTTGAATAACTATTAATTCTGACTTTTGGCGATAATACACAGTGAGAAAGACCACCACCTGAAATAATACAGCCTTCAGATACCATTGAATTTGTAGCCATACCAACTCTGTCGCCTTCTTCCCAAACAAATTTTGCAGGGGGATAATTGTAATTAAAAGTCCTTAACGGCCATTCTTTTGAATACAAATTAAGTTCAGGATTATATGATAACAAATCCATATTAGCCTGCCAATAAGCATCAATACTTCCTACATCTTTCCAATATCCCTGTTCTGCTTCTGTCATTCCGGGGAATGTATTTTGTGCAAAATTATAAACATAAATATTTTTACCCTCTCCTAAAAGCATAGGAATAACATTTTTACCGAAATCATGAGAAGAATCCTCTCTTACCGCATCACGATTTAGAGCATCAAGCAAAATATCTTTGTCAAAAATATAATTCCCCATAGAAGCCAAACACATATTCGGATTGCCCGGAATTGATTTCGGTCTGTAATTAGGTTTTTCAACAAAATTTATCAAACGCCAATTTTCATCAACCTCCATAATTCCAAATTCTGATGCTTCTTCTATCGGAATAGGAATACCGGAAATTGATAAATCCGCATTATTTTCTTTATGAAAATCAAGCATCTGATCAACATGCATCTTATAAATATGGTCTCCGCCAAAAATACAAACATAGCGGGGGTCTTCATCAGTTATATGAAAAATATTCTGATAAATTGCATCGGCAGTTCCTTTATACCAATCGTTGCCCGTTCTCATCTGAGCAGGAGCAAGGTCAACATACTGATTTAGAAACGGTGACAGTGTCCAGCCTCTTGTTATGTGTTTGTTTAGCGAATCCGATTTATACTGTGTCAAAACCTTGATTTTGAAAAAACCGGAGTTTATAAAATTATTCAGCACAAAATCAATGATTCTGTAACGACCGCCAAACGGGACAGCAGGTTTGGCTCTGTCTTTTGTCAACGGGTATAATCTTTTACCCTCTCCACCTGCCAAAATCATAACCAATGCGTTGTCAATTGTCATATAATGCCCTCATTAAAATATGTCTTCATTTTATAACAAAATTTAAAATCCGTCATTAATCCAAAATAATTAATTTTGTCAATCTTAAATTGTTAATTTTTTGTTTATTTTTTAAGAAATAGCAAAAACCGGTGTTATAACTTTAGTATAAGAATAAAAGTCATGTAATTTAATAAAAAGGAGATAAAATTATGGCAAAAACAATTGGTATCGACTTAGGGACAACAAACTCCGTAGTCGCAGTTATGGAAGGCGGTAAACCAACCGTTATAGCAAACGCAGAAGGGTCAAGAACTACACCTTCTATCGTCGGATTTTCAAAGACAGGTGAAAGACTTGTAGGGCAGTTGGCAAAAAGACAGGCAATCGTAAACCCTGATAAAACCATTGCATCAATCAAGCGTCACATGGGCGATAACTACAAAGTAAATATTGACGGAAAGGATTATACTCCGCAAGAAATTTCTTCAATGATTTTGAGAAAACTTGCAGATGATGCTTCCGCATATTTGGGAGAAAAAGTTACATCAGCAGTTATTACCGTTCCGGCATATTTTAATGATGCACAGCGTCAGGCAACAAAAGATGCAGGTAAAATTGCAGGGTTAGATGTGCTTCGTATTGTAAACGAACCTACAGCTGCTGCTTTGGCTTACGGACTTGAAAAAGAAAAAGCAGAAAAAGTTTTAGTATTCGACTTAGGTGGTGGTACATTTGATGTTTCAATTCTTGAAATAGGTGACGGTGTTCACGAAGTATTATCAACTTCAGGTGATACTCACTTGGGTGGTGACGATTTTGACCAAAAAGTTATGGATTGGATTTGCGAAGAATTTAAAAAACAGGAAGGCATTGATCTGACCGGGGATAAACAAGCAATGCAGCGTGTTAAAGAAGCCGCAGAAAAAGCAAAGTGCGAATTGTCTTCAGTATTTGAAACAAATATCAATTTACCGTTCATTACTGCAGATGCTAACGGACCAAAACACCTGGATTTGAATTTGACAAGAGCAAAATTTGAAGAATTATCTTTTGATTTGTTGGAAAGATGTAAAGCACCTGTTGAAAAGGCTATAAGTGATGCAGGCATTTCAAAATCCGAAATCAATGAAGTAGTTTTAGTCGGTGGTTCTTCAAGAATCCCTGCGGTTCAAAAATTAGTTAAGGATTATACAGGTAAAGAACCTAACCAATCAGTTAACCCTGATGAGGTTGTTGCAGTCGGTGCTGCAGTTCAGGCAGGTGTATTGGCAGGTGAAGTTAAAGATATTGTATTACTTGATGTTACTCCGTTGACTTTGGGTATTGAAACATTAGGCGGTGTTATGACACCGTTGGTTCCTCGTAACACTACAATTCCTGTTTCAAAATCTCAGGTATTCTCTACTGCAGAAAACAACCAAACCTCAGTTGATATTCAGGTTCTTCAGGGTGAAAGACCAATGGCAAAAGATAACAAGTCATTAGGTATGTTCAGACTTGACGGTATTGCGCCTGCGATGAGAGGTATTCCTCAAATCGAAGTTACATTTGATATTGATGCTAACGGTATTGTTAATGTATCTGCAAAAGATAAAGCAACAAATAAAGAACAAAAAATTACTATTACAAATTCTTCTAACCTTTCTGAAGCAGATATCGACAGAATGGTAAAAGAAGCAGAAGCAAACGCTGCCGATGACAAGAAGAAAAAAGAAGAAGCAGAAATTAAAAACAATGCATCAAGTATGATAGCATCTGCTGAAAGAGTTTTGAAAGATTTTGAAGGTAAAATTGATGAAGCCGACAAATCAAAACTTGAAGAACAAAAAACAGCACTTCAAAAAGCAATTGACGAAAATAAATCAACAGATGAACTTAAAAAACTGTCTGAAGATTTACAGCAAACAATGTTTGCAATTTCTCAAAAAGCGTATGAAGCAGTTCAAAAAGAAGGAGCAAACGCTCAAACTGATAATGCTCAAACTGATTCTTCTTCATCAGAATCAACATCAAACAATGACGATGATGTTATAGATGCTGAATACACAAAAGAATAGAATTTGTTATTATCAAATACAAAAAACGACCGGTGAATATATTTTCATCGGTTGTTTTTTAATTATATGCTATTTCCCCGAAATATGTCATTGCTGCGAATATAAAGTAATTATTCACATAAAAAATATTATTACTATAAATTTATAGAATTGTAACAAATTTGTTACTTTCTGACAATTAATATTTTCTTTTGATTTAAAATAAATGTATCAATTACTAATTAAGGTGTAGCATGAAAGTAGATTATATAAATTATCCCGTGTTAACTAATCAGCACAGGCTCAAGTCTGTTCCCGAGAATAGCGGTATGAGTTTGCGCGGAGAGTTGTGTAAGAATAATAGTGAAAGTGTGAATAGAGGATATTATAGCGGCAGTTCGGTGAGTTTCGGATCTGCCGCTAAACTTTCCTCAAGAATGTTAGAAAATTTGCTTGATGCATGTAACAATCACACAACAATCGTCCAAAACCTCGTTGCGTTGGTTCTTGCTCTCGGTCCGAGACCTTTAGCAATTATGTCTTTGCCGGGTAAAAAGAACAAAGAAGATAAGATTTACGCATCAGGACACTCAATGGCTTCAGGACTTATAGGTTTCAGCTTCGCAAGTATTATTATGTATCCTTTAGGAATTGCGGCTGAAAAAGTTAAGAAAAACGATGTTCAGTTAGTTCTTGACCGGATAGAAAAAAGCAACGAAGTGAAACTTGTTACAAGGCGTCTTAAAAAATTATCGGAGATGAAAGAAATTCCGCCTGAAAAACTTACTGTTGAAAGTATTTTAGATGATACTTCCCATTTGGAACCGGAATTTTTAAAACAATTCGGAGCATTTGAAGAAAAAGACGGAAAACTTACGAGACTAACAGCACTTAATAGTGAAATCGATTTTGAAAAAGTTTATAAAGATTACAATATTAAAAATCTCGCGAAAGAAAAAATTAAACAAGGCACCAAATATGTAGGTGAAAAGTTCTTTGATAATTTTATTGAATATGACAAAAACGGCAAATTTGTAAAACTGAATAAATCGGTAGATTTTGATAAAGTATATAAATGCCTGAATATGGCACCTGATGTTTTGGTATTCGGGATATTAAAAGCAATGCTTACAGTAGCACTTATTCCGCCAATCTTAAAGCATGTATTCGGAATTGAAAAGAGTAAGCCTCAAACTCAAGCACCTCAAACTGAACAGGTTAAAACAGAAGGGGGTAACAAGTAATGATTACTTTAAATACCTCCATTTCTAATACAAATTACAGATACCAAAGAAATTCTAATCCGTCATTTAACGGTGCAATGCCTACAAAATCTGCATTTTTAAACCCGTTTAGAAAAGGCTTTGATAAGTTAACTGACGGAATAGCCAAATATTACTATGGTCCGTTGGTTTCTTCTAAAATTACGCACTGGCTATCGCACAGAAACGATATCGGCAGAATAGTTGACCACATGCAGGCAATTGGTTCTTATGTAATTTCCGGTATGTATATGCTTCAGACATTGAGAAATCAGGATATGGACAAAGACAGAAGAACAACCCTTGCAATCAATCAAGGTTTGACTCTTGTTGCTTCTACGGCAATAGCATATTTGGTTAGTGAAAGATTAGTTGGTCCTTGGAATAAACATGTTTCAATGAAATATGCTGCAAATAAAAGAGGTATCAGTGTTGAACAATTAGAAAAAGACCTCAAGGCACATCAGGAAAAAATCGAAAAAATATATACAGAAAAACATCCTGAAGATTTGGAATTAAAGAAATTCAAAAAACCTAACCTCATTCATTATGTAGAAAAAGGCTTAAAGAATGAAAAACTTGCAGGGAAATTAAAAGGTTTGGATGTTCTGAAATCACTCATTATCTTTGGTTCGGTATACAGATTCTTCGGACCTGTTGCGGTAACACCTGTTGCAACATGGCTTGGCAACCTGCTCACAGGCGCAAACAAAAAAGCCAATGCGCAAAAACAAAATGCTAACCCCGAAGTACAAACTGCTCAAGAAGTAAAAAATAACAACGATTTGAAAGATTTTAAACTTTTGCAAAGACCTGAAATGGCAAAATTTTTAGGTAAGACCGAAGTAGCATAGTTTAAATATACTTGAATTTTATTTTACTTTGTTATATATTTATCAGGTACAATAGGTCATTAAAGGTGGTGAAAATATAAAATGGCAGAAGTTAAAGTAGGCGAAAACGAATCAATTGAAAGCGCATTAAGACGTTTCAAGAAAAAGATTCAAAAAGCCGGTATTCTTTCAGAAGTAAAAAAACGTGAAAGATATGAAAAACCGAGTGTAAAAAGAAAACACAAATCTGAAGCAGCTCGCAAAAGAAAAGTGTAAGATTTTTATATAGACTAAAAAGACTGTAAGTTCAAAACTTACAGTCTTTTTGTATGTTTATTAAGAAATGTAACAAAATAATGAATATATAGCAATTATATACTTCAAAAATACTTTATATAAATGTAAGAGATAATTACAATAAACACGAGACATAAATTATACACTACCTACTACACACTAACCTTCTACACACGAGGAATTGAAAAAGATTCCAAACTCTTTCTTTAAGAAAGGGTTTTTTTTTGCGCTATAATTATTTTATGGAAAAGGAATGTTTATTCAGCGGTAAAAAAGTTCAGGTCGGAATTGATTCCGGATACGATAATTACATCATGGCAATCGAATCGAGTTGTGATGAAACTGCTTGTGCAATTGTTAAAAACGGCAGAGAAGTAGTAGCAAATGTTGTTGCCTCACAAATAAAAACTCACGAAAAATTTGGAGGGGTCATCCCTGAAATTGCGGCAAGAGAACACATGGATGCCATAAATATAGTTATAGATGAAGCATTTGAGCAGTCGGGGTTAAAACCAAATGATATTACTGCATTTGCGGGTACAGTCGGCCCGGGGCTTGTCGGGTGCCTGCTTGTCGGCTTGAATGCAGCAAAAACTCTTGCATTAGTCCATGATAAACCCTTTATCGGAGTAAATCACCTCAACGCACATCTTTGCGCAAATTACATTGATACGGATTTGAAACCACCATTTATGGCACTTTTAATTAGTGGCGGTCATACTCAGATTATTGATGTAGAATCCTATTCAAAACAGACAATATTAGGTGAAACCATTGACGATGCTGTTGGTGAAGCCTACGACAAAGTTGCAAGATTAATCGGTCTGCCATACCCCGGGGGGCCTAAATTGGATAAACTTGCACAAATCGGGAATCCAAATGCTTATGAACTTCCTATATCAAGAGTTGACGGGTATAATTTCAGTTTTAGCGGATTAAAAACAGCCGTTTTAAGACTTGTAAAAAAATTAAAAGAAAAACCCTCACCCGGCTCTGCGAGCCACCCTCTCCCAAAGGTAGAGGGAAAACTATCAAGCATGCAAGTGAATGATGTTTGCGCAAGTTTTCAGGAATGTGTATCAAAAACTCTTGCCCAAAAACTCAAAAAAGCATTACAAGAAAAAGGTTATAAACAAGTTGTGATTGCAGGCGGAGTTGCTGCAAATTCTGAAATCCGACGAAAAATATTTGATTTTGAAAAAGACGGATACAAAGTATATGCGCCGATTATGAAATATTGTACCGACAATGCTTCAATGGTCGCATCATGTGCTTATTTCAACACAAATACCTATGATGATGTTGATGTTGAAGTGTTTTCAAGAGCATGAAATTTATTAACTTAAAGATATACTTGATATATCCTGAAGAAAAAGGAGTACATTTATGCCAAAAATAGTAAAATTAGGGAATGTTAAACATTGTATGACTTCTTACGAAGCAGACAGACTTCCGAATATTTATTTGGGAAAAAACGGGAGAGTAACAACAACAAATGTTTTAAAAAAAGATCCTGGATTAAACCAATTTTTCAATAATGAAACAATGGGCGCATTAGATAACTACGCAGAACATGAAAACTTGCGTATCTATATAAAACCGCTTGAAAATGATATGTTTAATGATGTTGCAATATCAGTATATAAAGACCACGACACAAAGGCTTATTTTCCTATGAATGTAGCCAAAACAAAGGAAGAAGTTCCGCAATTTTTCAGAGATTTATATACCAAAATACACAAATCAATTCACCCTTTGGAAGAACATACATCTGCCACAAAAGTAAGACATTCAAAATGGACAGATGCCAAGATGTATTTTGAGAATGTTGTTGAAAGATACAACGAGAAAAGACTTTCTATTTTAGATAAATTTAACGATTAATTTAGTATGACCCTTTTCTCATTAATTCAGACAATCTGAGTTCCTGCGCAGGCTGCTTGGTAAATATTGATTTGCGTTTTATAACAGGAATTGTTGAAGTTTGTTTTTTCTTAAATTCGCTCAAGCCAACTCTTGTTGTGTCTGTTTCTTTACCTAAAAATATAGATTGTAAAAATTCTATAAAATTTCCCATAGTGTATCTCCTGATATCATTATAATATTTGCCTGTTGTTATACATCATGCATTTAAACGAATATAACGGAATAATTCATTATACTTTGTGTTATATTTGATTAAGAGAATACGGAGCATAAAAATTTGAATAATACTTACTATGAAAATTTAGACCAAAATTTTACCAATGCGTTGAATTTTTATGAAACAAACTATTCGCACGAACAACTTATTGATATGCTAAAAAATGGGAATATAGTGCAAAAACAAATTTCTGCGCTAAAACTTGAATCAATAAATTCCTCTGATGATGCAAAGATATTATTATCAAACCTCACGGGACAAGACGGAAAAATCAGAGAGGCAGTATCTTTGCGTTTATCTGAATTTATGGGGAATGATAATTATATAAAATATTTTGAACCGTCAAAAAACACCCAAAAATTTCTTGATGCCATAATTGATATAAACGGAAACATTTGCAGAAATGTTATTCAGGCTATATCAAATCTTAAAGAGGATGAGAATTTTTGTAAAAATTTCTGCGAGAAGTTGGCAAATTTAACGCTTGAACTTCTTGAGGTTGTAGAAAAATTTGATTTTCAGGACGGCAAATATAAAGTAAATAAAGAGGCATTCAAATTATATTGGTGTCTTGAAACTATTTATGTATTTTGGAATAAAATGGATTTTGGGGTATTAAAAGATATTTTACAAAGAGGTTCAAATATAGGCGAATACACCATAAGAGAGAAATGTGCCAAAATTTTAACTCACGATTTTGAGGATAAAGATTTGGCTAAAATAAAAGAAAAATTAAAAAACGATTCAAATTATTATGTAAGAAGATTTTAATATCTTCGTGCTAAAATAATAAAAAAGAGGGCAAATGAATGGGACAAACTTTAGTAGAAAAAATAATTTCACTTCATAGCGACCATCAGGTCAGAGCAGGCGAACTTGTAATTGCAAAAGTTGATGTATGCGCAGTACAAGACGGAACAGGACCATTGACGGTTGAAGAATTTAAAAAACTCGGTAAAGATAAATTGTATAACCCTGAAAGGACAATACTTTTTATTGACCATGCTTCCCCAAGTCCGAGAAAAGAATTATCAAATATGCACACAACTTTGAGAGATTTTTCAAGAGATTACGGCGCAATATTATCAGAAGTCGGCTCTGGAGTTTGTCACCAAAGACTTGTTGAATCATTTGTAAACCCTTGTGAAATTTTGGTCGGTGCCGATTCACACACATGCACATCCGGTGCTTTAGGCGCATTTGCAACCGGTATGGGTTCAACAGATATTGCGGTTGCAATGGCATTAGGGAAAACTTGGTTAAAAGTTCCGCAAACATTTAAAGTTGTTGTAAACGGCAAATTCAGAGAAGGAATTTGCGCTAAAGATTTGATTTTGCACCTTATCGGAATGATAGGTGCTGACGGTGCAACATACAAAGCATTGGAGTTTCATGGCGACACGATTAAAAATATGGAAATGTCCGAACGCTTTACAATTGCAAATATGGCTGTTGAAGCGGGTGCAAAATGCGGACTATTTGTTGCAGATGAAAAGACTAAAGCATATTTGGAAGAAAAAGGCAGAGGGGATAAATTCTCAACTCTTGAACCTGATGAAGATGCAATTTATGAAAGAATTATTGAAATTGATGCATCAACAATTGAACATACCGTTTCATGCCCGCATACCGTTGATAACACAAAACTTGCGAGAGAACTCAATGATGTAAAGGTTAATCAGGTTTATGTCGGGACATGCACAAACGGCAGAATTGAAGATATGAGAACAGTTGCAAACATTTTGAAAGGCAAAAAAGTTCATGAAGGAGTAAGAATGTTGATTTGTCCTGCATCAAGAACTGTTTATAAACAGGCATTAAAAGAAGGTTTATTGGAAACCTTTATAGATGCAAACGCAACGATTTTGCCCCCGGGCTGCGGACCTTGTGTCGGGATTCACGCAGGCATTCTTGCTGACGGCGAAGTTTGTCTGACAACCCAAAACAGAAACTTTATCGGGCGACTTGGCAACACAAAAGGTTTTATTTATCTTTCATCCCCTTATGTTGCGGCATACAGCGCAATTAACGGTTATATAAGCGATAAGTAAAATTTAGCGTTTTTTACCGCCCTCAAAATTGCCTTTCCTCAAAACTTTTGAACTCATAGCATCTACATATTCACGGTAAAATCCGACTAATGTAACTTTGCCTTTAAGACCAAGATAATCCAATACTTCTTTTTGTTGTTTTGTAATTTCAGAGTATTTTCTCAAACTTAAATTAGCATAATCAGGTTTTGTCAGCGGTAATTTATATTCCGGCATTTTATATCCCGATTCTTTCATTTTTGTTAATATTTGTTCTACTTCCCACGAACAGAAAACTCTGTTACAATCCAAAATCAACGCAGGACTTTTAGTTCTTGTGTATAATTCGGTCAAATGATTTACAAACTCTGTCGCATATTCAGCATCGAGGAGTTCATTATGAATACTACCCGTTATTTCGAATACTCTTGCCAAAGTTTCAGGTTTTTCAGATTTACTGATGACATTTGTTAAAAGCCTGTTATTAAAAGATACATAATCGCTTGTGCAGTTTGGCTTTCCTTCACGAAAATTCTTGTTATCAGATAAAACCCCCATACGAGATTTTTGAACAGGCTTTTGACATTCCTTCAGCGACTTCATAAATCTCAAAATGTTACTTTGTCCTTTTTTATCATAGCCCTGTGATGTGGCTTCAAAAAAATCTTTTATTTCTTTTGCAGACAATATATTACCGTTTTCTTTTCCTATATCAAGCAATGACTTTATCAAATCGCTCGGTGAAATTCCTCTTGATTTGCGTGCTTCTACAAGTTTTGTTATTTCGTTAATTTCTTCATAATTAAATCTGTCTTTACCCCTGTATGTTGCAAGTTCCAAATATTTCGGAACCATACGAACATCTATCGGAAGAGGCTTTGGAGTTCCGCCACCGGCTGTTTTACTTCCTGCTTTTTCCATAAGTCTTATCGGTTTGTAAAAGAAATTATTTACACATTTAGTTATTCGAACCATTTTTATCCTTTCAGATTATTAGTGTTGTTTATAAACTTTATCAGAATACAACTGAATATTGGGGGTATCAATTTCAAATACATGGATTCTGCCGGGCCCTAAAACAACCGAAACACTTCCGTCATTTACCTGAAACTTACTTTCTTCTCCATATTTTGGCAGTAAATTTTCAAGTTTTTGGGTTGATTTTAAGGTCGGAACCATTACTTTGCATGCAACAGGATGATTCACATCTTTGTTTGCAAGTACAAGAACAGTTCTTCCCTGTCTGTGACGGGCAAATGCAATAACCTGATCCTGTTTATCCTTTTCTTTATTAAGAATAATATAAGAGCCTCTGCGTATTATATCGTCATATTTATCTCTGAATTTAAAACATTCGGTCATAAATTTGCCGATTTGCGGTTCTTTTCCGCCCGGTCGCCTTGAAAGATTGAATATATCGAGTTTCCCCTGATGCGCTGTCATCTCATGATTATCTGTCATTGTATCAGGGTTGTATGTATTTCTGTACGGATAAACATAATAATCACCGGATTGGAAACCGTCAACAATATACGGATTCATCATAGGCAGGGTTGCCTGCAAGCCTGATGTCAGGTTACAATAAACTTCTCCGCCGTGAAACATCGGAGAAACATCATCATGAGTAGCAAAAGAACCGATTAAAGATTTTCCGGCATCAACTCTGTATGACATATTCAAATTGTCGATTACGTAGTCATGTAAATCTTTTGCACTCTGCCATTCGTGGAAGATGTGATATTGACCGTAATAAGCATCAAAACCTGCACGCAAAGAATCTTCAGGTCTGTCAAACGGCATATTTGCCTGAGGTGAAGCATCTTCATAAGTATAAGTTTCAGCAAGCCATGCAAACTCAGGATCTCTTTTTCTTGAATAAGGAATTATAATATCCCAAAATTCAACAGGCTTAGCCCTTGCAACATCGGCTCTGATACCATCTACCCCTGCATCTATCATCATATCGACAAATTCTCTGTGATATTCAAGAAGTTGAGGATTTAGTGTCCTTTTTCCTTCATCATCCCACGGCTGAAACATTCTGATATCTTCCCACCCCTGAGGTGTTTTCGGGATACCGTTTTCTATCGCCATTAATTCAGGTTTTTCTTTGTATAAGTTATATGATGCACAACTTGGCATATCAACCATAACTTTTATTCCTCTTTTGTGGCATTCGTCAACAAAAGCCTTAAACTGCTCTTTATCCGAACGAGGGTCATTTTTATCAATCAAAACAGGGTCAATTTTTAACAAATCTTCGGGAGAATAAACAGAACCTGCTGTTCCCATTGCATTATCCTTGCCGGGAGGATTTATCGGAAGGATATGTAAAGTATTGAACCCCTGTGCTTTAACTTCATCAAGTCTTGAAATTGCGCTCAGAAAAGTCCCTGCTTTTTCTTTGCCGTCTATGTAACCGTTATCATTTTTATCCTCTGCCGTAAATGTTCTTGGCAATATAGCAAGAATTTTTGCACTGTTGGTAGTAAACAATTCTCTTAAATTGTTTTTATAATCAACAGGCGCAGATGTTTGAACAGGAGTGACTACAGGTGCATTTATAGCAGCCTGAGCCTCAAGATATTGAGTAATTAAATTTGAAGAATCCGAACTTTTAAATGTGACCGAAGATACAGATTTTTCCTTTGCCACATAAGGAGAATTAACCTTTAACGCTATTAAATTTGTAGAGATATTAGAAATCATTACTTATTCTCCTTAACAATTTTATCTTTCGGCATTTTTCCCATAAAGAACTGCGATAATATTGTCAAACCTAACAATCCGGCACCAAAACCGCCAAACATTTTCAGCCATGTTTTACCGTTATATTTTTGGTTAAACAATTTTGTAAACATATCATCAACTGCACTACCTAAAAGTTGGAATCTGAATTCGGTTGTAGAATTTGCATTCCCGCCTACAACTTTATGATTCTTTTTGGTAAAGTACTCATCACCGCCCAAATAACTAAATAACTCCTGACGGTATTGTTCAAAGTTTTTGAAAAACATTGAGTTTTCAATTTTTCCCTTTGTTTTTGCGCTTAATTGATCAGTATACATAAGACGCATTGCAGAATCATAGAAAATTCTGTCGTGAGGATTGTCTGCAAGTTTTTCAAATGCCTGCTTGCCGTAAAATTCATTTACAACCTTGCCCATATCAGTTTTAATATCAGAGAACAAAATTCGTCTTTGTTCATCTGTCAAATTATCAGGATTTAACTCAGGATTTCTCAAGAAAAAGAACTTGACGGCATAGTCTGAAGAATGACCGCCTAATAAAAGTTGTTTTGACATTTCAATCATTTCTTCTTTTATCTGACGGGTAAACTGAACATGTTTCAGCAGATTGCCTGCAGCATCTGTATATTTATACTCATACATTGAATCAAGGTGCTCTTTATCTGAAACACGCTTAAAGAAATCAAGAGTATTTAATAAACGATAGAACGAACTTTTAACACCTCTTACTCTGTCCTGAACAAATGATAATTGAAGATCTTTTAATGTATGTGAATCAACACCGTTTTGAACATCATAGCCTGTTAATCTTCTTGCAGTATTATACATCTGTTTACTTTTTAATTCGCCTGATGCTTCATCAAAAGTCGTATCAATATAAGTTTTATAAGAATTTTTTTCATCCGGATTGTATTTGTCATATTGAGCAAACTTTGTTCTTTCTTCAAGGAAATTTAGTTTCTCAATGATTTTATCCATCACTGCATTATATTTTGCATCGTCAGCAACAATAGCTTCAAACTTTTCTCTCAATAACTCATTAACAAGTTTGGAGTCCATTCTTGTATTTTTAATTTCTTTATCAGTTATATTAAGAGTTTTGAGCATATCGCCGTCTAAAATACTGTTCCAGGTATTAGCAATATATGTTTCCTGCGCCTGTGCAGATTTTAGATATGCATATTTATTGAGGACTCTTTGTCTTGCATGGAAAGTATTTAGAGTTTTATTAACATCTTTGATTGTCTGAATTGATGAATCTGTCAAAACAGATGTCGGAGTTGCTTTGAAAAATTTGTTCAGTCCCGACTTGCCATCATTCATACCATCAAACATTTCATCTGCAAAAAATCTTGCTTTTTTAACATTTTTATTCCCCTGATTTGCCTCTTCAAAAGCATTTAATTTCTCATCAATTGCATCTTCAAACGCCTTTACAAATGATGAAAATTCCCTTTGATTTGTAAGCATTTCACCTGAAACTATTACACCTTTTTTGCCATCATCAAGTTTTGATATAATTTCATCTGCATTTGGAATAAATTCATTCATTTCGTTTTCAGGAATCCCTTTGAAAACATCTTTTAAGGATTTACTCATATTTTCAAAAGTTTCTCTTGAAATATTGTAGCCTCTTTGCTGCATGATAACATCTTTTAAATCTTTAGCGATTTCTGATGCGGTTATTGAATCCATACCTTTTGACAAAGTTTTTGAAATTTGTCCGAATAATTCCGAAGTAATTGTTTTGCCTTTATTTTCCTCAAGTAAAGTTTCTAACGCTTTATTCTTTTCGGAAAAATCATATTTTGCTATTTCGTTATTAAAGTTACTCAAAAGCGCATTTGCTCTTTTGTTTAATTTTCTGTCCTGATAATTGTGAATAGGACCGCTTAAACCTTCACAAATAAGCGCACTCATAATAGGAGTTGCAAAACCTGCAGTTAGCATCCACATTGTATTATTTTGCAATGCGATTTTTCTCATTTTTTCCTGAATAAAATCTCTGCGGTTTTTCATATCCTTAGGAACTCTTAAACGGTCACCGATTTTATTTATTTCTTCATCAGAATACAAATCCCAAGGGATAAATTGATGGTCCTGAAATACCGGCTTTTTAATTCCGTAATTATCACGATACTGTTGTCTGATATCAAAACCATGAATTAAATAAGCAGGAAGTTGAAGAGCAAGTTTCGGCCATAAATCCATTGCAGCAAAGAATGAAACCAAACCTACAAATTCCATAGATTTCGCAAGTGGTGCAAATTTTCTTGAGAACAAATATGTGGCAATAGTCAAACCACCGAGTTTCATACCCAAGTCATTGAGTTTGCCAAGTTCATTATCGTTTGCTTTTCCTTTGACGGCATGAACCAAAGCCTTGTTATTATCTTTTATAACTCTGAAAAATTCTGACGGATAATCAAATAAGGTATTTTTAACTAAGTGACCGTTACTTGGCAATGGTTTAATAAATGTTCTGTTTGAAAGTTCTTTTTTTACATCAAAATTCTTTCTGACATTATCGGAATGATACTGCTGAACAGCCTGAGTGTTATTTTGCATGTATGATTGGATTAAATTTGTTCTCATTATCCGACCACACTTTCTTTATTTTTATCCATAACATCTTTTTCTGACACTTTTGACGGCTTTTT
>Ga0310695_10006613_pt1 | contig 19016 bp, 15 predicted proteins | sample RumenRJG_04DNA_FD_203882 | JGI IMG/M metagenome (GOLD analysis project Ga0310695, IMG submission 203882) | Bovine rumen microbial communities from Lethbridge, Alberta, Canada - RJG_04 (v2) (version 2) | ecosystem: Host-associated > Mammals > Digestive system > Stomach > Rumen | place: Canada...
GCGGGATTGCCAAAGTTTTTGTGATTAAAAATTATAATAAATAAGGTAAAAACTGCGTTATTGATAACGTGTTAAGGCGAAATCTGTTGATATTGGCCCTACTACTGATGGCCTTGCAGGGGGTGCAGGCACAGTATGATCCGTCGTTCAGTCACTACTGGGCGATGGAGACGGCGTATAATCCTGCCGCTGCTGGTAAACAGAATAAAGTAAACGTGGTGGTGGATTATAATATGTCGCTGGTGGGTTTTGAGCATAATCCAAAGACGATGTTTCTTTCTGCGGATCTGCCCTTTCAGTTCCTGGGTACTTATCATGGCGTAGGCGCGCAGATCGTGAACGATGATATCGGTGTGTTCTCGCATAAGAAATTCTCGGTGATGTATGCACCGAAAATAAAACTTCTCGGTGGTGTGTTGAGTCTGGGTATACAACCGGCGATGCTCAGCGAGACTTTGAAAGGCTCTGAACTGGATTTCATTGACTCTGGTGATGAAGCACTGCCCACGTCAAATGTTGACGGAACGGCCTTTGATCTTAATGCAGGAGTCTATTATCAGCAGAAGTCGTGGTATGCAGGTGCATCGGTTCAACATCTGCTTGCACCCGAGGTGGAAATAGGCGAAACCAATCAATTGGACATTGCTATGTCATATTATTTTATGGCTGGATGCAATATTCGCCTTAGAAATCCGTTCTTATCAATACAGCCATCTGTTATGGGACGTTCAGACGGGGTGGGATATCGCACTGATTTTACAACACGTCTGACCTACGTTCATGAGCAGAAAGTGATGTATGCAGGACTGGGCTATAGTCCGGGAACATCGATTACGGCTTATGTTGGCGGTAAGTTCCACGGTGTGATGTTGGGCTATAGTTATGAATACTACACAACGGCCCTGAGCATCGGCAATGGCGGGCACGAACTGTTTGTGGGCTATCAGACAGATATCAATTTCTCGAAGAAAGGCCGGAACCGTCATCAGAGTGTGAGACTATTATAAATAATGAATAAAGAAAAAAGTCGAAATATGAAACAAAATGTTTTTTGCCTTCTAGTCGTAGCACTTGTTCTCGCAAGTTGTTTCGGTGGAAAGGAGACAACATCTGCAGGAGGTGAACTGACAGGATCCAACGGACATGCTTTTACAGAACCCGCTCCTTACGGAATGGTGCTTGTGAAGCGTGGTCATCTGCGTATGGGACTGGAAACCGCTGATTCGCTATGGGGAAAACAAACACCTGTAAAGGATATCTCAGTAGAGGGCTTCTGGATGGATGATACGGAGATTACAAATTCTGAGTATCGTCAGTTTGTGAATTATGTACGCGACTCAATCATTCGCGAGCGTCTGGCTGATCCTAACTATGGTGGTGACGAAAGTTATAAGATTGAGGAGGAAGAAGACAAGGATGGAAATCTTGTGAAGCCACACCTGAACTGGAAGAAAGCTCTGCCCCGTAAACCTAATGAGGATGAACGTCGTGCCATAGAGAGCGTATATGTGACGAACCCTGTAACGGGCGAGAAAATGTTGGATGCCAGTCAGATGAACTATCGCTATGAGGTTTACGACTATGTTGAGGCAGCCAAACGTCATAACCGTCTGAATCCTCAGGAACGCAACCTAAATACTGATGTGGTTGTGAATCCTCAGGAAGAAGTGTGGATTTCCAAGGATACTGCTTATATTGATGAGGAGGGTAAGATTATTCGTCAGACCATCAATCGCCAGTTGAGTGGTCCATGGGACTTCCTTAATACTTATATTATTAATATCTATCCAGACACTACCTGTTGGGTGAACGACTTCCCCAATGCTGATAACGAGGTGTATATGCGCAATTATTTCTCAAGTGCGGCCTATAATGACTATCCCGTGGTGGGCGTTACTTGGGAACAGGCTAATGCTTTCTGCGCATGGCGCACGGAGTTCCTGTTGAAGGGACTTGGCCCTGCTGCCCGTCAAGTTCAGCGCTATCGTCTGCCAACGGAGGCAGAATGGGAATATGCCGCTCGTGGCAAGGAACAGAATGAGTTCCCTTGGACTAACGAGGATGTGGCAAGTGGCAAGGGTTGTTTCTATGCTAACTTCAAACCTGAGAATGGTAACTACACCAAGGATGGTAACCTGATTACGTCGAAGGTAGGAATTTATAGTGCAAATAGCAACGGCCTTTTTGATATGGCTGGTAATGTGGCTGAGTGGACTTCTACCATTTACACAGAGGCTGGTGTGGATGCTATGAATGATATTAATCCGCAACTGAAGTATAATGCGGCCCTTGAGGATCCTTATCGTTTGAAGAAGAAGAGTGTACGTGGTGGTTCATGGAAAGATCCCGAGAACTATATCCGTTCTGCATGGCGTAGCAGTGAATATCAGAACCAGCCTCGCTCGTACATCGGCTTCCGTTGCGTACGTTCGTTGGCAAATACGACAAGTGAGAAAGTGAAGCCCGCTAAGGCGTCTGCAAAGAAATCAAGAAAGTAAAATAAGTCGTTATATCGTAATAACGGAATAACGCCATAACGAAATATCACAATGACAAAGTATAGTAAATTCAATATCATCTACCGCTTACAGAAGTGGTTGGATAGTGTACCAGGGCAGACATTCATGAACTATGCCTATAGTTGGGGTGCATCAATCGTTATTCTGGGTACACTTTTCAAATTGACCCACCTGCCAGGAGCAAACTTGATGCTGTTTATCGGTATGGGTACAGAGGTGTTTGTGTTCTTTATCGCAGCCTTTGACCGTCCATTTGACAAGACTGCAGATGGTATGGACCTGCCTACGCATGTTGATGGAGAGAATGTTGAGATGGCCTCTGGTGTTTCTGGTGTATCAGGAATCTCTGGCGTAGGTGGCGGTACCGTGATTATCGGTGGCGGAAATGTTGGTGGTGGTACCATTGCCGCAGACGGAACTGCTGGAGAGAATGTGGCAACCGGTGGTGTAGCGACCGCTGGTGGCGTCGTTGGCGGTGGTATCATCGGCGGCGGTGTCATTGGTGGCGTTGTTGAGCAGCCAGAGTTGCCCGAGATTGATGCAGAGGAAATGGAAGAGGCTACGGCTGGTTATGTGGAGCAGTTGAAGAAACTCACAGAAACCCTGCAGAAGGTGTCTGAGCAGAGTGAGCGTCTGACACGCGACAGTGAGGAGATGGAGAATCTCAACCGTACCCTCACAGGCATCTGTAAGGTTTACGAGATGCAGTTGAAGGGTGCTTCTCAGCAGATTGGCACTATCGATCAGATTAACGAGCAGAGCAAACGTATGGCAGAACAGATTGCGGAACTTAACCAGATCTATACCCGCATGATTGAGGCTATGACGGTGAATATGCCGAAGGTAGTGAAAAGTGAAGAGTGAAAAGTGAAGAATTTGCTACTGCCAGATGGCGGCAGAAACAATAAGAAACTATGGCAATAAAGAAAAGACCTGTATCTCCGCGCCAGAAGATGATTAACTTGATGTACGTCGTCTTGATGGCAATGCTTGCGCTGAATGTCTCGAATGAGGTGCTCAACGGTTTCTCTATCGTGGAGGAGAGCTTGAAGCGTACCACTGAGAATGCAGCAAAGGAGAACCTGGCTATATACGAGGATTTTGACCAGCAGATGAAAGCCAACCCTCAGAAGGTGAAGGAATGGTATGAGAAGGCACAGCTTGTAAAACTGTCGAGCGACTCTCTCTATAATTTGGCTGCTGATTTGAAATTGGCTATTGCGCAGGAGGCAGATGGTGCTGATGGTAATCCTGCTAATATCGTAAACAAGGAGGACCTTGAGGCCGCGAACCAGGTGATGCTGGCTCCAGGACGCGGACGTGGCGATGAGTTGAAGAAAGCGATTGAGCGTTATCGTGAAGGTATCCTCAAAATGGTGGATGATAAGGACCAGCAGCGCCGTATTGCCAGTGACCTGACTACGGAAGTTCCGTCCACAGGATTGGGTAAGAACTGGCAGGAGTATATGTTTGAGTCCATGCCAGCAGCAGCAGCTGTTACTCTGCTGTCTAAACTGCAGAGCGATGTGCGCAATGCAGAGAAGGAAGTGTTACATAAACTGGTTCAGAACATTGACGTGAAAGATATCCGTGTGAATGCGCTGAATGCGTTTGTGATTCCCAACTCCCAGACCATCGTTCGTGGTGATAGGTTCTCTGCTCGCATCGTCATGGCTGCCGTGGATACCACGCAGGTACCGGAGATATTCATCGGTAACCAGAAAGTTGATTTGAAGGACGGACTCTATGAGACCGTTTGCGGACGTACTGGCGACTTTACCCTGTCGGGCTATATCCAGACAACAAATGGTAATGGTGATGCCATCCGTCGGGACTTCTCCCAGAAATATACTGTGGTCGATCCCAGTGCAACGGTTTCGGCAGACCTGATGAATATGTTGTATGCCGGCTATTCTAATCCCATCAGCATCTCTGTACCAGGTGTGCCTCTGAATAAGATTTCTGCAACGATGACCAACGGTACTCTGACACCTACAGGGCCTGGTAAGTATATCGCCCGTCCGTCAAAGATAGGCGAGAATGCTACGATAACGGTTATATCGACAAATACTGGACATCCTCAGCAAATGGGACAGTTCTCGTTCCGTGTTCGTCGTCTGCCGGATCCAACACCTTATATAGATATGAAGGATGAGAAGGGTAATCCTTTGCGTTTCAGAGGCGGTGGATTAGCAAAGGGTAGCTTGTTAGGCGTAGAAGGTATTGGTGCTGCTATCGATGACGGTATCTTGGATATAGGTTTCCGTGTACTCTCGTTTGAGACAGTATTCTCAGGCAATATGGGTGAGTCTGTCTTGATGGCAGGTGATGGTGACAGATTCTCAGCTCGTCAGAAGGATACGTTCCGTAAGTTGGCACGTAATCGCCGTTTCTACATCACGAATGTCGTGGCGATTGGCCCTGACGGTATCCAGCGTACGCTGAAGACCCCGATAGAAATCATTGTGAAATAATTGAAAACAGATAATTATGAAGAGACTATTGTTCTTTTTGATGATAATGCTGGCTGCAGGTACAGTGACTGCCCAGCCAAAAAAGAGTCGCACTCAGCAGAATGCTAATGCTACCCAACAAAAGCAGCAGAATAATACGCAGGGTATGACCCGCCGTATGCAGATTCAGTATCCCACGGCGTTTGATATGCCAGAGGATGTAGTATGGCGTCGTGACATCTATCGGGAGATTAATCTTGAGGATGAGATGAATTCGGGTCTCTACTATCCTGTGGAGCCTGTCGGGAAGCAGATGAATCTCTTCACCTATATTTTCAAGTTGGCGCTGAACGGATATATCCCTGTCTATGAGTATAACCTGGATGGCAATGAGGTATTGGAGGCTTCAGCCAAGGTTGACATCAAGACTATCCTGGACAACTATCATATTTTCTATGAGGAGAAGAATGGTAAGCTCCAGGTGGAAAACAGTGATATCCCCTCTTCAGAAGTAAAGGCTTACTATTTGAAGGAGAGTGCCTATTACGACCAGGCTAATTCTTCTTTTCACATCAAACCCCTTGCTCTTTGTCCTGTCATGATGCGTGAGGATGACTTTGGTGGTGACGCTATGAAGTTGCCTTTGTTCTGGGTGAAGTATTCAGAAGTGGAGCCATATTTGAGTCGTCAGTCAGTGATGATTAGTGACAAGAATAATGCGGCCACGATGAACTTGGACGATTACTTTACTTTGAACCGTTACAAGGGAAAGATCTATAAGACGACAAATATGTTGGGTAAGACGCTGGCCCAGATTGCCGGTGAGGACTCTACTAAGTATTCGGCTGAGCAGAAGCGCATTGAGGCCGAATTGGAGGCTTTCCGCAATAATATCTTTGGCGACAAGGCCAAGCGCGATTCTTTGGATAGTATAGCAGTCAACGACCCTAAGGCGCTGAAGGAAAAGGCTAAGCAACAAAAGCGTGAGCGTACGAGAACGACGAAGAGCAAGAGTACGTCATCCGCTTCATCGAGTAGTAGCTCTTCTGCTCCCCGTGTCTCTGTGCGGCGACAGCGTCATTAAGGTCTGTCTATATGATAAAGAGGTTATTCCAGATAGCACTCCCGATAGTTATGGCATGGCTGATGGTCATGCCTTTGTCGGCTCAAGGCGTAGCGTTTGGCGTGAAGGGTGGTCTTGAGGTGGTCAGTATGGAGTTTAATGATGATGTGTTTGACAAATCCAATCGTGCCGGTTTCTTTGTTGGGCCTACCTTTGTGATATCTACTGCCTTGCCTGGACTGGCAATTGATATCTCTGGTCTTTATAATGAGCGTACGCTGAGGGTTGAGGGAGAGTCCGTTCAACAGAAGTCTATACTGATTCCTGCCCATGTCCGTTATGGTGCCAGTATTATGGATTTTGGTGGTGTGTTCCTTACGGCAGGTCCTCAATTGTCATTTAATGTAGGTCCTTCAAAGTTCTATTGGGAGGATGTGAATAAGAATGCAAAGCAGTTCCTCTTGCAAGACACCAAACTGGCAATAGACTTTGGCGTTGGTCTTTCAATAGGGCAGCATCTGGAGGCTATTGTCTATTATAGTATCCCGATAGGTAAGACTGGAGATTTTACATGGAACAAGGTCAGTAAGGCTGCCAATGAGGCTTCCTCTGCTTTGAATAATACGAATACGACCGCCAACTCATGGATGTTGTCGGCCACCTATATATTCTGATGAATCAGTATGCGGATGTCATATTGCCTGTGCCGCTCGATGGCTATTTTACTTATGCCGTCCCGCAGGAGGCACAAGGACGCGTAGCCACGGGGATACGCGTTATCGTGCCTTTTGGACGTAGTAAGAACTATGTGGGCGTCATAGCTCGTCTGCATGATGATAAACCGCAGGGCTATGAGGTGAAGCCCATTTCTGTTGTCATTGACACTCTTCCTATTCTCCTGACCGGTCAGCTGGATTTCTGGCAGTGGATATCCTCTTATTATATGTCACCTATAGGTGAGGTCTATAAGGCTGCTCTCCCTGCAGGCTTGAAGGCAGAAGAAGGTTATAAACCACGTACGGAGACTTTTATCCGACTCACCGCTAACTATCAGAATGAACCTACGTTGCATGCCGCACTGAATATGTTGGCACGTGCTGCTAAGCAACGTGATGCTTTTATTGCCTATCTTTCCTTGTCGCATTGGGATAGTATCGAGGGTAATGTGTGTCGTGAGCCGGTGGTGGAGATTACCCGTGAGGAACTGATGAATGCTTCAGAGTCCACGCTTCCTACGATAAACCAGTTGGTGAAGCGTGGTATGCTGGAGACCTATGAGGTTGAGGTGGGACGATTGAATCAGGGAGGAACTCCTCATCCAGAACATATTAAGCCTTTGAGTCATGCCCAACAGGATGCCTATAATCAGATTCTGTTGTCGTTTATGAAAAAGCAGGTCACTTTGTTGCATGGCGTCACCTCCAGTGGTAAGACAGAGATTTACATCCATCTTATACAGCGTGAGCTGGATCAACATCGTCAGGTGCTTTTCCTTATGCCTGAGATTGCCCTCACAGTGCAGATGATGCAGCGCCTGCAGCGTGTGTTCGGTAATCGCTTGGGTATCTATCATTCTAAGTACAGTGATGCCGAACGTGTGGAGATATGGCAGAAGCAACTTTCGCAGAATCCTTATGATGTAATCCTGGGTGCCCGCAGTGCCGTATTCCTTCCTTTCCAACGATTGGGTCTTGTCATTGTAGATGAAGAACATGAGACCTCTTATAAACAGCAGGATCCTATGCCTCGTTATCATGCACGCAGTGCGGCGATTATGTTGGGAGCAAAAACTCTGCTTGGTACGGCTACACCATCAATGGAGTCATATTTTAACTCACAGACGGGAAAATATGGTTATGTGTCGTTGACGGAACGCTATCAGGGTATTCAGTTGCCGGAAATCCAGGTGGTGGATACGCGTGATTTGCAGCGAAGGAAAATGATGCGTGGACCATTCTCACCAGTCTTGCTGAGCAGTGTGCGACAAGCTTTGGAACGTGGTGAACAGGTCATCCTTTTTCAAAACCGTCGTGGCTGGGCTCCGATGATTGAATGTAAACAGTGCGGCTGGGTGCCTCGCTGCCAGCATTGTGATGTTAGTCTGACGCTCCACCGTAACATGAACCAACTCTCATGCCACTACTGTGGTTTTACCTATCAGGTGCCTACGGAGTGCCCCGCCTGTGGCGGTAAGGACTTACAGGGACGGGGCTATGGTACGGAGAAGATAGAGGATCAGATTCGTGACATCTTCCCTGAGGCGCGTGTGGCCCGTATGGACCTTGACACTACTCGTACCCGTAATGCCTACGAACGTCTGATTACAGACTTCTCCGCAGGTCGTACCAATTTGCTTATTGGCACCCAGATGATTAGTAAAGGACTGGATTTTGATAAGGTCAGTGTTGTTGGTATATTGGATGCCGACAGAATGCTCAATCAGCCCGATTTCCGTGCCTTTGAACATGCTTTTATGATGATGGCTCAGGTCAGTGGACGTGCAGGTCGTAAGGGGCGGCAGGGACTTGTTATCCTGCAGACAAAGAATCCCGAATTGCCTGTCATCCAACAGGTCGTACGTAATGATTTCGAGCAGTTCTCGCGCGAGCTGTTGGAAGAACGACAACTGTTTCATTATCCCCCGTATTATCGTCTTATCTATGTTTATCTGAAGCATAGTAAGGATGACGTGGTGAATACTGCCGGCATTGAATTAGGTTCCCGCTTGCGCCAATGGTTTGGCGACCGTGTACTTGGTCCTGACAAGCCTGCCGTGGCTCGCGTAAAAACCTTGAGTATTCGTAAATTGGTGATAAAGCTCGAAAACGGTATTGATATGCCACGTGTGCGTCAATACCTTCTGTTGGCACAACAACAGATGTTGCAAGATAAACGCTATGGTTCCCTTCAGATTTACTATGATGTAGACCCGTTATAGTATGTTTTTTTCTTTTTTTTTGATTGTTTTTTCTGTAAGTGAGACTTCGTTTCACTATTTTTTTGTAACTTTGCAGTCGATAACAAATAATAGTTCATAAAACCATTAATCATTTAATTTTTTCCCTTTTATGAAAAAGATTTTGATGACGTTTGCAGCCGTCCTCTGCTGTACAATGACAACAACAGTGTTTACCGCTTGTGGTGATGATGAAACCGGCTATCCTGCTACCTACAAGTACGATGTAGTAGTAGCTGAAGCGTTTTTTAATTCAGAGCAATATAGCGAGGTTAAAACTGTCGAGGCTGCATTCAAACATGCTATCGGTGCAGATGCTTCCTATTATGAAATGCTCAAGAATCCTAAAGACGCAGAGATGAAAGCTGAATGTGAGGCTGTAAGAAAACAGTATGAGAATACTGTTCAGTTCCCCTATCTGAAACTTGGACTCGTCCGTACTACAGCTATTGCTGAACCTGGAAAGGTAGATGAAAAAGATACGATTGCTACCTATGAGTTGGGAAAAGCGCTTACAACGGCATATGTTACCTATTATTATACTTCTAACAAGGATGAGGCTTTTGCAGCTTTGGCAGCGATGAAGGACTCTCTTGGCAATGAAGTGTATAAAGAAAGGTACCAAACACTTGCTAAGCTGATTGGTAGCAAATCTCTTAAATCTCCGTTTGAGACGGCACTTGGAGGTATATCACGAGACACCTTCCTGATACACAGGCTAATACAATGGCTATTACTCATATTTGTGACAGTATTGCCCAAGCTCATGAGTCAGATGTGTTGGCCGTTGATGCAACAGTTCTTGTTGGTAAAGTGGGTCTCTTTGATGCTCCATCCAATGCTGTTCTTGTCTGGGGGAAGACTTTCCATGCGAAATAAGTCATTTACATCATAAAGAAAGAAGTCTGGAGGCATCCAGACTTCTTTCTTTATATCTGCTTATTTTTTTTATTTCACTTGTGTGAGATACCAACGTACAGGCCAGTGGAGTTGTTCACCAGGCTGAAGCAGTGTATAGGCACCCTGACTCTCCAACTCGATATAGGTCCTTCCGCGGTTTACGTAGACCTGGATTTCAGCCTCACCGGGAGCTGCCTCGCCAGGTTTCAGGTCTTGGAATTTCTTGGTCAGTGTCAGCCCGTTAGCGGTGTATGACAGCCAACCAGTGCCATTGGCATTTACTTTCCTGTTCTGAGGTGCCTCATCAGTTTTGTACCATGCTACACCGTTTTTCTGCTCAAAGGTCATGAGACCTGCAGGCCAGATACTGTCAATGGGGGCTTCAAAGCCAATCTGTCCGTCGCCATTGGATACGCGTGTAATCTCCCAAGGGGCTACACGACGGGGCTCCGTGCCTTCGTTCTTAATGGAATATGTGATAACTATGGCGCCGTCTTTTTTATCCACCTGAAAGTCTTTGCCCACGCTGAGGCCCAGGCGCTGAGACACAGGACTGGTGATAAAGAGATGATTCTCTTCTTCTGTGTTGACGGAATAGGTCTGTTTATCGAATTCGGGTACTGGTGGCCAGTTCCATTCCTTTTGTGGTGAAGTCCAGAATGTACTGCCGAAGGATTCGGGAAAACGCGACTGTGAGATAACTTCCTGGTCCTTATACTTCAGAGAAAGAATCTTGCCGCCTTTTGTGATGTTGACAGTCATTGTGACATCACCATTCTTAAGGGTGAATACTTTGTCGTTGTTCTCCTGAGCCGATGCCGTGAAGACTGTGCATACGCATAAAATAGTTAATAGAATTTGTTTCATCTTTTATGGTCTTTTTTAGTTATACGCCGCAAAGGTATGAAATAATTGACAATTTCCAATTGATAATTGAAAAATATTTTTTATTTTTGCAGCCGAGAACCATAAACTATTAAATAAAACTCATGTTATGATGAAAAAAGCATTCTTACTTTTGTCGTTGACACTTCTTGCAGTCGCAACAGCACATGGCAAGACGGTCCGTCAGTTCACGCTTAACCTGACGGATGACGGGAAGGCACAGATGGTGTGCTTCCTGCCTGAGACACCTAACGGAAAGGCTATCGTGGGTATTCCTGGTGGCGGTTATTCTATGTTGTCAAATACCCATGAAGGTACACTGGCTCATGAATGGCTCAACGAGCAAGGTATTGCCTATTTTGTAGTAAATTATCGATTGCCTAATGGCGACCGTACCATTCCTGTGGGAGATGTGGAAAAAGGTTTCCGCATTGTGAGAGACTCTGCACAGGTGTGGGGTATCAATCCGGAGAAAGTGGGCATCATGGGATTCTCTGCCGGCGGCCATTTGTCATCGGTCATCTCGACACACTCCCCAAAGGAGGTACGTCCTAACTTCACCATCCTGTTTTATCCCGTTATCTCGATGGACGAGAATGTGAGTCATAAGTGGTCGTGTAAGAATTTCTTAGGAGAAGAGGGACAAAAAGACTCTGCTCTGGTGCGCGATTTCTCAACACAGAATGCTGTGAAGAAGGGTGAGACACCTCCCGCCATTATCATCATGTCTACCGACGACAACCTGGTGCCACCGGTGACCAACGGAATTGAATACTATAAGGCCATGAAGGAAGCTGGCAACGAGTGCGCCATGATGATCTATCCCAACGGTGGCCATGGCTACGGTTTCGGCAACTGGTTCAAATATCACGACGAGATGCTAGCCACTCTTGGTAAATGGCTGGATGCACGATAAATAAGAAAATCCCGAAAGGCAATCTGCTTTTCGGGATTTTCTTATTTATCGTAAATGCTTAGAGTTTCCACTCATTCTGCCAGCGGACAACGGGCTTGCCGTTCTCAAACTCAATGGGCAGCCAGATGTAACGGGCATCAATGGGATGGCGAGGACGCCAGATGTCGGCCATGAAGATATGACGGCCATTATCGAGCGTGAGCACATAGGTACTCTGTCCTTCGAAAGTCTTATCGGCCTTCGGACCGCGACAGGGGTTTGGATGCTGTGTCCATGGGCCCCAGATGCTGGGAGCCGAGAACATGCGAGCCTCGTTAGGTGCCCATCCGGTACAGCCTGAGGTAATCATCCAGTAGGTGCCATTGTGCTTAAAGATGGCAGGTGCCTCGTTCTGTCCGCCAGGAGCTACGCGGGTATAGCGGCCGGTGTGGTGCAGATAGTCGTCGGTCAACTCGGCTATATGGAGTGTGAGGTTCTCCTCCGATGAGAAGATATGGTATGCCTTACCATCATCGTCGATATAAAGAGTCATGTCGCGTGACATCTGGCCAGTGGCGAAGTCGCGCTTCAGGATGAGCCCCTGATTAACGGCCTTGCGCCAGATGGGCGTCCACCATTCCTTGAAGTTGTCTTCGTTCAGAGTGTCGGCAGTAGTGATATCCTGTGCTTTGAACTCCACAGGCCATGTACCGGCATCGGCACGCTGTGAATACAGAAACTTATAGGGACCTTCGGGGCGGTCGGCCACGGCCACACCATAGCGGGCCGCATCATAGCCACGACCCTTCAGCTCGAGGTGAAACCACATGCAGAACTTCTTCGTCACAGAGTTATAGATGACCTTGGGACGCTCCAGGATACAACCGCGCTCAATATCGTGGCCACGTTCATCGCTCACGCTGAGAGCCACACCGCAGTTGCGCCAGTTCACCAGGTCCTTCGAAGCATAGCACATCACACCTACCAGTGCATCGCTGGTACGTTCGCTCTTATGCTCGCCAAACCAATAGTAGGTGTCGCCATACTTCATCACACCACCGCCATGGGCGTTGATGTGGCGTCCCGTATCGTCGCGCCACAGTTCACCAGGACGGATCGTCTTTTGTTGCTTGCGTACCTGTTGGTTGTTCCAATACTGTTCCAGACGCTTGGCCTCGGCCTTGGTGATATGAATGACAGAGCCGTGCTTGGGCGACACGAAGTTGGTCATCTTCATCTTTCCATCGCCAAAGTGGCCCAACGGCGTGAATGTCTTGAAGTCGGAGGTCTCTACAAATCCAAAGTTGTTAGGACGGATGGAATAGATATCATACATCACAACCCATTTGTTCTCACCGATTCGTTTCCATACGTTAGGTGCCTCACAACCCGTGCGCTCTGTATCAATCTGCTCAGCATGGTAGTCGTCGAAATGATTAATCTTGTCGGATATCATATATTTGATGCCACCAGGATTCTCCTGCGATACGTAGGTCATGAAGTAACGACCGTCGGGCATTGGACAGATATCGGCATCGAGCACCTGAATCGTTGTGTCGGGGTATTCAAAGAGCAACTGAGGCTCGGTCTCGAGGGTCGTAAAGTCCTCGTTAGCATAACTGTAATAGAGTTTTGTGCGACCGCCAGCCTTCTGACGGATGGTGAAATAGACCATCGGTTTACCCACGGCAGCGTCCCAAATAGTCTGCGGTGCCCAGGCGCAGGCTATCTCGCCGAATCTCTCAGGGAATAGTTTATCAATACGAGCTACATGGTGAGTCCAATGTATCAAATCATCGCTGGCCATCAGTACCAGTCCACGATTGTTGCCCCAGCCGTATGCCTCGGGACGCTCCCATTGTGTGGTGCGGATACCTTTCTGTTTGCCAAAGATATGCAAGTCGGTCATGGCGATATAGAATTTACCGTTTGGTGCGCGATAGATATGTGGATCGCGGATGCCATGTTGCTGGGCAATCGAGTCGCCAGAGATAATTGGTTCGGCATTATTTACTGCGGTAAACGTATAGCCATCGTAGCTGATAGCCATGAACAGACCATGGGTGGGATCACTAAAGTAGGTGAAGAGATAGGCGCCCATATCCTTTTCTGTAAGCACCTTCTTTGGCTTAGCAGCCGATGTATGTCCTGCAAGGAATAATGATGCAAATACTAAAAAGAGAATTCGTTTCATATTCTATGTCTTATGGTTTTATTATGAGTTTGTCACCGCTTAGATCTACATTGAAGAGATGAGGAATGCGCACGGTGCGACCGCGGTCGTCCTTGGAATGGTGGTGTACTGACATCATCCACTGACCGTCGAAGCGCTGGAAGAGCATGGAATGCCCAAAGCCTGGAGGCGTGATGGGATTGGGCTCCTGAATCCAAGGACCATCGAGGGTACCGCTTTCGCTGTAGGCTACTCCCTGTGTATAGACATCATAGACCCATGAGGTCCAAACCATGCCGAGTCGGCCTGTGGCGGTACGGAAGAGATAAGGTCCATCGGTCACTTTGTTCCATGTTATTTCGCCTTTGTCGTTCTTCTCCCTGCTCCAGGGGAAATCGCTGGCACGGAAGAGCACCTTCGGCTCGCCTATGGTACCACTGAGGTCGGACTTCAGTTCTATCTTTTCCATCGTGCCGTTCCAGTTCTGCAGCCACTCACCACAGAATATCATATAGGGCTTGCCGTCGCTATCCTTCCAGTAGGTGCCGTCGAGCGTAGGACGATTGGCTGGCAGATAGGTAGCATCACCAAAAGTACGATAGGGGCCCATGGGATTATCTGCACGGAGTACCTGCGAGGCACGTCGTTCAATGACATTACCGCGCACCGTATCAATTTTTACTTCTTGGTTTGTAAATGTAGCAAAGTAGTAATACCAGCCATCGCCCGTCTGATGCAACTCGGCTGCCCATATCATTGGGCGCGGTCCCATCCATGAGTTGGCCTCAAATTCCGTCACACGGAATGGTCCTTCCCATAGCTTCAGATCGCTGGAGCGCCACATCATGCCACCCGTACCCGTCATATAGTACATCTTTGTTTTCTGGTCGGCCAAGATAGCCGGGTCGCTCAGACGTATCGAATCCAGTGGGATATTTTTTCGAATGCGAATGTTGCGCTGTGCAGATACCGCTAGAAGACAAATGGTTGCAAACAGGCTGATAAAGAGAGTTCTTCTCATAATAGCTTATTTAATAGAATTTTACGACATCGTCCAACTGTTTGTGGCGGGGCTGTACGGGTTGATTCTTACGATAGCCAAGGGCGATGACAGCCATAATGGTTTCGTTCTCTGGTATGTTGAGAAGAGAGCGGAGTTTGTCTGCATTGCGCATCCCCATGATGAGCGTGTCGAAACCCATGGCGCGAGCCTGCATGATGAGATAACAGTTAGAGAGACCGTTGTCGTAGGCACCCCAGCCGTCGCCTACCTCATTGGCAGGATTGCCCTGGAAAAAACCACTCTTGCCACGTTCGAAGGTGGATACGATGAGTACGGGTGCTCCCTGCACATTACGTTTGTTGCCACCGATGAGCTCCTGCACAGCAGCGAGTTTTTCGGGTGTCATCGCCACGTAGTATTTAGAAGGCTGCTGATTGGCCCACGAAGGAGCCTCTTGTACGGCCTCCATCAGCGTGCGCACCTCCTGTTCGGAGATTTTCTTTGTGGCATCATAACTACGAATGCTGCGACGGGTGGTTAATACTTCATCAAATGATGGTGATTTCTTCTCTTGTGCAACGAGTGGATGCATCAGCAATGCAGCAAAGGCTGTCAATAATATTTCTTTTCTCATATTTCTTGTTTATTTGAAAATCTTTTGTGCGAATATCGTTAGGTAGATGCGCCAGTTGCGCCAAATGTGACCACCGTCGTTCTCGTAGTATTCATAAGGGTAACCCTTAGAGTCGAGATATTTGCGCAGGTCGGTATTCTGTTGCATCAGAAAGTCGTCTTTGCCAATGCCAATCCAGTATAGCTTGGGTTTTGAGTTGAAAAGACGTGCCATCTGTGCGTCATATTCGGCATTGGGTTTTGGAGCCTGACTGTTCAGCCATCCACCAAGAGCCATCATTGTAGCAGCTGACTGTAAACCGTAGTAATCGAATTCTTCTGGATAAAGACGTGAGATTCCTAAGGTGTGGCCGCCCCCCATTGACAAACCTGTAACGGCACGGCCAGAGCGTTTGGCAATGGTCTTATAACGACTGTCAATAGCACGGACGATATCCATGAAGCTCTCTTCCATTGATGCCTTGGCAGGACGATCACGGAAGGCATTACCATCGGGCACGTACATTCCTTCGTGCCACCAGCCGGGAGCCGCATCACAGGTGGGGTTTCCATTAGGCATCACAACAATCATCGGCACACATTTTCCTTCGGCGATGAGGTTGTCCATAATCTGCGAGGCACGCCCCAGGTCGCCCCATGCTGTCTCGTCGCCACCCCATCCGTGAAGCAGGTACATTACGGGGAAACGCTTCTTTCCGTCGTAGGCGGCAGGCAGGTAGACTGTCATGCGTCGCTGCTGACCAAGTGTGGGACTGTCGTACCATACGCGAGACAGAGTGCCGTGAGGTACGTTGTTCACAGCATAGGTATGTCCCTTGTCCTCGTTGCTCTTGGATACAATAAAGATATTGCTCAGTGTGTTGATGTCGCGGTTCACGTAGCTGTTGGCTGGATCTACGATACGTTGACCGTCTACGGTGAAACTATAGGAGTATAGCTCGGGTGTCAGCGGATCCGTTGTCACAGTCCATACGCCATTTTCTTGTTTCGTCATGTCGAGTCGCTTGCTGGTGAGTTCATCGAAATCACCGGTGACGCTGACCTTTGTGGCAGTAGGATCAAAGAAGTTGAAAGTCACCGAGCCGTCTTGGTGGATGACGGGCGATTTCACGTTTGGCCGACGGCCCAATTGTTGTTGTGCCATGCTGCTCATTATCATGAGACAGCTGATGATTAATACTGTTGTTCGTTTCATATATGTTTTTGTTTGGTTATAAACGTTTCCATGTAGCGTGGAGGTGATGCAGCATAGTGGTACTTTCACCGCAGGAACCGGTATGCTGGATGTGGATGCCCCCAAAGGGATTGCTTGTCACGTGTGACTGCAGGTCAACCTGATGGGGTAGGGAGGAGTCGACAGGTTTGGGTGTCTTTGTTTCTACATGGGCTCTTAATAACCCGTTGGAGTAGTTGAGGCTAATGGTACATCCTGTGCGGTAACAAGTGGAGCTGATGGCCTCGGTCAGAGGAGTAACCTGTCCGTCTTTGTATTCAACTAGGAGGAAGTCCACTGCCTTGGCGTGTTTCACGGTGCGGATGATGCGCAGACCATAGCCAGTCAATGTCTTCGTGTCAAATTTCAGGCATACATCCATATACTGTCCAGTGGCAGAACCGAACCCCTGACCGGCAGTCTTGGTTGGGTCAACGGTTAGTGTCAGTGACATGTTATCATAGCGTCTGTTTGCTGCTGTGTACATCAGGCGAGCACCTCGTTGTGCTTGCAAAAGACCTTTTCCTATGGCACCGTTGAATCCCTCGCCATATTCCCACATCGGTTTCATGGAATTAAAGGACCAGTCATAGTCAGATGTGTCGATAGGTTTATGGCCGTCAACGGTCCATAGTCCTTCGGATATAACTGGTTGCCAGTCGCAATACAGCTGACTGAAATCTGTGTCAAGGCTGTCTTGTCTGGACGTATGTCGCACTTTGACTTGACACTCAATAGGTGCGCCATAGTCGCTTCGTTTCTGTTTTGGAAATAGTACAGCTCTCAACGTGTGTCCTTTATCGGCCTCTTGAAGTAGGTAGATGCCATTTGAACCGGTATTGGTTGTTGCCACGGGAATGCTATCTCTATACCAGATGATGCGGGAGTCGTCAGCCGCTTCTTTGGTATTCAGAAAATAGGTTAGCACAGCCCTGTCTTGAGTCATAGTGAGGCGTGGGTTGTGTACTGTTGGCGGTGGCAGTTGAGAGGGTTTGATAGTCAGATAACAAGCGGCTTCCCGTCCATCGGTTGAGGTGGCGATAACGCAACAACAGATAGTCTCGTCAGTGCTATTGATAGGGATTAACTCGATTGTTTCTGCATCAATGTGTTTCATTACGACGTATTTTTCAAAACCTTCCTCTATCCGCCAGGAAACTATTTCGTTGCAGGATAACCGCAGCGTGTCGTGACCGGTTTGAAGCGTGCTTTCATGTTTGTTGATAGCTAAATAGGGGGCTTCTCTCAGTGTGTTATTGAGAAAAGAAGGTGATAGCGTATTCTTTCTTTGACGGTTGCCGATGATGTAAGGCTTCCCATTAAGCGTGAAATGATGCTGGTAGCAGCGAAGCCAGGGTTGTGGGTAGGCTGTCCAACCGATATAGATGCTGTCTGAAGGAGCATGGTATCTGCAGTCAATAAGTGTCAAAGGCCCGCCCTGTTTGCAGAAATACATCTCGCGATTGCTTGTTTTCACGTTGAAGTCGCAATCTACAAACATCGCTCCCTTGTTGAAAGTGCTCCAGAAGGGCTTCTGTCCGTAGAGGTCAATGCTGCAGTGACGATACACGGCGGTACCGTTCATGGCGTCGTCGGTACATTCGAAATGACAGTTCTCGTAGTAAGAGTGCTCAGCACCGTTCAGCGGGTTCAGGTTCAGTCGACTGATGAAGCGCACGTTGCGAGCCATGAGCCACTTGCCATGTACATAGCCAACATGTGCCTGTGTGATGGCATCGCTGCGTTTCTTACGTGATAGCGTGGGGTTCAGAGGGTAATCAAGGTCAACATTACAGAAGTTACCCATTGTGAGGTTTTCTACCCAAAGCGAGTCGCAATGAATATCAAACATGGTGAAATTGCCTACAGCTCCCTGTGTCTGTCCGCGAGCAGAAGCTAGAACAATATTTCGTGCATCGGTATCGAGCCCGATGAGATGCAGTATCTTGCCCCTGATAACACAGCCAAATGGTTCGCGTCCATTCTCGCCATGCACTACTTCTGGAATATCGGGATTGTCTATCCAATAGACACCTGGCTTAATATATAGTGTAGTAGTATCCGAGAGACTCTTTAACATCTTATGGAAGTTATTGAACATGAATGGACGGTTTGCTACCTCACTATCACTGAGCGAGGCGTCGAGCAACAAGTGATTCTTATCCAGTTGTATGCCATTATCATGCGGTGTGGCAGACATCTCCGATAAGGCATCAAGCCAACAGAGGAAAGCTGCAAGGGAGGCGTTCCAGTTGATGGCTATCTCGTTAGAGGCATACGATTCCTCGTTGTCGATATACGATTCATCAGGGATATTTGAGGG
>Ga0310695_10006617_pt1 | contig 19010 bp, 14 predicted proteins | sample RumenRJG_04DNA_FD_203882 | JGI IMG/M metagenome (GOLD analysis project Ga0310695, IMG submission 203882) | Bovine rumen microbial communities from Lethbridge, Alberta, Canada - RJG_04 (v2) (version 2) | ecosystem: Host-associated > Mammals > Digestive system > Stomach > Rumen | place: Canada...
TACGTCTTTGGCGTCTCCGGTTCTTCCAAATCTCCAAAATAGTCAAAGGGAATGCGAGCCAGACAGCAACTCCTTTGATGCCGCCTCTAAATGTGACTCCTTCCTGTAATCCTTTATCAACAAGAATGCCACAACCATACAATAATTTACGGAGATTCTCTTTCATCATCATTGAATAACATGTTTATAACCATCTCTGATACCTCGGAATATGGCATGAAATTTCTTTTTTCTTTCTGCTTCAAACAAAGCTATCCAAAAAGCCTTTCTTATCCAGACTTTCCAGAAATCTTTAGACAAAGCGTGATTGTCTGGATACATTCTCATGGCCATAACATAATTTCTATAGATAAAATACAATCGCTCAGGAGCATCGTTACGCAGTTCAACAGAGTGTCCCAGGAATCTAACAATCTGGGGATTCCCGTAGTGCTGCATCAACAAATAATCATCTACACTATAAATGCCTATACGCAGAGACCTTACATGACTGAAGAATTCAGTATCAACAGAGTCAACTGAGAACAACTCATTCCATCCGCCAACCTTATCTATAATAGTTACGGGAATCAGGGCACCCGACGTGATCGCCATATCCCTCAATTGAAAAGTTTCTTCGTTTTTGACACCATTCACCAGAGGTACCCATATGCCATCAGGTGCCTGATGATCAAATACCGTCTTTTTTAAGAAGGCATCAAAGTTTCTCAAAAGAGAATCCTGATCCATTGTTAGCAGGTAGTCGTAAGCATGTGCTTTCGCATATTTCCAGCCACTGTTCAGTGCATGGGATATACTATTGATCCCATCCCCACAATATTCCACTTTCTCATGATCTAAAAAACGATATGCCCCTTTATCCCTTTCTGGTGTGTTTTCCCAAATCAATACCTTATCCACATGATCAACAAATGCCGAAACATTTCGCTCCAACAAATCCCGATCCGGATAATAGGTTACTACTATAGCAAGTATCTTCGTCATACGACCATGTACGGTATTTACCTCCAAAAGAACAATTTCTTCAGTGGCCTTAATAGCCTTCTTATGAATAAGGAAAATCTTAAGGAATAAGGTCTATAATAAACGATATCATAATATGACAAAGGTGAAAAATAGATTGAAATATGGTTCTTTATATTATCAAGATCATACTTATGTACGTTTTTATTTGTCAGGTAATAGAAATCCCTGATAAAACTATAGGCTTCATTTTTTAGTTTCAGATATGTTTCCAGCGTGATTATCCCATGAATCCTTAACTCATTGACATAGTCTAAATAATTAACTCCGAAGACTTTAAATGGATTGACACCGGAACGGGGCACTTCTATGATGTTCTTTGCGTATGGTGAATGACACAATAAGCAGTTGCTTTCCCTACCCATTAATCTGATCAGCCAATCGATTTGCATCAAGTTACTGTCTTTTCTTTGATCTTTATTTGGCAAATCATTAAAAACCTCACGATCATACACATAGGAGCCGATCCATGTAATGTTGATACCGACATGATCAAGTAATTCGTTTATGTTGACGAGTCGTTCTTCTCCAATTTCACGGTTAACCGCTAAAAACAACAGAGGTTTCTCACTTAAAACAGATTTAATTTTGATGATCAGATTACTTAAGCCATCCTCTGTAAAGGCAGAATAATCATTATGCAATTTTACATATAAGCCTTTGGCGTAACTGAGAACTTTAAGGAAATTACGTTCACCTCCAATATTTTCCTCATTTCTATAATATCTGACATGAGGATACGCATTTACGTATTTCAAGGATATATCCTGGGTATTATCTTCAGAGCAGTTATCTGAGATAATGACTTCTACCTCATCGGAAAAGCCTTTATTACTAACAAGAAGCCGCAAGCACTCATCTAGGATCTCGGCTCGATTGTATGTGGGTATACAAATAGATAGAAGCGGAGTCATTTAATACTTATGATTATCTAAAACAATCCATCCTGGCATAAACACAGGATATTTACAGATGGGCACATGATACTGAGGACAAACGACACAAGCATTCTTATTCCTATTTAATCTGGCGCCCCAATAGCTAAATGTACTATTGGCAATGATATTGTGTTTACAGAGGCTCATCAACTGCATATCCCTATAGCTATCAGATCCCGTGTTATGATCGACGATTACATAATCTTCTAAGAAATCAAAATTCTCTTTCACATAAGGGATATCATTAGAAAAAACAAAGAATTTGGCATCTTTATTTTTCTCTCTTACTATCTCAACTGCTTTCTGATAGTAATTTGTACTTAACATCGGAAAGCCATAAGCAGAATAATCGCCACGTCTCACATGAATACTCACAGAGTTAAAATTCTCTATCTCCTTTTTAATCTGGATATTCTTCTCATCAGTTATCTCTGGGAATTTGAATGTATCCAGAATCTCTTCGTTGACACCTTCCCTGTACTTTTCATTGGACCAGTTGCCAAAAAACAGATAGTCTTTAAAAGGGTTCAATTCAAAAACCTGCTTATAGAATGCGGTTGGATCTTCCGGATAAATCCATGATTCCTTTTTTCCAACAAATCTCTTTCTGAACACATCTATCCAATGATTAATCTTTGGATGATTAATCCCATATGGAATCATCTCTGAAAGCTGGGCAATCTCACTCAAAGAGGCTTCTTCTGGAAATATGTTAAAGATACGACCTAGTTCATAACCATTGTGTTCCGGTCTCATGATATTACATAATGAGAACTTAAAAATGGTATCCGGATAATGCTTCTTTAAGGCCAAATAGAATGAATATTGATCCATCTGGCTACCTAAGCCACCGAATAATGCGACAACAATCATTTTTTAATCAGATTTAATCTTAAATATTGCAATTCCATACTGTAATAATAGACAACTACATATATGATTGCCGTTAATAAAACAGATGAAACAGCTCCCAATATGATATGATAGAACAAGTTTGATACGGAAATCATGGCATACAAATAGGAAGCCACATAAAGGACACCACAAAGGACAGCGACATGCAATATCACGCGAAGCCAATAAGACAAAAATGCTTTTCTACCCAGTTTTATACAATATTTAAACAAGATCATACTCCTTGATATCCAGAAAAACAATTGGCTTACAATTGTTCCAATCAGAACGCCTTCGACACCAAGTCTAAATACAAGGAAAACAGATAGTCCTATATTAATCGTTGCACCTATAAGGCCGATATTCCTATCCTTATTAAAAAGGCCTGCAGCTCCAATAAAATCACAACAAGCCGTATAATAGATGTTTATAAAAAAGTCTGCGAGTAACAAATACTTAATAATCTGAGGTAATACATACTTATCACCTATCCACCAGGAAATCAAATCCTCATAGACAATAAACAACGGCACTAACAAAACTGAAGCTATAAACAATCTGACGAGCGTATAAACGCGAAGAATACTTTCGTTTTTTTTATCATCCTTCTCTAAAAGTAAGTTACCAATAATGGGTCCAATAGGGATTAGCATTCCATTTGCGATACTCGTTAATTTGGTTGTCAGTATGGAATAGTTCCCTAAGAAACCGACCCAGGCCGTTCCTACTATTGAAGATATCACGAGATTATCAGTAGAACCATAAACATAGGCAGCCAATCGTAATAAAATAATATTTTTAGTATATGACCATACTTCTTTGAAGGTTTCCTTTGAAAAACGAGAGCGACGAAGGAATGGGTATAATCTCTTACATAACAAATGAATAATCGAGTTGGACACAATCACCCCAATCAGACCTATTATATTCAGGATCAGGAAACTTTGGGAAATAACAAGAGATACTATTTGGGCAATTGCAAAGAACAAATTACAGCCAAGATCTGTAACCTTCGAGATATAATCTTTTTGATCAGCAAAAATAAGACACCTTTTATAGGCAAGGAAATAGGAACATGCCGATGTAAAGGAAACAAGAAAGAAAGATAGTGTTACATCATATGCTAATACGGTGCCTTTTAATACGTATCCGAGGAAGGGAAGAAACAAGAAAGGGAAAAGGATAAACAATCCACCTATCCACTTGTATATCACCCGAAGAACATTCATCAAATCGTTTACCTGCTTATAATTCTGTTCTGCCAAAGGCTTATAAAGACAGTAAACGACTGCTGTCTGAATCCCTAGTTCAGACAGCGACAAGGTGGTTAATAAAGAGGTAAATGCACCATATATACCCAGATACTCTACATTCAGATATTCCAGAAAATATCTTCTAGATACAAACTGTATAAAAATAGGAATGACCAGACATATAAACCCAACAAAAGAGTTTATTATTGCAGATTGCTTTCTGTTTTTAATGGCTGAGGAATAGACAAGAAACTTGTCTAATCCTAATTTATGGGTTATATGATCAGAAAAAAAGGTCATTTACAATAACTTAGCAATTCCACTCAAAAAAGTACATGCAGGTTTCCATCCTGTATCAGTTGTCAACTCCTTCAAATCTGCCACCAGATGCATCGGCTGATGTGGATAATAATCCTTGGCACCATAGTTAACCTTTACGTCGGTATTAATACTTTTGCGAATGTCCTCAATATATTCCGACAGTTTTCTGCCTTTTCCAGAACCTAAGGGATATGCCTTCCCATCAATGCCTTTCTCTGCGAGGGCCAGAATAGCATCGCCAGCGTCATCAGCATAGAGGTAATCCCATAGCTGTTCGCATTTGGTTAGCTCTGGGGATCGCCCAGCCTTCAGTTCCCGAATCACATAATTAATCAGTGTATTCTCACCATCATTCGGCCCATAGACGCTCAAGATACGCACCCAGTTCTGGCGCATACCCAAACTCTTACAAAACATGGCAGATAATTTTCCTGCTGCGTACTTCGCAATGCCGTAACCACTCTCCGGCTTAACTGGTAATTCAGGCGTTAAGTCAACACTTTGCACGCCATATTCTGCCTGTGAGCCAGCCCCGATAAAGACCTTACACCCACATCGATGCGCCAGATGGACAGCATCCAGTGTATATTGTATGTTACGTGTCTGGACTTCCGCATCATCACGAGAGGCGCCAAACGTCTTCTCCCAAGACAGATGAATAAAGGCATCGTACTGACCCTCGATCTCCAAATCATTATAGTCGGAGAGATTGCACTCCACGATTTCCAGTCTCTCATCCTTGGGAAGATTGGAGAGGCGCTGAGAGCCCTGATGCACTATACAGGTTACCTGGATATCATTAGCAAGCGCCCGTCTCACGACGGCACTCCCCACACATCCTGTGGCACCAGTAACAATGATCTTCTGGATATGAAATCCCATTCCAAGAAACTATCCTTTATAAATGCAAGCCTCCTGTAACTCATCAGACATGAACGGTGCCATCTTCTCTAATGGAGCGGAGGTCATCTTGCCAGTCTCTTTATCCATGAAAGATGCACTCTTCGGGAAGAGCGTCTGTTCTGGATGCATTCGAACCTCACAAATCATCGCACCGTCTGCATTCAACACATCGTTGATGGTTGACTGAAGCGCTTCGTTGCTGGATACCCTGACAAATGGGATACCATAAGCTTCGGCTATACGTTTCAAATCAGGACATACGACACCACTGGCAGGGTTACTACCTGTAAAATGACCATTGAAGAAAGCCTTCTGGGTTGTCTTGATGGCCAGATAACTTTCATTTTCAAGGACAAAGAGTTTCAGGGGCAACTTATAAGTCACTATAGTCTGCAACTCTTGGAGGTTCATCTGGATAGAACCGTCACCGGTTACACAGACGGTCTTTCCATTCTCATTGCTAACACAAGCGCCAATGGCAGCAGGAAGACCATAGCCCATAGCTGCACAACCCTGATTGGCAAAGACACGCACACCCTTATTGACTTGCATGGCCTGATAAGTACAAGTATAGGCAGTACCATTACCTGTCACCACGACATCACCATCATGCAGTTGTTTAAACAGTTCATCGGCAAACTTATAGCTATTAGCATAGCCTTCACAGTCTGGATTATCATCAAAGAGTGTAGGAATTTTCTTCTCAATATCACGACCCCATGTACGCCATTCCGTGAACATTGGCAAATTAATCTCACCTTCAAGGGCTTTTTGCATCTTGTCGATAAACTCAGAGAGGTTGACGTGGATTGGCATATCAATGTTCAATGTTGGCTTCTGCATCTCGGCGAGGTCTATATCCACCATCACTTTGAAAGCCTTTGGTGCGAGCAGATCATAGGCATAACTAACCTGACGAATACTCAGTCGAGTACCCACGATAATTAACAAGTCTGCATTCTGCACCATGATATTACCAATACGATCACCACAGATGCCAGGCTTGCCAAAACAAAGTTTATGGTCATGCCAAATAATATCTGAACCGCTAATGGCTGTTACCACAGGGATATTCAGTTTTTCTGCCAGTATGATAAACTCCTTCTCACGCTTTGCCAAACGGACACCATTACCCACATAGATGACAGGGCTCTTGGCGGACTTAATTTTACCAATCAGTTGTTTGACTTGTTCATCCACCAAGGCATGCTTCACAGGGTCAATCATTTCTGTGGCAGGGTCAAACGTCTTGAACTTCGTTTCATCCACTATAGCGCCCTGAACATCCAAGGGCACATCCAGCCATACAGGGCCCGGACGACCATCAAGTGCAATGGCAATGGCTTTATCTATTTCATACTTTACATCCAATGGATTATAGATAGTCTTTGCGTATTTGGTGATCGGTGTTACCATCGATACAATGTCTGCTTCCTGGTCACCCAACTGACGAAGGTTCAGATAAGGATAGGTATGCTTATAGGTGGAAGTCTTGATTTGGCCCGAGATATAAAGGCCTGGGATGGAGTCCAAATACTGTCCAAGCACTCCTGTGATGGCATTAGTTCCACCAGGACCTGTCGTCACACAGGTCACTGCCAACTTTCCACTGGCGCGATAATAACCTTCACCCGCAATGGCAGAAGCCTGCTCATGATGGTTACAGATATATTTCAGTCCTTTAGTATGGCCAATGGAGTCATTCAAGTGCATGGCACCACCACCACTTACTAAAAAACAATGTTTAATTCCATATTTCTCTACGAGATACTGGAAAATGAAATCACTTACCTTTATCATAGCCATATCCATTTAATTATTTCATCTTACTATAATTTGAAACACAATTTATATAGGCATTATAATTACCCATATCAAACATTCTGCCCTGTAACTGAACACCTACCATCCCATCTCGTTCCCTCACCTTATCAAGCGCAGATGTTAGTTCTACCTCCATATTGGGATCTGTTGAAGCCTCAATATCAGAACGAAGTTGATCAAACACCTCTGGAGTCAATATATATTGGCCAAATACAGACATATATTTCAACTCACCATCCTTACACTTCACCCCAAGGAACTCTTCGGCATAACTGGCCTTGGGTTTTTCATTCATTTGCGAGATATTCAGTTCCGTTTCATTTTTATCTTCCCATGTGCCAGAAAGGATGCCATAATGTGACACCTCACTCAGCGGTACGGGATGTATTGACACCATCAGTTTACTATACTGTTCATACTTCTCGATTAATTGAAGAGCACAGGGTTTGTTACTGTCTGTCCGATAAAGAGTATCACCCAGAAGCAGAAGTACAGGTTCATGATTCGTAAAGTCAGCAGCCTGATAGACGGCATGACCAAAACCTCGTTTTTCTTTCTGATAAACATAACGGAGCTTCTTTCCTATAGCAAGTATCTTGTTCTCATACTCCTGCATCTCCGGACTCAATTTATGAAGATGCTCTTCTGATAAGGGTGTTTCAAAGAAATCACGATATTTCAGACGTTCTTCTTCCGATCCAAGTACCAGGCATATCTCCTCAATACCACTTTTAACCAATTCTTCAAGCAAAATCAAGATGACAGGCTTTACCATGCCATCCTTATCAGGAATGGGGAAGAAATCTTTCTTTAATGCTCGCGATGCAGGATATAATCTTGTTCCAAAGCCTGCGACAGGTACAATTGCCTTTCTAACAACATGAACAGGTTTGATGGTTAAAGGATAAGCCTTCATACCTCTACTGTTCAAATAGTTAATCAATTTCTCCTGACATTCTTTATTCTTAGTTAAGAATTGGATTGAGCCATCGCCTTGAGAACCTACGCCCTTACCTCCATAAATCAATGGTTGTATAACAGGATCACTTAGGACCTCATGCAATTTGGGGGAAGACAGTTCCTCCGGGCACATAGGGGCCACTGCAGTATCAAACAAGGTCTGAGCACCAGTCATCAACTTACCAAGAGATTCTGCATCACCTTCTGCCATATACTTGATGGCGAGTTTGACGATCTTCTGATTATCCTCTCCAAGTGCCTTCTGTTCTCGCTCCTCCATTTCATTAGAAGCAAATGGATAGCCTTTATTGAGATCACGAAGGATCTTAATCGTATCCTTCTCTGCGCAGAGATCGGCAAAAACCCAATAGAGATGCTTCTTTACATTAAGTGTTTTCACTTCTATTTCATCTCCATCAAAGGTCATCAGGTTTGGTTTGACGCCAAAGGCACAAGCCTGATCCAACCTTCCACAACGGGAAGAAGTCCTCAATTCTCCCAAATAGGCGATATTCATTTCGCCCATCGTATTTAGATTGAGTCTGTATAACAGATTGAAAGCTCTCGCAACCAAGACACAGATAGCAGCAGAAGAGGACAAGCCAGACTTCATGGGCAGTGTCATTGATTTCAGAGTAATCTTCACACCACCCACTTGATACCACTCCAACATATAGCTTGCCACTCCCGCGCAATAACAGAAGAAGCTACCTGACTTCGCCACATTCTTCAATTCTTGTTCATCCATCCGGCAAGTAAAATCCTGCCAAATATCTGCTATCTCAGGCGCCTCGCTATACATCTCAAAGGAGGAAGATTTCTCCACCTCTGCATAGATACCCTGTTCTATTCCAGTCACAATAGATGCACCAGGTACTATATCCGCATTCATGGTGCGATACTTTCCTGCCCAGTCTGTATGTTCGCCAAAAAGACATAAACGTCCAGGAATAAATAATTCTATCATCACTCTAAAATTAAGATATAAATGTAGTGATCTGTTCTACACAAATATTATAGACATCCTCCTTCTGGTATCGCTTGTACCAATCAGCTGTCAGTTGACAGCATTGCTCTATATTGGTGCGAGGTTCCCATCTTAACTGGAATTTGGCTTTGCTGATATCCAACATCAAGAGATTTGCTTCATGAAGGGCATTGGGATTTGAGACATCTTTCAACTCTCCACGACCATAATATTTGGTAAGCATGGTGGCCACCTCCCAGACTGGCGTAATGCTCTCTGTACGAGGGCCAAAGTTCCAACCCTCACAATATTTGATGGGATCCTGGAGCATTTTACTGGCTAAAAGCATATAACCACTTAAAGGCTCTAGTACATGTTGCCAAGGTCTAATGGCCTTAGGACTTCTAATTTCGATCGGTTTACCAGCCTCCAATGCTCTGATACAATCTGGAACAATGCGATCCTTTGCCCAGTCACCACCACCAACAACATTACCTGCACGCACACTGGCAATGGAAATATGATGTTTTTTTCCATAATCGGCAGGATTAAAGAAACTCCTGCGCCATGAGTTGATGGCTATCTCGGCAGCGCCTTTCGATGAACTATAGGGATCATAGCCCCCCATGGGCTCATTTTCACGATAGCCCCAGATCTGCTCACGGTTCTCATAACATTTATCCGTGGTAATCATTACGACCACTTTCACGGAGTCTGTCACTCTGACAGCTTCCATGATATTGATGGACCCCATTACATTGGTCTCGTAGGTTTCTACAGGTATCTCATAACTGAGACGAACCAATGGCTGGGCAGCCAAATGAAAAACGATCTCTGGCTGGTATTCTGCAAAGATGTTCTTCATCTTCAGACCGTCACGGATGTCAGCCCGGATATCAGCCTTGATCTTTTGACCAATGCCAGAGAGAACGAAGTTGTCTTTCTCGCTGTAGGGTTCTAATCCTACACCAACAACCTCTGCTCCCAGTTCATGGAGCCAGATGCTCAGCCAAGAGCCTTTGAAACCTGTATGTCCTGTTACTAACACACGCTTTCCTTTGAAAGCACCGTTAAAGATATCGATGTTCATGACTTCGTAGCGACAAAAACCTTGATGGTATCAATCATATACTGAAGCTTCTCTGGAGTCATACCTGGATAGAGACCCAACCAGAAGGAATCACGCATGATGCTATCCGTGACAGGAAGTGAACCACCTACTACCCGATAGTCCTGGTTCTCTACATACTGCTCGAAAGCAGGATGACGCAACAGATTACCGGCAAAGAGATTGCGTGTCTGAACTTTGTGATCCTCCAGATAACGGGTCAGTTCATTGCGGGTATAGCCTGCATCTTCCTTAACTGTGATAAAGAAACCAAACCATGAAGGCTTTGAATTCTTCTGTGGTTCAGGAAGGAGCAAGCCCTTGACATCTTTCAGCCCGTCGTACATGGTCTGATAGTTCTCTCTACGACGCCGCACGATGAAGTCAAGCTTCTCCAACTGTGCACAACCAATAGCTGCCTGCAGGTCGGTAGCCTTCAGGTTATATCCCAGGTGACTATATACATACTTGTGGTCATAGCCCTGTGGGAGCTGACCGAACTGACCAGTGAAGCGACAACCACAAGTGTTATCCACACCACCGACACACCAGCAGTCACGGCCCCAGTCACGGTATGAGTTTACATACTTATGCAATTCGGGATTATTGGTATAGACAGCGCCACCTTCGCCCATTGTCATGTGGTGAGGGGGATAGAAAGAACTTGTTCCAATGTCACCAATCGTTCCTGTCTTTTTCCATTCGCCATCAATGAAGTATTCTGAGCCCAAAGCATCACAGTTATCTTCAACCAGCCAGAGGTGATGTTTCTTGCAGAAGTCAACCACCACCTGCAGATTGAACGGATTACCAAGTGAGTGAGCAATCATGACGGCTTTGGTCTTTGGAGAGAGCGCATTTTCCAACTGCGTGGTATCAATATTGCTCTCCTCAACGCTCATATCCACAAACACAGGTATAGCTCCATATTGAACAATACAAGCCACAGTGGTGGGGAAGCCTGCAGCCACTGTAATCACCTCGTCACCACGTTTGATCTGACGCTCCTTTAGTTCTGGAGCAGTCAGTGCATTAAATGCCAGGAGATTGGCAGAAGATCCCGAATTACAAAGGGAGCAATACTTCACACCCAACCATTTGGCCAGGCGCGTTTCAAACTTATGGGCCCAAGGACCTGCTGTCAACCAGAAATCCAAGGAAGCATCCACAAGGTTCACCATCTCCTCATCATCGAAGTAACGACCGCCATAGTTCACACGGGTCTTTCCAGCCTCAAATGCAGGCTGAGGAGCATGTACCTCCCGATAATACTCACGAGTGAGTTCGAGTATCTGTTTCTTTAAATCTTCTTTCTTTGACATATCTCAAATTCCTATGCTTTACTTATTTGGTACAATTCTTTCCCATTTCTTCCAAGGTGCTTTACCTTCTTTCAACAATCTCTCTAGCATATCCCGTTCACGGACATTATCCATACACTGCCAGAAACCTTCGTGAATGTAAGACATTAGTTCGCCTTCCTGAGCCAGTGTTTCCAATGGCTGACGCTCAAATACCGTGTCATCACCATCAATCAGATCAAATATCTCCGGTTGCAACACCATATAGCCTGCATTAATAGGTGCACCATCTACCAAGTTTTTCTCACGGAAAGACTTGACGGCATTATCACCACCAATATCAAGGATGCCCTTTTCCTGCTTCATCTTGACGGCTGTCAGGGTTGCTAACTTACCATGAGACTGATGGAACGCCAAGAGTTTATTGATATCCACATCACAGACACCATCACCATACGTCATAAAGAAGGGCTCTTTGCCTACATATTTCTGGATGCGCTTGATGCGACCACCTGTCATTGTATTATAGCCGGTATCCACCACGGTCACCTTCCAAGGCTCCAGATGGCCCTCATGAACAGTCATCTCATTTTGTCCCTGGCGGAAATCAAAGCTAATATCAGAGTTATGAATGAAATAGTTAGCAAACCACTCCTTGATGTATTCTTGCTTGTAACCCGCGCAGATGATAAACTCGTTATGCCCATAATAGGCATACTCCTTCATGATATGCCAAAGTATCGGCATACCACCAATCTCAATCATGGGTTTCGGTTTGAACACTGACTCCTCACTGATACGAGAGCCAAATCCACCAGCTAATAAAACAACTTGCATGTTAGGTTAAAATCTAAATGGACTATCGAAATCTTTGAATAAAGGATGCTTAGTATCCTTGTCACTCAATATGGCCTTCTCTGTCGGGATTCTCCAGTCAATCCCTAACGAATCATCTAAAATGGAAATACCGCCATCAGCCTCGGGATGATAGAACTCATCACACTTGTATTGGAAGACGGCCGTCTCAGAAAGAACAGCAAAACCATGGGCAAAACCTTTTGGGATGAAAAACTGGCGATGATTATCCTCAGTCAGCTCCACGGCTACATGCTGACCATAGGTCGGACTCCCCTTACGGATATCGACTGCTACATCCAACACGGCACCTTTGACACAGCGCACCAATTTGCTCTGGGTAAAGGGCGGGCGCTGGAAATGTAAGCCACGCATCACACCATAGGATGATTTACTCTCATTGTCCTGGACGAAGACAACCTTTCCAACCTTCTCGTCAAATTCCCTTTGGGAGAATGACTCAAAGAAGTAACCTCGCGCATCTTCAAACAGGCGGGGTTCAATCACAAATACACCATCAATGGCTGTTTTAAGTACTTCCATAAATATTTAGGCAAATAAATCACTACTAACGCGCGGGCATAACAGACTTATAGCCAAAACGTTAGACTTCGTTTAATTTGAAAAATTAACCAAAAAGGGTCCTATTTTGAGAATCGATTCCCTTTTGATTCTGCAAAAGTACTATTTTTTTTTTAATAAACCATAAAATCTGCCTTAATTTTGCAGATTTTATGGTTTTATGTTAGGAGAGGCCAAGAAGCGGCTTCAGTTGCTTCTCTTTGGAAAGTGCATAAATGGTGGTTCCTAAGGCAGCCAAGAAGAGACAAACAACCACAATGACATCCCTCTTAGGACTAGAAGGTCCTAATGGAACGGTAGCAGACTGGATCGTCGCAAAAGAAGGCGTCGTTTCCTGAACTTTGGCTTTAGCGGCCAGCACTTGGGCGCTGGTTGCCGTATAATTGTTATACTGCAACTGCATCTCGTTTTCCAGGTCATTTTGTTTCTGCATGGCCGAGAGCAGATACATTTCCTGGTTGGCATCCACATACTCGGAATAAAGCAAACGGGCACGTTCGTAGTCCTTCTTGGCCTGTTTATTTAACTTCAGCGCATAATCCAAATCATAACGTGCTTTTTTTGTCCGATAATTTGTAATAAAATCTTGCAAACGATTCCTTACCGAATCTGCCAATAGAGCCACCACATAAGCGTCTTGGGCTTTTACCTCTATGGTGATCAAACCCGTCTTCTTATCTATCTTACACTGTACGTTTTCAATCGCTAAATCTGCGATTCGTGCCTGTTCACCTGTCAGCTCGAAGGTATTCACCAAAGTATCCTTTTTGGGCTTGGGTGCTCTCAGACCAAAGCAATCCTCCCACCAAGGCACTCGCCACTCATATTTCAGATAATCATAATAAGTCATGGTCTTTTTATCTTCCTTCCGCTTTACTTTAATAGGGAACAAGGAGGTTTTAAAGTCCACACTTTTCATCATATCAGGATAAACTGATGGCGTAATGGCATCCCCTCCTTGGGAGCCACCACCGATATTCACACCAAACGACGAGGCTAAAGCAGCCAAACCGCCTAAATTACTGCTTCCACCACCTGTTTCCGGGGCTAACAGAATCTTACAATTGTAAGTCTTCGGCAATGAGAAACCTATGATTAATGCTAACACAAAAGCAATACCCAGTGTCTTGTAATAAAGCTTCTTATATTTTTTGATGGCTGCCCAAATGGCACCAAAGTCGATGGACGCCTCAGATTTTTGTACAATCTTCTTCTGATTATCTTCCATATCTATGTTGCGTTTAGAAAGACTTGATCAAATTCGTCACGGTTGCGATCATGGTCACCATCGTTGCCAGTGACGTACCGAGCGATGCAATCATGGCTATGTTCTGGTTGGCTGAGCGTGTCTTGTTGGGCACGATGATTTCACAGCCTGGCTCTATCTTGCCTTTGCTGACCTTAGAAACAAGACCATTCTGATAAAGAATATATGCCTTAGAACGTTTGGCACCATTGCCATAGCCGCCAGCCTTGTTGATATACCACTTATAGGGTTTGCCTTCCATATAGGCCACCGTGTTCGGATGCATCACGTTACCATTGATCTTAACGGTTCCTGAATATTCGGGGACGACAAGACGATCGCCTTCACGGAGGACGACATCATAGTCGCTGCCCGGGTTCGCCAAAGCCTTGTCGAGTTCGATACCCACATAATAGACGGTATCCTGCCCCATCTTACTGGCATCCAAACCTGAACCGCCCTGTACCTGTGCCATCTTCAGCAGATGCTCTAAACGGAACTTCTCATCCTCATTGAGCGGACGCTCAATACGGGCACCACGGACATAAGCCTGATCGGTGACACCACCCGCCATCTTGATAGCATCAGTGAGACGGAGATTCTTTTTATTGAGGGTATAGCAGCCAGCGAAGAGCACCTCACCCTCAACCATGATATTCCGCTGGGGCATAAAGCCCGGACTACGGCGCACCATCACCTCGTCATAAGGCATCAGGGTAAAGCTGCGATCTCCATCAATCAAAAGACCATCCTTCAAGGTAAAGGAGAAAGTCTTGGCAATCTCCTTGCTATAAGTCATCGCCTTGGGATCAATGATGCGACGAGACACATCGACACGGGCGGTAGAAGCTGCATCCGTCAGACCGCCAGCCTGAATGATGAGATCCTCGATGGTCTCATTCTCGGCATATTCATAGGGGCCAGGCACCATCACCTCGCCTATGATGGTGACGGTACGAGCATTAGACTTGTCCTGACGCAACGCTATGGTGAGGATATCCTCGTTCTCCAAAGGAACGTCGGCAGATGTGCCATTGAGCACGCCTTCGAGATCCACAGAGAGAACACTCCAGGTGCGGTCGGACTTCATGCGATGCAAGACGGCACGACCCAGAAAAGCCACCTCCGTCACACCTCCCGCACTCTGCACCAAGGTACGAACGGTGGGATTACTTCCCAGATCATACTGACCGGGATGGAAGACGGCACCATCAACAGTGACCGTATTCTCGTAACGGGCCATGATGGAATCGACGGTTACCGAGTCTCCATCAGCGACTTTGAAGCCTGCCATCTCAAACTCAGGCACATTATAAGCAGAATATCTGTCACCTGCCACACGATTCAGACGGACGGCCCTGCGGTAAGCACCAGAAGCAAAGCCGCCTGCATATTTGATCAAGGTAGCCACACTCTCGTTCTTCTTCATCTCATAGGCCATCGGACGCTTCACATAACCTGCGATATCCACGATACAGTCGAAAGGACCAACCATGATGACATCATTGTCTGCCAAACGGACATTACCCGTGAGTTTGCCATTGAGGATATAATCATAAAGATCGACCGAAGTCACTTGACGACCGCCACGGAAGACCTTGATGTTACGCAATGTACCGATACCATTGACACCGCCCGCCATATAGAGGGCATGGAAGACCGTAGCAAAGGCAGAGAGGGTATAAGTACCTGGGGCAGCAACCTCACCCATGATATTCACACTGATGGTGCGGGTCTGACCAACCGTCAGACGGATCTCCGAACTCTTATAACGAGCACCGAGAGTCTCTTTGATGCGGGCATTGGCCTGAGCCACCGTGAGACCAGCAATATGAATCGGGCCATAGCCTGTAGCTTGAACTGTACCGTCGGGAGAGACCTGGAGCTGCTCTGACTTCTGAGAAGCACCATAGACATCGATAAAGACTTTATCACCAGGACCAACAACATAGTTGGTTGGCGTGGCAATGTTCATGTTCGGCTCAAATGAGAGGGTTTTCTTGTTAAAAATGTCACGACCAAACACAATCTTACCGTTGTATGTATTGTCGTCCAATTCGGCTTTCTTCAATTTCTCACGGGTAATATCTGTGGCAGAAGTGGCCTTCACCTGCTGGGTGAAGAGGACATTGCCGGCTGAGTCCACCAAGACAGCACCATTGTTATCGCGCAGACGACTGTCCTCTACCAACACGTCGGTGTTATTACCTGAAGAACGGGTTGATTTACCGCCGTTCAGGTTTTCATACTGTGAACGAACGCGCTGGAGTTGCTGCATCGTGACGCCTTTCTGCATCAGACGAGTTGCGATCTGAGACTGGGAAGCGCCCGTCTTCTGCTCTCGCTGAATCTGCTGCATCACCTGGGTATCACTCATTTGTGCTTGAGATAGCAGTGTCAAGCACGATAAAAACATCGTTAATAGATATTTTCTCATTATTATTAAATAGCTATTTTTCTAAATACCTTTTTCTATCTTTGCAAAAGATTGTGTGCAAAGGTAAAGGAAATTTTTGAATTAACAAAATTAATTCATAATTTTATATTAAAATAATGTCAAATACAATATTTTATTATTAGCAGGGCAAGCCCTGCAGACCTCCATCACCCCCAACCCCCTCTTCATAAGAAGGGGCTTCAGACCACTCCCCAACCCCTCGCCAATCTTCGAGCCCACTGAAAAAGTCCACAATGTTAAATGGATTAACAATTGGGTTCTATTGACGGGGTAGCTGAGAATATTCGAATTATTATACATTATTAACGTTAAATGTTTGCGTATCTCGCTGATTTTTAGTACCTTAGCAGAAAATTTTGGCTATGCTAGGAGATTATCAGCAAACTCGATTGAGCGAATATGCACGCATCTATGACATACTCATACCGCGTGACCACATATTCCGTCGCATGAATGAAGAGATAGATTTCTCTTTCGTCCGCAAGGAACTGGAGACCAAATACTCCGTTGGTATGGGACGCTCTGCAGAGGATCCCGTCCGCATGTTCAAGTATCTAATGTTGAAGGCCATGCATCCTGCCTCAGATGAGGATCTGGTGAAGCGTGCGTATACAGACATGTCGTACAAGTTCTTCCTGGGACTTAATCCTGAGGATGACGTAATAGACCCGTCATTGCTTTCCAAGTTTCGCAGGCAGCGCTTGCAGGATGTAGATCTCCTGAGTCTGCTGATATCCAAGAGTGTTGCGATGGCCATAGAAAAAGGAATCATCAAACGCAAGAGCGATATTATCGTGGATGCGACTCATGAACTGGCAGGTTCAATAGCATACAGACCTGTTGACTACATGAGAAAGATGTATGGCCAAATATTCAAGGCATGTGAGCCATTCTTTAATGAGGCTTTTCGTCATGAGGACTTCCCTAAGTTTCCTGAGGATGTGGAATTTGATGTTTTCAAAAGTTTCTGTTACAGTCTCATCAGCCTTTTAAAAGGCAATGGAATGGCTCAGATTCCTGCTATCGGGAATAAAGTAAATCTCTTAAAAGAAGGCCTTGAAGACATGGAGTGTAGGCGTGCCATCAGCAGAGACAAAGATGCTAAATATGGCAGCAAGGGTCCTGGCAGAGGATTCTTTGGATACAAGGCTCATATAGGAATGACACCTGAGAGTATCGTCGTTGCAGCCACCGTTACATCTGGTGAGGTTGGTGATGGAGAGTATCTTGTACCACTTGTTGAGCAAGCAAAGCAGAATGGCATCGAGGTAGATAGTGCGATTGCTGATGCTGCCTATGCTAGTAAAGAGAATCTTGATACGCTTAAAGGAGACATAAAAGTAGTTGCTCCCCTAAATACTCAAGTCACCCAAGGACGCCGTAGCGACAAAGAGACAGGTTTTCATTATAACAAAGATGCTGATATGTATGTCTGCCCAGCGGGTGAACTTGCAATGAGAAAGGAACGCCATCCGATGCAAACTAAGAAAGTTAATGCAGATGGGAAAGTCATTCGCAATTTTCATAACGCAAAAGTCGTATATTTCTTTGATGTAGAGAAGTGCAAGACATGTCCTCTACGGGAAGGATGTTTTAAAGGGACTAAATACAAAACTTATCATGTTACTATTCTCTCAGATACCCACAAGGAACAGATCGAGTTTCAAAAGACACCAGAGTTTAAACAGAAGATGAAAAAGCGAAAACGGATAGAACCGCTCAACGCACATCTGAAGAACGATCTGGGTATGAAACAGAACATCTCGTACGGCATAGAAAGTATGACGATGCAGACCGCCGTGGCTATTTACATGTCGAACATCCAGAAAATCATGAAATTTAAGGGATAAATGGCCTTAAAAGACCATTTTCACCCCAAATCTAGTCGATAAAGTAAAAACATTAAACATTGTGCAGAATATTGCCATTTTTATCAATCTGGCAAACTTACAATAGTGTTAATTTGTGTAACCCCGCCCGAATAGGAGCCACTTTTTCAGTGGACTCAATCTTCGGCAAGGGGCTTAAACAGAAAGTCGCAGAGACCGACGACTTTCTGCGCCTTTTTGGTATGGCGGGACACGCCATGGTTTTTACGTCGACTACGCTCAATGCTTGTCGTTTCTTCGAATGAATTCTCAAAAACATTCTTCGACAAGCGAAGCGATCAAGCTCGTAACCGCACTGCGCGCTTCATGTTTCTTCGGATAAATTCTCAAAAACATTCCGCACGAGGAGGTCTTTAGAGGAATGTAAATCCTTTGAATCAGTATTGAGTCTCTGATTGCGAAAAGCAATCTGAGCAACGAAATACGAAATGCTGTCTGAGCAAAGCGAGTTCATTGAGTGATTTGAAGGATTTATTGTTCCGGCCTCC
>Ga0310695_10006618_pt1 | contig 19010 bp, 16 predicted proteins | sample RumenRJG_04DNA_FD_203882 | JGI IMG/M metagenome (GOLD analysis project Ga0310695, IMG submission 203882) | Bovine rumen microbial communities from Lethbridge, Alberta, Canada - RJG_04 (v2) (version 2) | ecosystem: Host-associated > Mammals > Digestive system > Stomach > Rumen | place: Canada...
TACGTAAATTCAAAATAGACGAGTTGCCGCAACTTTTCAACGTTCTTAAAGGTGATATGAGTCTTGTAGGCCCTCGTCCCGAAGTCAGAAAATATGTTGACTTGTATACCGATGAACAGAAAAAAGTTTTATCCATACGTCCAGGAATAACCGATTATGCTTCAATAGAATATGTTGACGAAAACGAAATTCTTGGCAAGTCCGACAACCCAGATGAGGTTTATGTAAGCCAAATAATGCCGGATAAGATAAAACTCAATATGAAATATATCGAAAACAAATCAGTTAAAGAATATTTCAAAATCATATTCTTGACAGTTTTCAAAATATTTAGATAAATGCTATTATGACCAATCAAGAAATCGGCATTCTCGGCGAAAACGCAGCCGCTGACCTTTTGATAAAAGAAGGTTACGCTATCTTAGAGCGCAATTATCGAGTCGGTCATCTCGAAGTTGATATTATTGCTCTAAAAAATGGTGTAATTGTATTTGTGGAAGTTAAAACTCGTGCTGCCGACTATTTGGTTGCTCCTCAAGAGGCAGTTAACAAACAGAAGCAAAAATTTATTATCAATGCAGCAAACGGGTATATCCGACATCATAAACGTTCCGAAGAGGCTCGCCTTGATGTTATAACAGTTCTTCATAAGGCAGGTAAAATAGTGAGCGTTAATCATATTGAAAATGCATATTATCCTACCGTGAGAACGCATTAAAAATTTATTATAATGCAAAAATCCCCGGTTGCTTTTTGCTTCCGGGGATTTTTATGTTAAATAGTTTTGGGTTGTTATTGTTCTTCAAAAAAGCTGATTATAAAAAGACTTCTAAATAAAAAAAAGTTTGATTTGATTGTTATATAATATATTAATATTTAGGTGTTGTTTATGGTTCGTATTAATTATAATGCAAATGTAAAGAGTTTTTAGATTACTTCTGTTTATTCATTTTGTTCATTTTGATAAACAGGGCTCTGCGTAGAGGTCAAACTCTTCTGCATCAATGATTTTTACATCGTAATATTTCCCTATTTTAAGATGAGGTGCAGCGGCTTTCTTTATCAGAACTTCGTTGTCAACCTCGGGTGAGTCTTGCATTGTGCGTCCTACAAAGTATTCGCCTTCGGTACGGTCTATTACAATATTGTATGTACGTCCTATTTTTGCAACGTTTAGTTGTAGAGATATTTTCTGTTGTATTTCCATAATTTTTGCGGCACGTTCGTCTTTCTTTTTTTGCGAAATACGGTCGGCGTAATGCTCTGCGCTGTATGTGCCTTCTTCGGCTGAGTAGGTAAAAACGCCAAGACGATCGAACTTTACTTCTTTTACAAAATCAACAAGCTCTTGAAATGCAAGGTCGGTTTCGCCTGGAAATCCAACCAAGAGACTTGTGCGCAATGCTATGTCAGGTATCTCTTCGCGGAAACGTTTCAAAAGTTCCATAGTCTCTTGCTTGGTGTGTCCGCGTTTCATCTTGCTGAGCACACGGTCGTTGATGTGTTGCAGCGGAATGTCGAGGTAGTGACATATTTTTTTGCTGCGTTTCATCAGTTTGAGCGTTTCAAGCGGAAAATTGTTGGGGTAGGTGTAGTGCAGACGTATCCAACGCACTTTTTCTATCTTGTCTAATTGTTCCACAAGGCGAGGCAATGCATATTCGTTGTAAATATCTTTGCCGTAGTAACTTAAATCCTGCGCTATAAGGTTAAATTCCGTAGTGCCGTTTTCTGCCAAGAGTGTTACTTCGTTAACAATTTCCTCGATGGGTCGCGAAATGTAACGACCTCTTATATAGGGAATTGCACAAAATGCACACATACGGTTGCAACCTTCCGACACCTTTATATATGCATAATGTTTTGGTGTGGATAGGTTTCGGGCAACGCCGCTTTCTGTAAAGGTTTGGCAGTCGAGTTTGTTGAGAATATCTTGCAGACTGTCAACCCCGAAAAACTCATCAACTTCGGGAATCTCTTTTTCTAACTCTTTTTTGTAACGTTGCGACAGACAGCCGAATACAAATAGGTTTTCGATTTCGCCCTCTTGTTTCATCCGCGCGTATTGCAAAATGGTGTCGATTGATTCCTGTTTGGCGTCGAGAATAAAGCCGCAAGTGTTGATTACCACAATGTCGGCGTTGCCGTGTTCGCCATAAACCACGTTGTAGCGGCTGTGCAGACGGGTTGCGAGGTCTTCGCTGTCTACTGTGTTTTTGCTGCAGCCAAGGGTTATTATTGATAATGTTTTTTTGTTCATATTATTGTGTGTGCATTCGACCGCAAAAATATATATTTTTTTGCTCGTTTAGTGTTCTCTTTTAAAAAATAATGTTTAGATTTGCATTAGGCAAATGTGCCTGATTTTTACTGAAACACATAATTATTATTAAATATGGCATTTACTATCAGCGGAATACAGCAATTGGGCGTAGGCGTTGAAAACGTCTACAAGGCTTGGGATTGGTACCGAGACAACTTCGGATTCGACATCCTGCTTAGCGATGCTCCGGGCGAAGCTGCTCTTATGCAGCCTTACACCGACCACCGTCCTCAAACGCGCCACACTATTTTGGCGTACAATATGCAAGGTGGCGGAGGTTTGGAGATTTGGCAATACACCTCGCGCAAGCCTCGTAAGGCGGGTTTTGATGTTATGCTTGGCGACCTCGGCACTTTTATTGGCAAAATTAAAAGTTCTACTGTGGCTGCCGCTTACCTCAAATTCAAAACTTCGGGCGGTAAACTCCGTTCTAAATTCTCAAAAAGTATCAACGGCAAAGATCATTTCTTTGTTGAAGACCCTTTTGGAAACCTTTTTGAAGTGGTAGAGGAGGAGACAACTTTTCAAGAAACCGAATCCAAAACCGGCGGCATTTTCGGTGCTATTGTAGGTGTTTCGGATATGGAACGCTCGATGAAATTTTACAACGAAATTCTCGGCTACGACACTGTTGTATACGATGAAACTGGCGTTTTTGACGATTTTGCAAAACTGCCCGGCGGTGATGAACGTTACCGTCGTGTGTTGCTCTCACATTCGCAAGAGCGCAAAGGTCCGTTCTCAAACTTTCTCAACGTTTCGCAGATAGAACTTGTGCAACTTGTTGATAGCGAACGTCAACCACGCAAAATTTACGATTTTAAAACTCACCTTTGGGGCGACCCTGGTTTTATTCAGATATGCTTTGATATCAAAAATATGAAAGACCTCAAAGAGTTTTGCGAAAGCAAGGGTGTGCCGTTCCAAACCGACAGCAACCCTGAGGCTTACGAATCTGAGGCTGAAATTTTTGATATGGGCGGTGCTTCGGGTCACTTTACTTATATCGAAGACCCCGATGGCAACCTTATCGAGTTTGTGGAAACTTACTACATTCCCGTGCTTCAAAAATTCAATATCGGCATTAACCTCAAAAAACGCGACCCCGAAAAGGCTTTGCCCGATTTTGTTATGGGCGGTCTCCGTTTCTTGCGCAAGGGTGCCGACTACACCAAATCGCGCACTGCCAAGGAGAAATCTAAGATTGCCGAAGAATGTGCCGAAAACTTAAAGAACAAACTTGAACAAGAATCTGAAAATCATAAATAAACACATTGTCTATGAGTCAAAAATATTTTTTTGTATGCCGCAACTGTGGACACCGTATCGAATCGTTCGACGAGTGGTTTCGCCTTGGTCAAAAATGCCCTGAGTGCGGCAAAAACTTTATCGACACCAAGTATACCACTGATTTAGATAAGCTTAAAAAACTTTTTCAAACTAAAGAGGATGTCAAGAGTCTTTGGCACTATTTTGATTTCTTACCCTTAAACCACAAAGAAAACATTGTTTCGGCAGGGGAGGGGGTTCCGCAAATCGACCGTTGGCAGTTTCTCGAAGAGGTTGCCTCTAAGGAGTTTAACACCAAATGCAAGGTATACGCTATGCGCCACAATACAGGCAATGCCACCCGTACTTTTAAGGATATTGCAGGCACGCTCGCTGCTTCGGTTCTCAAAGAGTGTGGCATCAACGAATATGCTGTGGCAAGCACTGGCAACACTGCCAATGCTTTTTCGCACTATCTGGCTATGGCGGGTATCTCGCTCTATGTGTTTATGCCCGAAGATGCTGTAAAAGAGAATATTGCTTCGGTTAGCAGTTACGGTCAAAAGGCTGTTATCTGCAAGGGCGACTATGCTTTTGCTAAAAAAATTGCAGGAGAGTTCACTGCCAAAAACAATATCTTAATGACTATCGGCAACACCGACCCTCTGCGTGTTGAGGCTAAGAAAACTTGGGTTTACGAATGGCTTCGTCAGGTTGGCGAAACTCCCACAGTATATTTTCAAGCACTCAGCGGCGGCACAGGTCCTATTGCTGTAGAGAAGGCTTTCGACGAGATTGAACCCCTCAATATTGTTTCTAAGCGTCCTCGATATATTTCGGTTCAACCGAGTCTTTGCGACCCTATGACTCAGGCGTGGGAAAAGGCCAAGGCTAACAATTTCCCTAAGGGTTGGCAGAATGATTTTCCAAAAATTCCTAATCCCAAAACCAATGTGCAGACTCTTGCCACAGGTGTTCCGGGCACATATCCCATTATTGCCGACATCACCAAAAATTCAAATGGCGAGATTATTTCGTTCGACGAAAGCCGCCTTGTAGATATCGCTCGTCTTGTAACTTTCAAAACGGGTGAAAAAATCGGTCCTGCATCGGCTGTGGCTATGGGAGGATTTTTCGATGCTCTCAAAAAACATCTTGTTAAAGATGGCGAAATCGTAATGATTAACATGGGCGAAGGTGTCGACCGTGCTTCGTTCTTCTTGCAAGAATATGCCTACAACGAGGATTTTGTATCTTCTGTTGACGAAATAAAACCTTTCAGTCGCAAGGATTTGGAGTTCCGCTTATGGCGTAACATTCTTAAATAGCCGGTTAATAATTTTTGCATACTTACCGTCGGATAGCTTTGGCTTCCGGCGGTTTTTTTATGCCTATTTACCGCTACCTATCAGGGTGATAAGTTCAAGCCATGTTTCGCGAGTGAGTATGGCAAATACTACTATCGCAGTCCAGCATATTACACCAGGGTATTTCTCTTTTTGATTGAATCCGAGGTCGAGTGCAGTGCCAAACGATTTTTTAAGTCCGCGGCTGCTGAATATGTCTTTGAATTTTAGTTTGTTGCCTTTGCCCAATCCTTCCGAAACGGCTTTTATTGACCAAATTTCGTCTAACAGTAGATGGCAAAAATATCCGCAACTTACGGCAAACGATATTACAAACTGCTCTCTGATGTTCAATTTGGTGGTAGACGCTATAAATAAGGCAATTAGAAAACTAAGAATATATGCCGGTAGCGAATGAAATATCCCTCGGTGGTCGGTGTGCTTTTTGAAAAAATCTTGCAGCATAAATTTTACAAAAAAGAAGCATGCCACAGGCACAAATATTTTTAATGCTAATGTTGCTCCTGCTATATGCATCCAATACAGGCTCATCGCCGCCATAAAGTACGCATAAAACGAGAATATTATCTTTATTGGCACGCCCGGACCAGAGTCCATATCGGGTAAAAACGATCCTATTACTGTTGCAAAAAACACTATTACAGCCATATACGCATTTGGTATAAGGTTCCAATTGTATGAAATCACCGCTACGGCAAATCCTGTTACTGCACCGGCTTCTACGTGTGTTTTAAAGTCTGCCATTGTTTTCCTGAGGGTGTTTGAGTGAGTATTTGTATAAAAATTTTTGGTAAAAATGGTATACTGCCAATGCTATCAGAGTGCCCTCGATTGCGCCCACTATTATATCGCCCATATAATGCCGTCCAAGGTAAATGCGCGAGTATGATACCAATAGCGCAACGGCAAACACTCCTATGGTGAAGTATTTGTTTTTGAAATACTTGGCTGTCATTACCGCAATGCAGAAAAATGTGGCTGCGTGTGCCGAAAAAAAACCGTATTTTCCTCCTCGGTCGCCGTTTACTATGTGCACAATGTCTTTGATGTTTCCGTCGTGACAAGGGCGGTAGCGTTGAACCGTGTATTTAAATATGTTGCATATCTGATCGGCGGCAAGTATCGCTAATGCCAAAAATATCAGGAATATAACCGCCTTTCGATAGTTGGGTTTTGAATATCTGAACAGGTAGAACATCAGTAATGCCCCAATTGCAAACCAGACGTATTTCGACGACACGTAATAAAAAAACGGGTCGAAGCCTTCGGAGTTCATTCCGTTGATGGCAAGGGTAACGTCTTGGTCTAATTGCAGTATTGGGTTCATTTTTATAATATTGCTATTTTTCTTTTTCCGGCATATCGGCAATGATGTCTAATCCGCCTTTTACTTTGTCGCCAATTTTTACACGTATTTTTGTGCCGAGTGGCAAGAATATGTCGGCGCGTGAGCCAAATTTTATAAAGCCGAATTGCTCACCTTGCTTTGCTGTGTCGCCTTCGTTGAGCGGTGCTACAATACGGCGTGCCATAAATCCTGCTATCTGACGGAACATTATATCGATGCTGTCTTTGGTGCGTACGGCTATGGTTGTGCGTTCGTTGTCGGTAGATGATTTTGGGTGAGCCGCCAATAGGTATTTACCTTCGTGATGGCGGAAATATACCACCTCGCCCGATACAGGCCAACGGTTTGAGTGTACGTTCCATACCGACATAAATACCGAAACTTGAATGCGTTTGTCTTTGAAATATTCGGGTTCTTCCACTTCTTCTATAGCCACCACTTCGCCATCGGCAGGGGAGAGGATAACGTATGGATTTTCAACCACGTGGCGTTTTGGGTCGCGGAAAAATTGCAGCACAAGCACCAGCAAAAACAGCGAACCGAGTTGTAGCAAGTATCCGGGTATTTTGTATTGCCCAAAAAAATGGAAGTATAGCCAGTTGACTAAGATTATAAACAGAACTACGATTAAAATGGTTATGTATCCTTCTTTGTGTATCATTGTTTTAAAAGTTTGTTACATAAATAAAGTGCAAGCATAAACGGGCGGAGCGGCAAGCAGTGCCGAGTCAAAACGGTCTAAAACGCCTCCGTGTCCGGGTAGCAACCTACCTGAGTCTTTGATGCCAGTGTCGCGTTTTATCATCGATTCGGCAAGATCGCCCATTACGGCAAACCCAACGCATACAGCTGCTATTATCATCCATTGTGGCAATGTGTATGTGCCTGCTACGTAATAGATTGGTATTGCTGCTGTTATGGTTAGTATTATGCCTCCTATAAGTCCTTCGATGGTCTTTTTGGGCGAAATTCGTGGAAACATTTTGTGTTTACCAAAGAGTCTTCCAGCACAATATGCGCCAGTGTCGGCCACCCAGATGAATATAAAGAAGCATATAAGCAAACGTCCGCAATATTCGCCTGTGCCGGGCAGGTAGAGCATTCCGCTCATAAGTCCCATTGGCAGAGCGGTATAGATAACTCCAAATATTGTGTGTGCCCAGTTGTCCATGGGCGTGTGCTTTTTTCGGTAGAGTTCTATGATAGGCACAATGCAGAGCGCAACGGTGTAAAGGGCAATGTATTTAGCCTCAATGTCGCCCGATATTATGAAAAACAGCAGGCAAAAGAGTGTTGCTGCTAATACCACGCCAGTGGCACGCTGAGGCGAACGTCCTTTGACGTTGCACATTTTGTAATATTCGAGCACGCCAGCCACTGTGAAAAAACCAAACACGCCGAGAAATACCCAGCGGCTTGTTATCGCCGACAGTATCACAATGCCTATAAACAGTGCGCCGGTTATTATCCTTGAAACGAGGTTATTCGTTTTCACTTTCGTAAACGTTGTTTAATATTTCTACTGCGGCATCGTAGTTGATGTCGTCTACATAGAGGTCAACATCGAATATAAAGTTGAAACTGCGGTCGAGTCGCGTTACGGTAACGGCTTCTATTGCGGCTTTTTCTAATATTGCCACTGCGTAGTCGGCTTCTATTTGCGACGAGTATGTGGCAGCTTTCTTCCACTCTTTCTTCTCGTTGATGATGGCTATGGCTTTTTCTTCGTTGCTACATTCTACGTAGAGGTCGTAATTGTCACCGTTTTTGGTGATAATTGAGCGTATCGAATGTTTGCCTAAGAGATTTTCGCGGATTTCGGCGCGGTGGAGCATCGGGTACGAACTTATTTTGATCCATCCGATGAGGTCGCTGAGTGTTTGACGGGCATTTTCAAGGTCGGCAGTTTTAACATAAATGTCGATCTGAGCTTTCATATATTGCTCGTCGCGTTTTTTGATAACGATAGTGGGTATGTGTTTTTCTGCCAAAAGTTCCACGCGAAAACGTGTTTGACGTGTGCGTAGGCAGGTTTCCAAAAGACTCCAACCTTCGAGTTTCTCGCCATTGAGATATGGCATTGTGCGCTCAATTTCGTCGGTGGGTACAAATAGTTCGTAATTATTTAATACATAACGCGGATTGCTGCATTTTTTGATTGCTGCGCTTATGCCGTCTTTGATGAGTATGTCGCGGAGGTTTTCCAATGGTTCGGGTAATATAAACGAATCCACTTTGGTGAGTCCTTGAAACTCTTCAATTATGGCGTGTGCCATTTTTTCGTCTTCTTTGCGCACATATAGTTCGTATTCGCCTAAGAGGAAAAGACTATCTTTGGCATTTACAACCACAGCGTTGATATTGTTTTGCTCTAATATAGTTTTGCGAATCTCCGCCTGATGCGGGCGGTCAAACGATTCAAGTTTAATCCAATCTTCCATAATATTACAAATTAGTAGTTACAAATATTTGTACGTAAAATTGTCTTATAAGGTTTGAGATGGGGGAGGGGTGTCGTCATCGTCGGGGTCTTGTTGCGATGATGTCTCTTTCTCTACTTCTTCGCGCTCTTTCTGTATGCCGTAGAGGGCTTCCTCCTGACGTTTGTTGGCAAATTTGCGTTTTCCAAATATGCGTTCAACATCTTCGGTAAATATCACCTCGCGTTCAAGCAACTGCTGTGCAAGTTGTGCAAGTTGGTCTTTGTGTTCCGAGATTATCTCTTTGGCTCGGTTGTATACTGTGTCCACAAGTTCTTTTGCCTCTTCGTCGATAACTTCGGCAGTGCGTTCGCTGTATGGTTTTTGGAATGAGTAGTCGCCGTTGTTTGCGTTGTAGAAACTTATGTTGCCCACTTTGTCGCTCATACCATATACCGAAACCATTGCGTAGGCGTATTTGGTAACGCGTTCAAGGTCGTTGAGTGCGCCGGTGGATATTTTGCCAAAGTTGATTTCTTCTGATGCACGGCCTGCCACAAGTGCGCACATTTCGTCGAGCATCTGTTCTTTGGTGGTTATCTGACGCTCTTCGGGTAGATACCACGCTGCGCCGAGTGCCTTGCCACGGGGTACGATTGTAACTTTGATAAGCGGTTGAGCGTTTTCCAACAGCCACGATACTGTGGCGTGGCCAGCTTCGTGAAATGCTATGGTGCGTTTTTCTTGTTCGGTGATAATCTTGTTTTTCTTTTCAAGACCGCCGATTATACGGTCAACAGCGTCTAAGAAATCCTGACGGCCAACTGTCTCGCGGTTGTTGCGGGCTGCGATAAGGGCTGCTTCGTTGCAAACGTTGGCTATGTCGGCTCCCGAAAATCCTGGTGTCTGTTTTGCCAAAAGGTTGATGTCGAGTTCGGGGTCGGTTTTTAGGGGTTTGAGGTGAACGCCAAATATCTCTCCACGCTCGTTGAGGTCGGGAAGGTCGATGATTATCTGACGGTCAAAACGTCCTGCTCGCATAAGTGCTGGGTCAAGAACGTCGGCACGGTTGGTGGCGGCTATCATAATGATTCCGTTGTTGGTTTCAAAACCGTCCATTTCGGTAAGCAACTGGTTGAGCGTGCTTTCGCGTTCGTCGTTGCTGTGGAAACTCAGACTATTGCCACGTGCGCGACCAATTGCATCTATCTCGTCGATAAAGATTATGCAAGGTGCTTTGGCTTTTGCCTGTGCAAAAAGGTCTCTTACTCGTGATGCTCCCACGCCCACAAACATCTCTACAAAGTCGCTACCCGACATCGAGAAGAATGGAACGTCGGCTTCGCCTGCTACGGCTTTGGCTAATAATGTTTTGCCTGTACCGGGAGGGCCTACGAGCAATGCTCCCTTGGGAATTTTTCCGCCTAAGCGTGTATATTTTTGAGGATTTTTCAAAAAGTCTACAATCTCAGTTACTTCGGTTTTGGCTTCTTTCAATCCTGCTACGTCGGCAAATGTTATTTTTGACATTGTTTCGCCTTTGTCGAACATTTTTGCGCGGCTCTTGCCCATGCTGAAAATACCTCCGCCTGCGCCTCCGCCTATTTTGCGGAACATGAATATCCAAATGCCCACAATTATCAAAAGCGGTAACACCCAACCAATTATGTCGCCAATATAGTCGGGACGGCTTTCGCTTTCAAATAATATGCGCTCATCTTCGGGAAGGTCTTTTTGAGCTTTTTCTAATCGGCTCATAAACTCTTCGGGCGACGATATTTGATAATAGAAGTGCGGACCGTTGAGGGGTATCTTTTTTTCGCGTAAATATTTGTATTTGTCGGTATTGTAGCGGTCTTCTTTTAATATAAGGTGTGCTTTTTCTTTGTTGACTACCACAATGCGCTTGATATCCTGATTCTTAAGCATAGTTTCCACATCTTCCCAATAAATATTCTGCGGCGAACCTGCAGGATTATAAAATTGGAACATTATTATACATAATGTGGCTATGGCAAATATCCAAAATATTGTATTGTTCTTTCCGTTGAAATTGTTTTTGTTGTTCGGCTTAAACGGCGGCGGAACGGGTGTCTTTTTTTCGTCCATTAATCTATTTATGAATTATAAATTACGTTTTAATTATGCATTATGAATTATGAATTATGCATTGTGAATTGAATTATGCATTGTCATAATCAGTTCTCGGACAATCTGCCCACAAACTTTCGAGACGGTAAAAATCGCGTGCCTCGCTCAAAAATACGTGTACTACCACGTTTATATAGTCGATGAGAATCCATTGTGCATTTTCGCGACCTTGTATGTGCACAGGTTTTTCGCCGGCATTTTCGCGAACGTAATCGTCTACTTCGTCGGCTATGGCAAGCACCTGACGTGGGTTATCTGCCTCGCATACAATAAAGTAGTCGCAGATACTACCAGCGGTGTTTCGCATATCTAATTTTACAATTTTTTCTCCTTTCTTCTCCTTGATGGCAGCAACTGCTATTTCGGCGAGTACGCTGCTTGTTATCTCTGTATTCTTTTTTGCCATTTTGTAATTATAAATTTTGGGCTGCGTTAGTGCCTATATTTTCAATCTGCAAATATACGTTTATTAATTAAATAATAAAAGCAAAGATTGAAAATATTTACGATATTGAGTTTGTCAATTCTACAAAATCGTCTACCGATAGTTGTTCGGGACGCAGGGTAAGAAAACGCTCTTGTGCGGCACTGCCGTTGAGATGTTGCGATAATGAGTTGCGTATCATTTTGCGGCGCATGCCAAACGATTCTTTTACTATGCGGCGGAATAGGGCTTCGTTGCAGGGTAAACTTTGGCGACCGTTGCGTTTAAGGCGTATTACCGCGCTCTGTACCTTGGGCGGAGGATTGAATTTGCTTCGGTCTACTCCAAATAGGTATTCTATGTCGTAATATGCTTGTAGAAACACGCTTAAAATGCCGTATTCCTTAGTGCCGGGCTTGTTGGCTATACGCTCTGCCACTTCGCGCTGAAGCATGCATACCACTTGCCTTACTTCGTCTTTGTGGTCGAGTATCTTAAAGAAGATTTGGCTCGATATGTTGTAAGGAAAGTTGCCGCAGATTATTGGAAAGCCTTTGGGTAATAATTCATTAAGATTGGCTTTGAGAAAATCGCCGCCTATAATTTTTTCTTGCTGATATAGTTGAGGAAAATGTGTAACAAGGTATTCTACACTTTCGCGGTCTATCTCTATTACACTCAGGTCGATATCATTGCGGTTTGCCAAAAATTGTGTCAGCACGCCCATGCCAGGACCTATCTCTAAGCATACAGGCATCGATTCTTCTTGGTGTGTGTAGTCGATGCTGTCGGCAATGCGTTTGGCTATATTCAAATCGGTCAAAAAATGCTGACCGAGGTTTTTCTTGGGTTTTACGTCCATATATAATCTTTTATTGATTGCAAAATTACTAATATTATAACTATATCCAAACTTTTTTACTATCCTCCCCCCGTCTGGAAGACGGCATTTCTATAACCCCGTACACGTATGTGTGCGAGGCTGATGGTGCTGGCACCATCAGAACGGATAACCGATACCGAGACAGAATGCCCAGTTGCGTTTGCGAAACATAAAGCTGCGGTCGTCTTTCATTATCCATCGGCTGCCGTCGGGAAGGGCAGGGTCGTGGAGCTTGAGTCCAAAGTCGGTGCGGAAGATGAAGAAATCAAAATCAAGGCGAATGCCAAGTCCTGTGCCCACGGCTATCTCTTTGTAAAAACGTTTGAAATCAAAGTCGCCTCCTGTACGGCGGTCGTCGGCATTGATGCTCCAGATGTTGCCTGCGTCTACAAACCATGCGCCTTCTATCACCCAAAACATTTTAAACCGGTATTCTAAGTTGCCTTCAAGTTTCATGTCGGAGGTCATATTCGGAAACTGTTTTTGCATTTCGGTTTCGGCATCTTGCTTTACCGCGTAACTGCCTGGTCCTACGCTTCGTATCTGCCACGCTCTTATACTGTTAGCTCCGCCCGAAAAATATTGTTCGGTAAATGGCATCGAATTGCTGTTGCCGTAGGGGAGTCCTATGCCGAGAAATCCTCGCAACGCCATTGTGGTGGTTTCCGAGGTTTTTATAAAGTGGCGGAAATCAAGGTCGGTTTTTATAAATTGTGCATACATGGTGTTGAATACCGGCACAGTGTAAGCCCCAAGGTCGTTTTTGGTGCTGTGGCGACTATTATTGATAAGTTGCAGAATGTTGCCCGCCCACGATATGTTGAGTTTTATGTAGTTGTAGTTTCTTTTTCCGCTCGGCTGATTGTTGAATGTGATGCTGTAGGTGCTGCCAAGGATAAAGTGGTCTTGATAAGAGTCTTTGATGTAAAGCTTTTCGAGCCAACGCATAAATGTGCTGTCGGTTTTAGAAATGTGTATCGAACTCAATCGTAATGGCGTAAACGTGTGCGAATAGTATTTACCCACCTGCCATTGATAATAGAGGTTGGCGGTAATCATTGAGCGGGTGTAGTCGGGACGCGAACGGTAATTTAATCCTACCGAAAAATAGGTGCGCGGGGTGTTGTCGCGAAAAAAGTCGCGCAAGAATCCAAAATACAGCAGACGTGGAAAGTATAGCCTTGCTTCTAATCCGTATTCTTGTGTATTGAGGTGGAGTTTTAGCTGTTCGGCTCCAAGGTTGTTTTGACTTTCGAGTGCTACCGAAAGTTTCATATCAAATGTTTCTGCGCCGTGAAAAATGTTTTTGTGCTGATATGTAAGGCTCGATGCCGCACCTATGTTTCCCGACGAGTTGGTGCCGCCTATCTCAAAAATGTAGGCTTGCAGCATATTGTGCGTTAGATAGATGTTGCAGTTGATAGAATCGCGGCTGGGAGCGGGGGTAAACTCTATGTTTACAAGCTTATACATATTGAATGCCGAAAGGTGGCGGTATGTGTTGGTAACGTCGTTTTGTCTAAAAAGGCTTGTAGGACGCACAAACACTTCGTTTGCCACCACATCGGGACGAACATCTTTGCCTCCATGACTTACAAATATTATTGGATTGCCGTCAAAATTATACACTGTGGTGTCGGTATCGTTGTAATAATCATCGCCTTCGGTGAGGGCTTGTTTGCCGTTGTGGTTTGGAAACACTGCCACTTGCGATATGTATTGGCGACGGTGGTCGATGGTGCGTCCGTTGTCGAGTATTATGGGGTCGATACTGATGATGAGGTCGGCTTGATGACCACGGCCTATGGTGTCGATTTGGTATGATATGTAGTTTTTGGCAAACTGATAGTAGCCATTGTTTTTGAGGTGGGCGGTAATGCGCTCTTGTTCGCTGCGTAGCACGTCGGCATCAAGGTTGTCGCCTATTTTAAACTTTCGGTTTAATGTGTCGGAGAGTACATAATGGCGAAGTGTGTCTTCGTTGATGTTGTAAGTTATGTTGCTGATGGTGATGGGTGTGCCGGCGTTTATTTTATACACCACGCTGGTGTTGCGCCGCTTGGTGGTTTCGCTGAATGTTACTTTGGCATCGTAATAACCTTTGTTGCATAGATATAGCCGTATCTGTTCTGCCGATTTCTGTGTAAGCAGCTGATTGTATTTTACGGGCTCTTCGCCAATGTTTTGTATAAATATGGGCAGGTTGAATTTCTTGGTTTTTTCCGAAAAGCCTTTGTTGCGCAGCTCTTTTGATTTGTCGAGATACTTAGTGCTTTTTTCTTCGTACTTGAGGGCCTTAGACGAATCGCCTTCGCGGTAATATCTTGCAGCCTTGATACTGCATCCGCGTGAACGTGTTTTTAGTGCAGAAATTTTATCTTCGTGTTTAATTCTTCGATTATTATTTGTTTCATCGAGTTCTTTTTGTATCTTTGCCTTGCGGATTTCGTTTTTTTGCGGGTCCACAAGGTTGTAAATGCGCGAATAGATGGCAAATCCAAGCAAACTGCGTACAGGTTTTTGACGGATGTATTCTTCGGTTTCGTCCACATCTATTTGTTTGGCGTCACATTCTACAGTTGTTTGCACCAGAAGGGTTTCGTCTTCGGTAAAATACTTCTTGGGGCTGCATCCAACCATAGTTAGCGCGGCTACAATTGATATGTTGGCAATATATTTGATAGTATTCATTTAGGCAATTTAATGCTTGTTAAACGACAGTGCAAATTTATTAAATATGCTAAGTAAAAATAGAATAAAGCAGATTAATTCTCTGCAAATTAAAAAATACCGTCAAGAGAGCGGCACTTTTGTGGCAGAAGGCACCAAGGTGGTACTCGAACTCTTGCGCTCTGATATGCGCATCAAGGAGATTTTCGCTGTGCCCGAGTGGATTTTATCTAATGCCGAAAAATTTAGCAATACTATTATTACGGCTGTCAACGCTGTAGAAATCCGTAAGCTATCTGCCATGACTACTGCCTGCAGCGTGGTGGCTGAGGTTTATATGCCAAAACATCCCAACAAGCCCGACTTGAAAAAAGGTGTTACATATCTTGCTTTAGACGGTGTGCGCGACCCTGGCAACCTCGGCACTATCCTCCGTATTGCCAATTGGTATGGTATCAACACTGTGCTGGCTTCGAGCGACTGCGCCGATATGTTTAACCCTAAGGTGATTCAGGCTGCTATGGGTTCGGCTTTTAGAATCCGTGTTGACTATTGCAATTTGCCCGAAACTCTGTTAGAGGCTCGCAACAATGGTATCGACGTGTTTGGCACTTTTATGGATGGCGAAAATATTTACAATGCCGATATATCTCACGGCGGCATTATTGTAATGGGAAACGAGGGGCACGGTATTTCCGACGAGGTTGCGGCTGCAATTTCCCGACGGATTGCTATACCTTGCGGCTGCGATTCTGCCACTGCTCCCGAAAGTCTTAACGTTTCATCGGCAACAGCCATCGTTTGCAACGAATTTTACCGCGCAAAAAAGTAATTTTTTTGCCTTTGTAATATATTGTTTATCAATCAAAAGTAATTTTTTTTGAAAAAACTTTCAAAAAAATTGCAACATATTCAAAATTACACCGTACATTTGCACAGAGATTGTTTAGAGGTAGTAGATTAGTTAATAGTTAGTTTTTTTTGAAGCGGGACATTAGTTCCCGCTTTTTTTATGCCCATAAATTAATGTCCTTACGGACATTTTTATGGGCATAGTTACAGAAATACCGTCTTACAGACGGTGGGTGGAAGGGGAGAATTAAAAAAATTAGAATAATTAGAATAATAGAAACCTTAGAATAGTGGACCTTTGCCGTTGAAGTTTTTCAGGGATAGGGAATCGATGTCGATGTCGCAGCCAAGGGTGTTACATTCGCTGAGTGTTTCGGCTATGGTGCTGAGTATCGGCACGTCTAACGGCATAAGCATGTGAAGTATAAGCCCTTTGGATGTAAACTTTACCGTGGTTTCGGTGCGGTGACGCGAATCTTGAAACTCAAACTCTTTGGTTATTATCTTTTGTTGTAATGGAGTAAACTCGCTCCTTGTATTGTTGCGCACCAACGCCTTAAACTTTATTTTGCCGTCCACACTGCCAAATGGCGATAAGATATAAATCTTGATTTCGCCCGTAAGGTCGTATTCTACAGTGCCTTTACATTCGTTGCGGGCTATCGACGGCCAATAATCATACAATCCTTTGTTTTGTTCGGCGTAGGTGGTGAGATATTTGAGAGCCTCAACGCTGCCTATGGCTGCCATATCCGAAAGGGCGGTTTTTACTTTGTCGTCGTTGGTGGTTTGCTCAAGTATGTCTACATTGGTTTTGTACGATGTGCAGTTGTGTCCCGTTTTGCGGCGGCGTTCCGAAAATTCAGTATAATCAATCTGCTCCTCCAAGGGTATGCTCTCTGTCACAAATTCTACGGGACGCTCGTATCCTATCCCATATTCTTTGTGCAAATAGTCGCGAAACGAATCTGTCTTGTTTAGGAGCATATTAATTATGAATTATGAATTATGAATTAATTCTCAATAGGCTGAGTGTTGTACCCTATGGCAAAGTGAAACAGCGAACCTTTTTGTGGCTCTGATTCGATGCTGATACTGCCGCCGAGCATTTGTATGTAGCAATTGCATATCGAAAGTCCCACACCTATGCCGCCATGTTGGCGTTCAAGTGTTTTTTCATCTTGCATAAATGTAGTAAATATCTTGCTTTGCATCTCTTTGCGTATGCCAATGCCGGTGTCTTTTACAAAAAACTCTATTTTGTTGTCTTGCCCAATGTATTTGTAGCCAAACGACACTTCGCCTTTTTCGGTAAATTTCAAGCCGTTGTCTACAAGGGTAGACATTATGCGGTGTATTTTTGTACGGTCGGTGTAGATGTACGACGCATATTTGTCGAGTCCTTTTTTGGGTATAAGAGCAAGTCCTTTTAGGTCGGCTTTGTTTTTGTAAAGGTCTAAAAGGTCGTCGATGAGGTCGTTGAGGCAGAATGATGTGTTTGAAATCTTCACCTGCCGTGTCTCTATTTTCGACAGCTCCACTATCGATGTAACAATGCTTTCAAGGTTTTTGGCAGCCTTAAATACAGTGTCGGCGTATTTAAACTGTTTAGGCGATAGTTCGCCCGATCGCAGTAGCAGGTCGCTAAATCCTATCACACTATTGAGCGGTGTGCGTATTTCGTGACTTATGTTGCCAAGAAAAGCCGATTTGAGTTTTTCGTTTTGTTCGGCTATCTCTTTTGCTTTAATAAGTTCTTTTTTGTAATGGTAGTCTTTGATTTCGCGTTGCATAAGCGGAGCGGCATAGTCGGCAATGCCCAGCACAAGTTGCCTTTTGCGGGAGTCGAAATCGCCTTCGGTATCGGCAAGACCAATCAACCCCACAAGTTCGCCTTCGTTGAGTATCGGGGTCAACAGTATGTTTTTGTGTCCGTTTACGTTTTCGCGGTATTGTTGCTTTTTGGTTTTAACAGCCTCGTATCCCACGGGGAAATTATTGAGGTTGGCTTCAAAATCGCCGTCGGCGTTGCGTAGCGGATAACTTGCATTATCGTCGTTTACTGCCAAAATCCTCATTATTATGTGGCTTTCGTCGGTGGGATAGCCTATAAAACCGCATTTGCTTTTGGTATTGTGCTGCAATAGTTCTACAATTGCTTTATACACATCGGTTTCGCCACCAAGGGCAAATGCTTTAGAAATTTCGTTCTTTATTAATAAGGTGTTGCGGGCTTCAAATTCGGCTTTGATGTCGTTGAATACTGCTGCTGTGTATCCCAATCGAGGCGAAAACAAATTTACCTCTAAGTGACGGTGAGTTCTGGCGTTTTCAAACACCTCTTTTATGGCGCGTCCGTGAATGGCAATGCGCTCAAACTTAGATGCAAACATGTTGCTAATAAATGGCATTACCTTAGATATTGGTTTGCCAATAACATTATCGCGCTCGAGGTCAAAATAAATTTCAAATGTAGAGTTGATGTCAATAACCTCAAAATCAGATGTTCCGTCGTAGTTTTCTATTTTTTTGAGGAATAAGAACCCCGAGGTCATGTTTTCAAACAGCATCTTAAAATTGTTGTTGTCTAAGTCGCTGTCGGGCGATAGGGGGTTGGATATTTCGGTCATCTGCAATATAAAACCCGAAAACATTCTGGCGGCTTTTATTCGGTATGTTACACCATTGATGCCGCAGAGAAACTCTGAAACAGTGTTTCCTTTGATTGCATTGTCGATTTTTGGCTTGATGGTTTTGTCGGATAATTCAGGAAATGCTTCAAACAATGGCACTATCTCGTGGTTGCTGCCATGGCTGCCCGAAATCATCATGGCGCTATGGTTGCGATTGATGATGTCATAACTGGCATCGCACAGCAACACGGCATCGGTATGGCTGCCAAGCATATTGGATAAAATTTCCATGCCAGCATCAGATGAAAGCCTTTTGAGACAATCGCAATCTGTTTGATGATGAATATTTACCTCTTGGTTTTCCATAGCAAAATTCCCTTAATTTTTCCGAAACCAAATATAATAAAAAAACTAATATCTGTAATCCTAAATTTCATAAAAATGTAGAATTTTACAATTATTTTACATACCACTTTACGCAATGTTTGGAACGTTTATTGTAAGTCTGTAACCGTACATCTAATTATAGGTATAACTGAAAAAAGAAAGATATATACACTCAAAGATCATGAAAAGGCTGATTTTAAGTATATTGGCACTGATGGTGATATTAGTTTCGTGCAACAATGGCGAAGGCGGTTCTTCGTTGTCGGGTGCGAATATTTACCGC
>Ga0310695_10006621_pt1 | contig 19009 bp, 14 predicted proteins | sample RumenRJG_04DNA_FD_203882 | JGI IMG/M metagenome (GOLD analysis project Ga0310695, IMG submission 203882) | Bovine rumen microbial communities from Lethbridge, Alberta, Canada - RJG_04 (v2) (version 2) | ecosystem: Host-associated > Mammals > Digestive system > Stomach > Rumen | place: Canada...
TTTCCTTTCCTTCTTTTAAGATTTTATCAACAAAATCTAAGTAACATTGACCAATAGATAACATAATAAACGTTCCTTAAAATTATAATTAAAAAATAATCTAAATCTTTTAAAAATTAATGTTTAACTTTTAAAAATTAATGTTTAAATTTAATGTTTAATCAGATTATATAATTAATAATAATATATTTTTTCATGATTATAAATATTATGAAAAAATTTGAAAAAATGAAAAAAATTATGAAAATTAAATGAAGATATCAATGAAATTGATTAAAATGAGAAAAACTATGGAAATTGAATGATGATATTAGTGAAATTGATTAATTTTTTAGAAAAATTTAATAAAAATTATATATTGAGAAAATATAAATATATTATATTAAAATTAAGATAAGGTGAAACCGTGGAAAAGCCACAATTAGTGAATTTTATAGCTAAAGTTCTTGAAGATTCTGGCTTTAAAGTTTATAAAAATTTTAAGACATCACAACAGGTTGTAGACATATATGCAATCCTTCAAACATCCATGGGGGATTTTGGTTTAGTGGTTGCATGTAAAAACTACGATAAGGACTGGGAAGTTGGAATCGATGTTTTAAAGGAAATGGAAGTCATTGGTAAAAAACTTAGAGCCTCCAAAGTAGCTGTTGTAACCAGTTCCGGTTTTTCCTCTCAAGCGAAAAGATATGCTGAAGAGAGAAAGATCAAATTGATCGATAGAAACAACCTTGTCACTTTAGCTAAAAAATATTCAAATAAAAACAAGGAAACTAAGTCAAGATTAGACCGTGGAGCAAGCAGACTAACAGATATTGATAGCGATTCATTCTATAATAGAGATGTTAATAGAGATTATATTGACAATACATCAAATTATAATAGGGATTATGATGATGACAGGTCATATAATAGGCTTCAAGGTGCTTATGAAGGTTATGAGGAATTCTCTGAAGACATGGAATATTATGAGGATGAAGTGGGCGGATTGGAATTAAGTCATTACAGTGAGTATGATGATGACCTATACCGTGCTGAATTTTTAAATAAAACTCCAAGAGACAACTATTCAGGCCCAGCTAGCACATTATTTGCAAACCGTCAGCAACAAGCTCCAAAAAGAAGAAGGGCTCCGTCCCTTTCAGGAAATAGAAGAGTTGGCTCACTTAGCCAAAGAAGCAATAGGCCTACAAACAACCATAGTTTCTTCTCATCTTCTGACAATGCTTTAAGCAATTTTAGTGGACATGTTCCTCAAAAGCCAAGAAAACCTTGGGGAGAAATTATAAAACCTATATTAAGCAATCCTATAGCATCTGTTGCTGTGGTAGTCATCATTTCATATTTAATTGGATTTATCCTTGGAAAAATAGTAAAAGTGCCTACAGGATACTTAGGTATTGCTGAACTAGTAATAGCATTGATTTTGTCTTATGGTATCGTATTATACTCAGACAAAGAAGCAGATGTTTTAGTAAAAGGATCAATCGTGTTCTTTATTTCATTAGTAATAATTATGATATTGATTGTTGCTTTCTAAATCAGTGCTTTTACACAAAGCGTTTCAACCAAATCTTAATTTAAATTTTTTAAACCACTATTTTTATTTTTATTTTTTTCATTATTCTTATTTAAAAAAAATTACTTATTTCATCTTTTTTATCTGATTTTAAAAATTAGTTTTTAAAAAAAATAATTATTCTATCATTAACGAACAGATGAATGGGAACTAAAAATAGCTAATTGAAAAGAAATGAATGATAAAAAAATTTCAAAAAAAAAGTTGAGAAGTGGTTCCGACGAGATTCGAACTCGTGATCCTCTCGTTGTAAGCGAGATATCATACCCCTAGACCACGGAACCATTGCAAAAAAATAGAATTAAAGTTTATAAAAAAATTAATTCAAAAAATAAAGTAAAAAAAAATTTTCTCAAAAAATGAGAAAAAATTTTGGTCAAGGTTTTTGACCGAAGGTCAAAAAGCTTGGGAGTGGTTCCGACGAGATTCGAACTCGTGATCCTCTCGTTGTAAGCGAGATATCATACCCCTAGACCACGGAACCATACTACATAATAAATATTGTTAACATCTTATTTAAAACTTTCGATGGAAAAGATTTAAAATAAAAATCTTAGAGGTTATCTTAAAAAAATAAGCTATAAATGAATAAAATACAAAAATATCTAATGAAAAATCCTTAAAATAAGCAATATATTTAAAATATAAAAAATAAATAGTTAATAAAGGAATTATTTTTTAAAAACTTTTAATCAACCCAAAGTGCTGATTAAATAAAACAATTCTTAACTAACTACATTGACATTAAAATTTGACATTAAATAAATACTTTTAAAAAAACAAAAGGTGAAAATATGGCATTTGATGAAAATTTAAAAGTTTGGATGGATGGAGAATTTGTAGCATTAAAAGATGCTAAAATCAGCGTTCTCTCTCACGTAGTCCACTATGGAACTGCAGTATTCGAAGGTATAAGATGTTATGAAACTGAAAATGGACCTGCTGTATTCCGTTTAAAAGAACACGTACAAAGATTATTTGATTCCGCTAAAATTTACAAAATGGAAATTCCATTTACTCAAGAGGAAATCTGTGATGCAATCATAGAAACCATTAAGGAAAACAACTTAAAAGGATGTTACATCAGACCAATCACTTTCAGAGGCTTTGGTGAATTAGGTGTAAACCCATTAAACTGTCCTGTAAACACTACCATTGCTGTGTGGGAATGGGGAGCATACATTGGAGAAGAGGAAATGGAACAAGGTGCAAACATCGGTATTTCCACCTGGAGAAAACCTGCACCAGGAACATTACCTGTTCTTGCAAAAGCTGCAGCTAACTACATGAACTCCCAACTTGCTAACTTGGAAGCAGGAGAACATGGATACGATGAAGCTATACAATTAGATTATCATGGACATGTTGCAGAAGGTAGTGGAGAAAACATTTTCATCGTAGAAAATGGAAAAATCATCACTCCAGATTTAGGTTCTTCCATTCTTAGAGGAATTACCAGGGACAGTATCATGACCATTGCAAAAGACTTAGGTTATGAAGTTTCTGAAGAAACCATCTCAAGAGAAAGATTATACTTAGCTGATGAAGTATTCTTTACTGGAAGTGCAGCAGAAGTTACTCCAATCCGTGCAATTGACAACAGACAAATTGGTATTGGATCAAGAGGACCTGTAACTAAAGAATTGCAAGAAAAATACTTCGATGCAGTATATGGAAGATCTGAAGACATTCATAATTGGTTAACTTATGTCGAATAGACATGAGTTAATTAAATTTTTTTTAAAACTTTTTAAGACTTAACTGAATTAAAATTCTTATAAAAAAATAAACGAGTTGAAATAATGGATATTTTTCAAGCAATAATCATTGGACTTGTCCAAGGATTAACTGAATTTCTGCCTGTAAGCAGTTCTGCTCATTTGATTTTTGCTCAACAGGCATTAGGCGTAAGCGATGTAGGACTTGCCTTTGATGTGTTGATGCACGTAGGAACCCTTGTGGCTGTAATAGTGTATTTCTTTAATGATATTGTAAATATGATTAAAGGATTCCTTTTAAGTCTTGTTGACTTAAAGAACGGGAATTTCATGGGAGAAATCAAGAAAGACCCTTACAAGAAATTGGCTTGGCTTACAATATTGGCTACCATTCCTGTAGGTGTTGTGGGAGTATTGTTCAACGATATGATTGAATCAATGTTTCAGGGATTGACCATACCTGCATTCCTACTTTTAGTAACCGGTTGTCTTTTATATGCATCCCAAAGAATGAACAGCGGCAGAATAGATGTTAGAAACGTGACCATTAAAGAAGCTCTTATCATGGGATGCGGACAAGCATTAGCTGTATTGCCAGGACTTTCTCGTTCAGGTACCACAATAGCTGCTGGATTGTTTGCAGGATTGGATAAGGAATTTGCAGCAAAATTCAGTTTCATCTTATCAATTCCAGCAATTTTAGGTGCGGCGGTTTTCCAACTCAAGGATTTAAGCGGAGGAAATATTGAAATAGGTGCTTGCATTGCAGGATTTGTCGTTGCAGTTATTTCAGGATACTTAGCTATTAGCGTATTGCTTAAAATCGTTAGAGAAAAAAGCTTGGACATATTCGCATACTACTGTTGGATTGTAGGATTAATCGTCTTGATTGGAAGTTTAATACTCTAATCAACTTAAAAAAAAAGTTTAGAGAATATTTCTCTAAATTTTACTATTTTTATTTTTTTATTTATTTCATGAAATTTATTATATAATCATTTTAAAAAATTATTTATCCCTATTTTAAAATAGCTATTTTTAATTTTCTATTGTAGAAAAAATTTTTATAAAAAAGAAAAAATAATGTGTATTTTTTTAAAGCATGAATTTTAAAGTCTTTTTTTAAAAAATTTAAAATCAAAGAATACAGAAAAAAATAGAAAAATAGTTTAAAAAAAATATATTGTATACAACTTGTATACAATTAAAGCTCAACTTTTATACCCATGATTTCTCTTTTTCCATGAGCAATATCCCTTGCAATCTGTGCTGCACCAATAGCTCCAGATTCGCTTGAAATGATCTTGGTTGGGTACTTGTTCTTGAAGTACTTGTTCAACTCTTTCTCAAAATCAACAGGATCTTTCATAGAACCCATAGACCCTGTAAGAACAATTCCTTCAATCTCATTTTTACTGACTGCTATCAATCCTGCTATTTCCATAGCTACAGTCATTATCATAGTGTCGATAGCAAGCTTTGCTTTCTCATCACCATTTCTGTAATTGTTTAAAAGCTCATCCTTCATGAATGCAACCTTATTGTCAATTCCAGCAATCTTTATAGCTCCTGCATGTGAGAAGCATTCATTTGCTGTGCGTTTTCCATCATCGATGTCCCGAATCATTTCCAAGTCAAGAGGACCATGAACAACACCCATTGCACCGCAACAAGCATCAATAGCTCCTTTTATAATGCCATCTTCAACAAGCAAGTCAACGCTGTTGGAACTGATGTCTGCAACAATCATGTTTTCCCAATTGGTTTCAAGATAAGCGTTATAGACAATGCTTATTTTTTCAGGGCTTGCATGATGGGAATAAGCTGCTCTGAATAATGGGTCTAGCCACTCGCAATTCTTATGAATTCCTGGAATCATCAATACCGGCAAGTCAGCATTTTCAATTTCTGAATAAACTGATGTTCCTCCACCAGTTACCTTACCTGCACCGCCAATTGAAAGAATTCCTCTGTTTTCAACCCTTTCCATTGGAAGAATGGTGCTGATTCCATCCCCCATTGCATAAGTGATAATCATTAATTCAATATCATCCAAATCTATACGTTTAGACAACTCTTCAATAGCTGACACTTTTCCAGCCTTACTATCTTCACGAGATATCTTAAAAACATCAAGAACTTGCCTCTCATTCATTATTGCAAATGAAATGCCGGTAGTTCCATGATCCATACCTACAAATACCATTTTAATCACAATAAATTTTTTAAAATTTTAAAGAATAATAATTTAAAATTTGAAATTAATTAGAGTTTTCATTAGTTAATTTAGATATATTTGGCATAGTTTAAAAACTTTTATATAATATTTAAAAACAAGAAGTATTTAAAAAGTTTGAAAGAAAAATTTGATAAAAATAGATAATATTGTAAAAATAACTAAAAAAAGAAAAAATAAAAAAGAAAGAAGAAACTAGTATAGTAACTAGTAAAAAATTTTGGTCAAGGTTTTTAGCCGAAGGCTAAAAAGCTTGGTTATTCATCTTCTTTTTGTAATCCACAAGCAATTCTTAATCTTTTACCGACAATTTCGATGTCTTCTTTTTCTTCAGCAGCTCTCATTTCTTTTAAGTTTGCTGCATCAGTTGCGTTTTCATCTGCAAATTGTTTTTTGAAGGTTCCATCTTGGATTTCGGTTAAGATTGCTTTCATTTCAGCTTTAGTAGCATCAGTGATAATTCTGTTACCTCTGGTTAATCCACCGTATTCAGCAGTGTTACTTACATCATGCCACATTCCAGCCATACCGTTTTCGTAGATATCATCTACAATGAGTTTTACTTCGTGACAGGTTTCAAAGTAAGCGATTTCAGGTTGGTAACCTGCTTCTACTAAAGTTTCAAATCCTGCTTTGATAAGTGCACTGAGTCCACCACATAATACTGCTTGTTCACCGAATAAGTCAGTTTCAGTTTCTTCTTGGAAGGTGGTTTCAATTACACCTGCTCTGGTAAGGCCAACAGCTTTTGCCATACCTAATGCAATTTGCAATGCGTCACCGGTAGCATCTTGTTCAATAGCTACGAGACCAGGAATACCGAAACCGTCTAAGTAAGTGGTTCTGACACGAGAACCAGGTCCTTTAGGTGCAAACATTACAATGTTTACATCTTCTCCAGGTTGGATTAATCCAAAGTGAATGTTGTAACCGTGAGAGAATGAAATTGTGTTTCCAGCTTCAACATAAGGAGCGATTTGTTCTTTGTAAACTTTTTCTTGGGTTTCATCAGGTAATAAGATGTGGATAATGTCTGCAGCTTCAGCAGCTTCTTCAATAGTTTTTACATTCATTCCATCATCAACAGCTTTTTGCCAGGATGAACCTCCTTCTCTAAGACCAACAATTACATTTAATCCACTGTCAGCCATGTTTCTAGATTGGCCACGTCCTTGACTTCCATATCCGATTACAGCAATGGTTTTGTCTGCAACGACTTCTGCGTCAACATCGTCATCATAATACATTTTCATATTAAAGACTCCTTTTTTGTTTTTTAATAATTTTATAAATTTAATAGTAAGGTTTTATCGTTTTAATTTTTAAACAATAAACCAATATATTCAATAGAGAAATTAGTTTATTGAAACGTTTACTAATTTTAGTATTAAATATAATGTTTATATATTTAATTTAATAGTTTATAAAACTTATCAATAGAATAATTGATAGCTCAGATGATATCTTTTAAATATTTTATACAACAATTATATATTGATAAAGATATATAATGAAATACTGTAAGAATTATTTTTAGAAAATGTTATGATTAAGGGGAAAAGGATTAATGAGCGAAAATAAAGAAAAGAATAAAAATATTGAGGTAATTACTGGAGATCCGAAAAGGGCTATAAGAAAGCTTAGTGTGCCTATGATGGTTTCCATGCTATTGATTATGATGTATAACCTTGCAGACAGCATATGGGTAGCTGGTATCGGTTCAGATGCATTGGCTGCAATTGGATTCATCACACCACTATTCATGGTTCTTGTAGGACTAGGAAACGGTATCGGTTCAGGTGCAAACTCACTTATAGCAAGATATATCGGTGCAAATAATTTCGGACAGGCAAACAATGCAGGTTTGCATGCAATCGTACTTTCAATAGTTGTATCTCTCATATTTACAGTTATAATGACTGTATTAATGGTTCCTATTCTACAACTTATGGGAGCAGGCGATACAATAGGATATGCACTCGATTACGGTTACATTATCTTTGGATTCCTATTCATCTTTGTTTTCTCAGGAGTATTGTCTGCAATATTCAGATCTGAAGGAGATATGAGAAGAGCAACAATAGCTATTGCAGTTACAGCTATACTCAACATTATCTTAGACCCTATTTTCATTTATGTATTGGATTTAGGAATCGTAGGAGCTGCTTGGGCAACAATCATCTCATGTACAATGTCAATTCTTGTAATGAGCTATTGGATTTGGGGTAAAAAAGACCTTTTTCTTGATTTAAACCCTAAAAACTTTAAATACAATAGTGGAATTCTAATTGACACCCTTCAAGTGGCTATCCCTTCAACCCTTGAAAACGTAATCTTCTCAGCACTTGCAATCATAATCAATTCCATGCTTGTTATTACAGCTGGAACTGATGCAGTGGCTGTATATACCGCTTCCATGAGGATTGTTCAATTATGTATGATACCATTGATAGGTATTGGAACAGCTGTTCTTACAGTAGCAGGAGTGGCATACGGTGCACATAATTATAAAAACCTTAAGATTGGACATAGTTACTCTATTAAATTAGGATTTGCAGTATCAATCTTGCTTGGAGCAATCATGGTTATTTTCTCAAGCCAAATTGCTACAGCATTCAGTTATACAAACGCAAGTGCAGGACTTTCATCACAAATCGCAACTGCAATCAGCATATTAAGCTTTTTTGTGCTTGCAATTCCTCATGGTATTATGTCTTCAATGATGTTCCAAGGAGTTGGAAAGGGAACATACTCACTTATCATTACCCTTCTTAGATCACTTATCTTGGAATCTGTTTTAGCATACCTATTCTGCTTTTTCTTTGGATGGGGAGTAATTGGAATATATGCTGGAGTAGTGCTTGGTTGTTTCCTTGGAGGAACAGTTGGATATGTATGGGCTAAATTCTTCATCAAAAAGTTCGAAAAGATATCCAAAGACAGGTACGATGGCGTAGAGTCATAAAAAAAGAAAAATAAAACTAAATAAAAAATTTTTTTTAAAAAATTATTAAAAATAGATAAATAAAATAATTAAAAATTGGTTTTATTTTAAAAAATAAAAAAAGTAGTTAAGAGAAATCCCTTAACTAGTGATGACCTCTTGCAATAGCAGTAGGTCCAGTACGAGCTATTTTTTTGATTCCAAATGGCTTAAGCAATCTTAAGAATGAATCGATCTTTTCAGGATTGCCTGTAACTTCCATTGTAATGAAATCATCACATACATCAATGATTTTTGCCTTGAAAATATCTGCATATTCTATAATCTCAGACCTTGATTTTTCTCGTGTGGTCTTAACTTTAACTAAGCAAAGCTCTCTTTTTAAAACATAATCAGGGTCAAGATCCTTGATTTTTACAACATCAACAAGCTTGTGCAATTGCTTGATGACTTGTTCCAAGACCTTTTCATCGCCTTTTACAACGAAAACCATTCTAGCCAAACCTTCAACTTCAGATGTCCCTACGGTAATGCTGTCAATGTTAAATCCACGTCTATTCAATAAGCTTGCAACATTTTGAAGTACACCTGGCTTGTGTTCAACTAAAGTACTGATAACATGAGATTTTTCGCTCATTCTATTTTCCTCCTTCTGCATATTGGGAATCTTTAGAAAGCTCCTTGTCATCTAAATAATCAACTTCAACATCACTTTCATATTTATACTCACCAAGAAGGTCATTTATTCCTCCACCTGGTGGGAACATTGGAATGAACTCATTCTTCTCAACAGTAATGTCTACTAAAATAGCTTCATTATCTTTCAATGCTTTGGATAAGACCTCTTGAGTCTTGCCTACTTCTTCGACCCTTACTGCATTGATGCCGTAACTTTCAGCTAATTTAACAAAATCAGGAGTGCTTCCCATATCAGTTTGGGAGTATCTTTGGTTGTACATCTTGTTTTGCCATTGGTAAACCATTCCTAATTTTCTGTTGTTTAACATAGCGATAACTACAGGAATATCATACTCCTTGATTGTAGCCAATTCTTGAGAAACCATTAGGAATCCTCCATCACCTACAATTGCAAGCACTGCATCATCTGGACATGCAACTTTTGCACCAATAGCTGCTGGGAAACCGAATCCCATAGTTCCAAGACCTCCTGAAGATATGAACTTGCGAGGTTTTGAAATGTCCAAGAAATGTGCCGCCCACATTTGGTGAAGACCTACATCAGTGGTTACAATGGTATCTTCAGTAATTGAGTTTGCAATTTCCTTGATTACCTGTTGAGGTTTTAATGGAATATCATCATAACTTACTCTTGGTATTGTAGATTTCTTAAATTCTACAATAGATTTTAACCAAGCATTCTTATCGCTTGGTTTTGCTTCAAGCTCTTTAATCAATTGATTCAATACAATCTTAGCATCACCTACAATAGGCAAGTCTACAGCAACATTCTTACCAATCTCTGCAGGATCTATGTCAATGTGGATAACCTTAGCGTTAGGTATGAACTCTTCCAGTTTACCGGTAGTTCTGTCAGAGAATCTGCAACCAATTGCAAGAAGGCAATCTGTTTTATTGATATTTTGATTAGCTACTTGCTTTCCATGCATACCAAGCATTCCCATGGACAAGTCATCCTTCTCATCAACAATACCTTTACCCATCAATGTAGTAGCTATAGGAGCATTGATCAATTCTGCAAGTTTCTTGACTTCCTCATTAGCACTGGATAAAATGGTACCTCCACCTGCTAAAATAAATGGCCTTTCTGCTTCAAGAAGCATTTTAGCAGCTTTTGCAATTTGTTTAGAATTACCTTTCACAGTAGGCTTATAACCAGGAGTTGGAATTGTTCCCAATACATAATCATCCAATTCTTGCTCTTGCACTTCTTTAGGAACATCGATTAATACAGGTCCGCATCTGCCAGTTGAAGCGATTTCAAAACTGGTATTTATGATGCTTGGAATATCGTTTGCGTCTTTTGGCTGATAGGAATGTTTAGTGATAGGCATTGTAATACCCATGATGTCTACTTCCTGAAATGCATCATTACCGATTAAATTACTTACAACCTGTCCGGTAATTGCAATAAGTGGAGATGAATCCATATATGCATTTGCAATACCAGTGACCAAGTTTGTTGCACCAGGTCCGGAAGTAGCTAAACAGACACCAACTTTACCAGAAGCTCTTGCATAACCTTCTGCAGCATGTGCTGCACATTGTTCATGTCTAACAAGTATATGCCTTAAATCTGAATCATATAGCATGTCATAAAATGGAATTACGGTACCTCCAGGGTAACCGAAAATGGTGTCAACACCCTTATCCATTAAAGCTTTAATAATAGCGTCTCCGCCTCTCATTTTCAACCATCCTTTTCATTTTAATAAATTTAATAATCATGATTTTAATTTTAGAAAATCCTGTTTTGAAAAACAAAAAATTTTCATCAAATTTTATTCAATTATTTGTAATATAATAATATATATCTTAAGATAGATATAAATATTAACATATGTTTTTTAAAAAATATATACTAATAAAAACATAAATCATAATAATAAGGATTTTAATTTTTTATTGACATGAAAAATTAATCTGAAATATTAAACTCAAAACTCTTGAATGGAGATTAAAAATGAAAGTATTAGTTGTTGGAACCGGTGCAAGAGAACATGCAATCTGTGATGCATTGATAAAAGATGATGTAGAATTATATGCTTACATGAGCAAGAACAATCCTGGAATCAGTAAAATATCCACTTTTAAGAAGGGAGATGAAGGGGAAGTTGATGAAGTGGCTAAATTCGCAAAGGAAAATGGAATCGAATTGGCTGTAATCGGACCTGAAGCTCCTCTTGGAAAAGGAATTGTAAATGCTCTTGAAGCAGTTGGAGTCCCTTGTGTTGGACCAGCACAAGAATCCGCAAGAATTGAAACTGACAAGTCATTTATGAGAAACCTCTTTGAAAAATACCAAATCAAAGGATCATTGACCTACAAGGTATTTGATAATTATGAAGACATCAGCGCTTTCCTTGATGAATATGAAAAGGACGTTGTAGTGAAACCTGTAGGATTGACTGGAGGTAAAGGTGTAAAAATCGTAGGTGACCACCTTAAAGACAACCAAGATGCAAAAGCTTATGCAAAGGAAGTTATGGACAATGCAATGGGCGGATTTGCACAAGTAATCATTGAAGAGAAAGTTGTTGGAGAGGAATTCACCATCCAAGCATTCTGTGATGGAGAAAACTTAGCTCCAATGCCTGCAGCTCAAGACCACCCTCATGCTTTTGAAAATGACCAAGGATTGATCACTGGTGGAATGGGTTCCTACTCTGATGTTGGTGGATTATTGCCATTCATGACTCAAAAGGATTACGATGAAGCTGTTGACATCATGAAAGAAACCTTAAAGGCAATAGCTAAGGAAACAACTCCTTACAAAGGAATTCTTTACGGCCAATTCATGTTATCCAATGAGGGCCCTAAATTAATTGAATACAATGCAAGATTCGGTGACCCTGAAGCAATGAACGTGCTTCCACTTTTAAAAACCTCAATGCTTGATATCTGTAAGGATATCGTTGCAGGAAATCTTGGTGAAGTTGAATTTGAAGACTTGGCTTCAGTATGCAAATACATAGTGCCTGACGGATACCCAGACACTCCTCATGCAGGAGAGCTCATTGAAGTGGATGAGGAAGCTATTGAAGCGCTTGGTGCAAAAGTGTTCTATGCAGCTGTAAGCCAAGAGGAAGATGGAATCCATCTTTCAGGTTCAAGAGCTTTAGGAATTGTTGCTCAAGGAGAAAGCATTGCTGAAGCTGAAAAAATAGCTGAAGAAGCTTGTAACATAGTTAAAGGAAATGTTTACCATAGAAGAGACGTTGGAACTGCAGCTTTAATCCAAAAACGTATCGATCATATGGAAGCAATCAGAAACGAATAAGCTTTTAATCTGTTTTAGATTGATAGCTAAAGGTTAATTAGTTATTCATTAACTAATTAACAACTAATACTTTATAACAATAAAACTATTGGAACACTTAAAATTTAGATTAAACAATTAATTCGGTGATTTTATGTCTAAATCAACAAAGTCTATAAATGCTACCTTGAAAAAGGTGAAGAAATTAGAAAGACAAGGGAAATACCAAAAGGCATTAAAGCTTTGTGACGAATATTTAGACAATGCTATCGCTGAAACCCTAATTTTATTAAAAATAGATCTCCTTGTTGAATATTACAATAACGATTATTTTATAGGATTGATAAATGAATATAAAATCAAATTAACTCATTTTTTAGAAGAAGGCCAAGAAATAGAGCTTTTAAAAATCTACAATACCCTTGACAATTATCTTGAACTCAAAACCCAAAACTTGGCAAATGAGGGCATCGTCAAGTCATACCTTGCTGGGGGATTGTTGATTGATAATCTGGAAACCATTCTTGTATTGAATGAAATGGTCAAGGACAATTATGAAAGCATAAAAAATGATGAGGAATTCATTGAAAACAAGGTTCCTCAAGAGCTTAAGAACTTTGTGGAAAATGTTTCAAAAACATCCTATCAATACTTAGAACTCATTTTAGAAAATCCCAAAGAGCAAATAGCAAGTTCCAATTTCAATCTCGATGCAATCAAATCTAAATTGAGACAATTCCTTGAACCTAAAAAAGAAGATGCTAAATTGGATTCAAGTGAAGATAAAATTGATGATTTATTGCCTGAAATTGGAAAAGATGAAGAAGATACTGCTTGTGAAAAAGCAGATGAAATATCTGAGCTTGAAGAGAAAAGTGTAGTTACTTTAGGAGAAATAATCAACCCTATAGAGAATGATGATGAGGACATTCTAGAAACAGAGGATAAGACTGAATTTGCTAAAGAATACAGCATTGAAGAAGAAATCCAAGGCCTTAAAGAAATCATTTCATATTTGAATGACAAGAATCAGTTCAAGAAAGCATTGGTATATCAAAGAAGACTTGTTAAATTGGCAAGAGAGGAAAACATAAAACCACAACGTGAAGCTGATTTGAAGCAAAGAACACTTTCTGACTTTTAATGTGATTGTCAGAAAAAATGCTTTAATATATTTTTAATGTAATGTAATCATTAATTTTTTACAATTATTTTTAGATATTTTTTTTAACTATTTTTTTTAGCATTTTATAAAAAGCATACGCTTTTAAAGTGATAAGTTTTAATATTATTAAAAATAAATATTTAATTTTATTATACTAAAAATTAATATAAAGCAATACGCTATTTTTAATTTTTAGTGAATTTTTAAGATTTAAATAATTTTTATGAAGGAGTCTAAATGAGAAGTCTATTATCAGTAAGTGATATTGAAGATGAAGTCACTAGAATCTTAGATATTGCAAGTGACTTCAAAGCAGGAAAAATGGAGGAAAAACCTCTAAAAGATCAAAAGTTAGCAATGATTTTCCAAAAATCATCTACAAGAACAAGAGTTTCCTTTGAAGTTGGAATGTATGAATTAGGCGGAACTGCATTGTTCCTATCCACTAACGATATCCAATTGGGAAGAGGGGAACCTATTAAGGATACTGCAAAAGTCCTATCCAGATTCGTTGATGCAATCATGATTAGAGCTATTGAACACGATGATGTAATAGAGCTTAGGGATGAGGCAGATGTGCCAATCATAAACGGTTTAACCAATCTAGAACACCCTTGCCAAGCTTTGGCAGACATGTTGACTGTCAAGGAACATAAAGGAGGATTTGATGGAAAATTCGTTTATGTAGGTGATGGAAACAACGTATGCAACTCACTTTTATTAATCTGCGGATGTTTAGGAATGGACATGGCTGTTGCTTGTCCAGACGAATACAAGCCAAATGCAGAAATTGTAGCTAAAGCTAAAGAATATGCTGCAAAAAACAATTCCACTATCACAATTACAAGTGATGTAAAAGCTGCTGTTAGCGGTGCAGATGTTATCTATACTGATGTTTGGGTAAGTATGGGTGATGAAGCTGAAGCAGAGAAAAGAAGAGCTGACTTTAAGGAATATCAAGTAAATCAAGAACTTATTGATTTGGCAGATGATGACGTGATCTTCATGCACTGCTTGCCTGCAATAAGAGGAGAAGAGGTAAGCGCTGAAGTTATTGACGGCCCTCACTCTGTAGTGTATGACCAAGCTGAAAACAGAATGCATGCACAAAAAGGAGTATTGTACTACTTCTTGAAAGAATTGCAAAACCAATAATCAATCTGATTTAAAATGATATAATCTATGCTGATTAGACAATTTGACGACTCCATAATCATTTAAAAAATATCTGATTTAGAGAATTTAAAGATTCCAATATCATTTAAAAAATTTTCAAAAAACAATTTAATTATAGTATTTAGGGAAAGGGTGGAAACATGGACTTTAATGACCCTGCATTAGAACACTTAGTAAATAAAATTACAATTGCACTCCAAGAAAACAATAGGGAAGAGGCAGCAAGATACATGGATATCATCATTGAAGAGTATCCGGAAGTGGCGAATATCTTAATGAATTCTATAGAATTCCAAACATTGATGGCTGAAAATGAGGAAATAGTTGAAAATGAATCTCATGCATTAAGTGATGAAGATATCATCAAGCCTGGAAACAGCATGGAAATCGATGAGCAAAGAGTCATTGATGACATGAACGCAATGTTGGATATTGAGCCTACAACTGCTCAGGAATTCATTCAAAAAGGTACTGTCTTGACAATTACAGAGCAATTTGAAGATGCTTTAGACTGCTTCAATAATGCATTGGAATTAGATCCGAATAACCTTTCCGCATTAATTTCAAAAGGAAACACTTACGAACTTATGGAAAATTACGAAGAGGCTTCCAAGGTCTATGACATTGTTATGGATGTGGAAGTAAGTGGAATTTACGATTTAATGAGTAAAGGATATGTCCTTGAAAATCATCAAAGATTTGAAGATGCCTTAAAAACCTATAATAAGGCTCTCAAATCTGACAAAAACAATTCAAACATTCTATTTTTAAAAGGAAGCTGTTTAATCAAGCTTCAAAAGCATAATGAAGCTGTTCAAACCTTAGATGAATGCATTGAAAGATACAGCGACAACCCATACGAAACAATTTTCGAATTGGAGAATGCATACCACAACAAAGGTGTTGCATTGCATGCCTTAGAGGAAGATGACGAAGCTCTTGAAGCATTCTCTCTTGCACTTGGAATCAATCCAAACTATCACTACTCCTATTATGAGATTGGAATAATCCAAGAGGACAGGGAGAAATATGAAAGCGCTTTGAAAAACTATGAAAAATTCCTTGAATTCGACAACACTGACTCTGAAGTAGTGGAAGCGAAAGAAAGAGTAGAGAAATTGATATAATATTATCAAATTTTTGGCAAAATTATATTTTAAATATGGGTGGTAATGTGAGTTTTTTGAAAAATAAGCCAAGCCAAATGGAATTATATCCAATAATTACTGCATTGTTTTGCGGATGCCTTATAATTTCAAACATTCTTGCTTCAAAAACATTTTCATTATACGATATAATATTGCCATGCGGCGTTGTCATATTCCCACTTGTATATATTGTAGGAGATGTGCTAACTGAAATCTATGGATTTACACTTGCAAAAAGAACCATCTATTTAGGTTTTATAATAAATTTAATAGCTGTCATAGCATATCAGATAGCCATATTCTTACCTGGAACAGATCTTGCAACTTCAAATGCATTCAGCATTATTTTAGGAAGCACTCCAAGAATATTGATTGCAAGTTTAATATCATACCTTGTAGGATCTTATGTAAACGCTTATTTTATGAAAATACTAAAGGAAAGATACACAGATTACCTATTTGCAAGATGTTCAATAAGCACATTGTTTGGTGAAGGATTGGATGCAATAATCTTCATTACAATTGCATTTGCAGGATTAATGCCTAATGAGGTTTTGATTACAATGATAATCTGTCAAGGCGCATTCAAGATAATTTATGAAATCATTGTTTATCCAATAACCAGAACTGTAATCAATTGGATAAAGTCACTTGATGATACACCATTTGCAAAAATAGCTTAAAATAAATCCAACATCATCAAAAAAAATAAAAAATATCTAATTTTAAAAATAATAAAAAAAGTAGTTGAAGAGCATATCACTCTCCACTATAAGAAAGAATTTTGGTCAAGGTTTTGCAGGCCGAAGGCCTGGAAAAGCTTGGTGGAAAAGCTTGGCTACATTAACTCAGGAGCACTAACTCCTAAAATGTCCAATGCATTTCTTAAGGTGATTCTAGCCTTTTCAACTAAAATCAATCTTGCACTTTCCACATCAGAACCGATTACCTGTTCTGATTTGTAGAATCTGTTGAATGCACCAGCTAAGTCTTGACAGTATTGAGCAATTGGATGAACTCTTTTTATGTTTGCTGAATCTTCAATCAAGCTTGGGAACTTAGCAATCAATTTTACCAATTCTTTCTCATTGTCATCCAATGACCAGTTTTCTTCAGCTTTGAGACTTGCTAAATCAATATCTTTTTCATCTTGAGCTTTTCTAAGTAATTTGCAAGCTCTTGCATGAGCGTATTGAATTGAAGCGCAACCTCTTTCAAAGCTTAAGGCTTCATCCCATTTGAAAGTGATGTGTTTTTCAGGGGATAACCTTGCAATGTAATATCTGATTGCACCGATACCAATCTCTTCAGCAATCTCATCAATGGTTTCCTCATCGAGATCAGGTCTTCTTGAGACAATTTCTTCCTTAGCTCTCTTTACAGCTTCATCCATCAATTCGTCTACAGATATGAACACTCCTCTTCTTGTAGACATGGAACCTTCAGGTAATGTAATGAATTCATAGAAGATAACTTCCATCTTGTCACTGTTAGGTTCAATCTCTTCGAGTATTTCAAGAGCGAGTTCCACTTGTCTTGCAGCCAATTTATGGTCAGAACCGAAGATGTCCAATACCTTATCGCATTTCTTGCATTTGTAAATGTGATATGCAATGTCTCTTGTAGAATATAAGCTTGTTCCATCTGCTCTTCTTAAGACAAGATGCTTGTCAATGCCATATTCAGTCAAGTCAAGGTATAATACATCCTCTTTTCTTGCATAACCGATTTCATACAATTCATTGGTGATCTTGTCAACAATGCCTGTCCTTACGAATTGTCCTTCCCAAACAAATGCATCATGCTTTACATTCATTCTTTTCAAGGTTTCCTTTACACCTTCAAGACAACTGTTAACAGCATATTCGAACTTTTCATCAAGGTCTGATGGGCCACCTTCATATTTTCTGATGGTAGCGTCTACTCCATCACCTAAGGACTCATCCTCTTTGAGCATTTGATTGACTTTAAAGTATAATTCTCCAACTTTATGGTCGATTTTTTCAGATGGCTGGTCTTCAAGTTTCAATCCTAACTCTTCCATACCGAAAACAATCATAGCCAATTGTCTTCCCATATCGTTTACATAGTATTGGGTATCAACTTCTCTACCTGCAGTGGTTAAAAGTCTTCTTAAGGAATCTCCTAAAATAGAGTTTCTGATGTGACCAATATGCAATGGCCCATTAGGGTTAGCTGAAGTGTGTTCCAAAATGATCTTTTCATCAACTTTTGGAAGTGCACCGTAATCCTCATCTACAGAATCCAACAATTGCTTTGCAAAGATATCGTGATTGATGAAGAAATTTACATAAGGGCCAGTAGCTTCAACCTTTTCAAAAATTTCAGGAAGTTCTATTTTTTCTACAACTTCAGGAGCAATTAAATTTGGAGCCTTTCTTAAATGTTTAGCCAATTGGAAAGAAACAGTGCTGGCCAAATCACCTAACTCTGGATTAGGTGGAAACTCCAATTTAATTTCATCTTCAAAATCACAGTCGAATTGATCAACTGCTTTTTTTAAAGCTTCTTGAGCTTCAGATTTTATTTTAAAGTACATATAAACACCGATAAATATAAATTTTTAATTGATTGAAAATGGATTTCATTAAAACATTAAAAATAGCTTCCACCATAGGCAAAAACCAAAGCCATTTTCTATAAAAAAATTATTATAAAAATAATAAAAATAACGATTAATTAAAATTGATTTAATATATGAAACTATTATTTAAAATTACCATATAATCAATATAATTAACCTTAAAATATTAAAGTCCTCTTATCCATATGGAGATGTATCCTATTTTAGGAATAATTACAGGTTGGCCATTAAAAGTTATGACTCTAGAGGTAATCTGACTTTCAGTTACCCAATAAGGGTCTGCAACATCATTATTATCCCCTTTTATCTTAAAGACTGTAGTGCTATTTATTTGACCTTTTTCAATCACTCTATGGATAACCGGCCCATCATGCCAAGCTGCATTGTAGACTACAATGTCTCCAACTTCAACTTCATCTGGATTGAACTCCTGCAATCCAAGTAAGTTTGCTTTTTCAAGCACTACAATATCTCCTCTAT
>Ga0310695_10006622_pt1 | contig 19008 bp, 15 predicted proteins | sample RumenRJG_04DNA_FD_203882 | JGI IMG/M metagenome (GOLD analysis project Ga0310695, IMG submission 203882) | Bovine rumen microbial communities from Lethbridge, Alberta, Canada - RJG_04 (v2) (version 2) | ecosystem: Host-associated > Mammals > Digestive system > Stomach > Rumen | place: Canada...
ACAAAATAAATCTGAAAATAACACATCTTTTGTTGAATATTTTTAAATAAAGGACACTTTTGACCATTATTTTAGGCAAAATCGTTGATTTCTCATTCCTTTTCAGAGGCAAATTGCGCCGTGGTGAAGACACACAGCAATCAACGCCTTGACCAATTATCCTTTTAATTTCTTTATAGTCTATAAACAACTGTTTCATTCCTTCCTTCTGGACATCGGTCACGCAAAGAATATTGTATCTAGAGTATAATTGATGGCGTCTTTTTCTCGTTTTGCACATCTGTCACCACGTTCAATCTTTCTAAACATTGGAGTATCAATCTCCAGTACCGTCATCAACTGTAGTTGCAGCAAATCTTGCTCTATTCTGAGCATTTAGATCTTATTCCCAAATAACATATAATATCTTTCTGACCACCTTTCTGACCACCAGGGCTATCATTTGCATAAGGAAGGAATAGGATAAGCTTTTGTTTCCGATTTCATTATGTCAAGCCGAAAAATTTCAATAAATATAACGTTATCACAAGCAAAATAGTGAAAACAGAAAAGAAGAATATCCCAGCGAGCCACATGAAGGTCTTCTGGGAACACCAGAAACCTTTCTCGTTTAACGCTTCGGAAAAGTCTCGACGAAAGCTATTGATCTGCGATTCCCTACTTTTTGCCAATGCGTCAAGTTGGGTCTTCTCAGACTCCAAAAACTTTTTGTGCAGTTGCTTCAGTATCTCTATGGATGTGTCATTGAGGGTCGCTTCAATCTTGATGTGATGAGCCTCTTCGATGGCTTCGTTCAATTTCTCATAAACGATGTTGAGGTTAGAGGTCACATTCAACAAGGCTTTGCAACATTCTTTCAGTTCCTCTACCTTGTCGTTGGCAAGACCAAGCAATTTGACCTGGTTTTCTATTGCTTGGTTCGTACGTCTCAGCAATTCCGCAAGGTCGTCAGATCGCTTCTGAATACTCTCGGAATTGTCAATGTCGGTCATCAGGCCTTCGATGTCAAGGCCAGATGATTTCGGATATTTCTTAGCCATATCTATAGCATTATCTGTGGTATCCTCGAGAAGGCCGTTTGTGCATTATGTGGGCCATCCTGGCACAACGGCGTGCCCATTCTCTGTCGTCTTCGTCGTGGTCACGTCCCCAGGGAAGGTCGGATGACGTACCCCCACCACCACATGATTCCGAGTATTGCGTGGCAGCGTTGATATACCCGAAAAACAGGAGAATGGCGGTGTGTTGGACGGTTTCGAGTGTTGACCATAGAACATCATCCGGCAGGGAAGTTTCGTTCATGAGGATGTTGTCGATTTCTTCTGGAATGTCGAATGAGAACTTTTCGCCATTTGCCTCAAAATCATGGTGGTACATAATAGGATCACTCTTGACTGATTCCTTGGGAATCGGTCGGGAAGTAGGAGTGTGATGATCCAGTTGAGTGGAAACAATTCCTATAGGTGTAGCAATCCGAGACCCATTGGAACTGATAGATTGAATGGACTGCGACGCTTCGGGATGGAGTTTCAGCCAAGTCTTTTCAATCCTTGAAGGAGTCAGGTTGCGGCTATGCCCGATGACAGAGGATTTATATGAGGAGTTCCCCTTCTTGATCGTATATCCAACGACCGTCCCCTTGCTGTCGCGTTTCAGCATCACACCATATCCTTTGGCTGCTAATTTCGCATGGTAGTCGTTCCAATCGAACGAATCCATACTTCGGAGAATGCTGATGCAATCGGCAGTTATCTGTTCGATGTTCTGATGGCGTTTGGCCTCTGCCTGAATCCATCCTCTTTTCTCGGTAATCTTGTTTGCTGCCATCATGGCACGTTCGTTGATGTAATGGGCATCATTGACATTGCCGTCCATGTCGATTCGGTTGGCATTGATGTGGAGGTGGAGGATCTGTCCTTTGCTGTCATGGTGGAGGGAAACGACATACTGGCTATTCTGTAAATTGGTGTGGCTGGCGCTGTCTCGTTTGGCCTTTTCGGAAAGGTCGATGGCATCAAACTCCTTGATGAATTCGTCAGCCAGTTTTACCCAGTCTTCCATAGTCCATCCCTGTGTCTCTTCCCTGGCAGGGGAAAGTTCAATACGTATGGACGTATTCTTCAGCGGTCGATGGCGGTTCAATTTTTCCTTGAACTGCTGCTGTAGTGCTATCATCCGGTCCCAGATGGCGGATGATGAAATGAACTCGGGCAGAAGATTGACCTTGACAATCTCTGCCTTGTCCTTGTCGGTGGAATAACGGATGGCGTTGCCGCCATGAGTTATTACTTTGCCTTTGGCTATCATAGGCTGATGTGTATTCTCGTTATTCTTTCAGTTGTTCGATGATTCTGTCCCATTGGTTGATGAGATTGGTGATGGCATCAATCCATGCTCTCATGAAACGTTCGTTCTTGAAGTAACTCTTGATCTGATCCTGTGTCTTCCCCTTCAATGCACTGCGGATATGCACGATGTCGCCTCTGGCATCGGCAAGGCTGCAATACGCTTCTCTCTCACGTTCCGTCAGGTGCAGTTTCGGATTGTGACCAAGGGCACATTTGCGGGTGTATTCACTCAAGGACAGACCGCATGCAGCAGCCTTTTTCGATGCCACTTCATATTCTTCTGGAGAGACTCTTGCATCCAGATGCTTGGAGCGGCTAACAGTCCTTTTACCGGTTTTGTTTGTCATAATGGATAATAATCTGGTTAGCCCAATGCGAGCTCGCGAGCGTTCAAGAATCCATTGGAGGATCAAAGAAGCATCGCGTATTTGTCCGACAATGGTAATTCTTGCTAATAAACCCGTATAACTGCTGTCTTACACTTGCTTTGAGTGTAGTTATATGCAGTTTGCTTGTGTTTGGCTTATTAGTATAGATATTATATTGATTATTAATATTGTAGATAATGTAGAAAATGTATAAGGATATTATGAACTGTGAATCAAATCGAATGCCATGTAATCAGAATAAAGATTGATTCCATAGGCTGATTCTACCGATTCATAATCCAGACAAAAAGCCTGAACGGGCTTTTCGCTCAGTCGAGGTTGAGCCTGAAAATCGTTCTCATTAAACTTGCGAGGCCAATCCTTCACATTCTCAACAGCAGCAAACCTGACACTGTTCATCTTGCCGAGATACTCGGGAGAGTTTTCGAGATAATACTTCAACGTGTTCTCGGGAATGACCTTCTCGTGGGTCTTTTGCAGATGAATGCCGTATAGAGTGAAAAGACGGCTATTGGTTGGAATCAGGAGGATCTTCTTGGCCTTGCCGAATTCCTTTGTCACGGCTTGTCGTCTGCCATCCATCTTGACATCGACTCTCAGCTTCGTATATTCGTGAATACGATAGTCTGCAAGTCCAAACGCCTGGTTGTCCTTCTTCAGATAGTCGATGGTCTTCCAGAAGATGCTCAGCTCATTGCTGTGCAGGCATTCCTCATTCTGGAAGTCCAAGCCATTCTTCACAGCCCTGAAGACCTCGTCGTATGAGAAGGGGAATTGGATGTGATCACGTGTTGCTAGATAAGTCGCCAGTAAAACAGCCCAGTTGCGAAGGATACGTTCGTCGAGGCTGAAATCAAAGGACTTGCTAATGTCCTTGACAGCCTTTTCATAGCAGTCCTTGTACCCTTCTTGAAACTGAGAACGAATCTGCAGCAATTCCAGAACCACGTGGGATGTTCCCGCATGTTCCCATTCTTTCAGGATTTGGTAGTTCTTCTTCTCTTCATCGGTATAGGTGCTCTTGTAAAAGGCCAGAACACATTGACGAGAATACAGCGCAATGTCCACAGTCGGTTTTTCCTGTCCACTTAGGATTACACCACTGAGCACTTTCGATTGTTCGCGCTTGTGTCTCTCCTGATCGAATTTGCTTCGACCCAGACAGTCCCATAGTCCCTTCAAGAGTTCGATCTTGTCAACGTCAATGTCATTCTTGTATTCGTCAAGGTGTATAATGGCATTTTCGGCTTGGGATAGGATGGTAGTGAGTCCTGCCATCGTAGATGTGCGAAGATTCGGGTGGTCGCCATTATAGTAGAACACACTTTGCAGCAATTCTCCAAAGTTCGTTTTACCGGAACCTTTCGGACCAAATAGAAAGAGGGTAGGGAACTCACGACGGTAGCGGATAATGATGTCACGGAACAGACATGACACCAAGAAACAGATGCCGGAAATTGCATTGTCACCATAGGCTAATCGCATCTGTGTGGCAAATTGGATAAATCGTACGGGACTATCGGGCAGATGTATGAATTGACGTTCGAACAGGAACATATCGCGATTGTCTTCGTTCATTATCGAGAAGGCAGGCAAGTAGAACGAGCCGAAGTGTTCTCCCAGACGTACGATACCTTCTTCGTTTGCAGGATGCCATTCACCGTTTAGGATGATACCATTTCCATAGGCAAAGAATCCCATCTTCTGCCATCCGAGTACGGAAATCTTCGTGACTACCTCCATGTTGGAGTATAAGATGCCGCGTAGTCGGTTGAAGTAGGTCGATGAGCCGTACCACATGAAGTTCACCTCTCGTTCAATACGGTTGCGAAACTTCTGCAAAACGGTCATTTCCTCAATGCTGAATTCTATGCGGACCTCGTAGTTCATGACGTTCCTTAGGATAAATACGCGCGATGCGGATGCTCCATCACGTATCAAGTAGAGGGGGATCATAATGAAGTTGGAGATCTCCTTTTCCCCTTCTTTGCAATAGCAGTAATAGTGGTTGTTACTTACGTTGATTTCAGTACCTTTGAAGAGTTCGGCATAGTCCTTGTCGCTTAGGGTAGCATTGGCCACAGGTTCTGGTAAAGACTGGATGCCCAGGATTTCCCGTTCCCACATCTTGCCATGACCATAAGTGCTGATCAGTTGTTCGGTGTAATACTCCCGAAGCACCTTGTCGGGGATCGTCTTAATGAGACCTGAGACATCATGAATGGCCTTGGCCTGTTGAGGGATGTCCTTATCTGCTGAAATGAAGAGTTTTGAGGCGTACCACAAAACGAAGTCCTGTTTAACCAGTTTGTCATATATCTCTCTGGTAGTAAGGTATGAATCCGGGTCATTTTTCTCAGTGGAGGAGGGGATCTCCTGAACAGAAACAGTGAATCCAAGGGATAGGGCCAACTTGCCGGTACGCATCGCACTGGTGATGCCGACACCATAGCTCGCTCCATCTTTACGTACATCGCTGTCCGGGATGATGTTGAGCTTGTCAGAAATCTGCTTTATGGCAGACAGTTGTGATTCGGTCCATGAAGAGCCAAGAGGAGCAACTGTATTGGTGACCCCTATGATCTGCAATCGCATCACATCGGGTGCGCCTTCCACCAGGTTCATCACTCCAGCCTTTGAAGCAGCATTGAGAGCAGCATCGATGCCGAACATGCTTCTTCCCTTATCATATATTAGGGAAGAAGGGGAATTGATATACTTCGGGACCTTGGAATCATGGGAAAAAAGACCTGGAAGGACTCTTGCTGTAAATGCAATGATTCTTCGCTGTCGGTCGCGGATGGGAATCATAATTCGTCCGCGATAAGCGTCATAAATCCCTTCGCCGTTCTTCCTCTCCTTGACAAGACCTAAGTCTATCAGAAGCTGCACGTCGAATCCTTTGTGATTAGCCCAAGTGGTGAATTGTTCCCAATTATTGCTTGCATACCCAACTCCAAAAGAGCGGATATATTCCAAAGGCCATCGGCTCTCTGCATATGAAAGAGCCTTGCGTGATTCCTCGTTGGAATCGATGAACAGGTTCTCGGAGAAGAACTTGGCAGCTTCGGAGTTGATCATATACATGGACTGTCTTTTAAACTGGACAGCTTCAGCTGCGTGAGGTGTACTTTCTCCCGACATCTCAATTCCATATTTATCGGAAAGCATCTTGACTGCTTCCGGGAAAGTGATCTTGAGATACTTCTGCAAAAAGTCAATGACATCTCCAGTGGCACCACAAGCGAAACACTTGTAGATGCCCTTGGTGGTGTTGACGGTCAATGATGGTGTACTATCATCATGGAAGGGACAGAGGCCTATGTAGTTCTGACCTTGCTTTTCAAGCTTAATATGGTCAGATACGACTTCAGCAATATCGGCTTTTTGCTTTATTGCGTCGATGATAACAGAATCGATAGGCATACATTATATATATTATAGTATGGATCCTCTTCTGTGGCTGTTGGCATACTCTTCTGCTTCCTCACGCAAGTCATCCTTGGACTTGTGCTGCTCTTTCATGAGCCAGGTATCAAGTTCAGACTTGAGGAAATAGATTCGCTTGCCGACTTTATGATAAGGAATCATGTTGTTCGATGTCCACCCATAGATGGTTTGTACAGCGGGATGGCCAGGAATGTACTTCTGAGCCTCGGTTACATCCATACGCTCGTCTTCGTCCCTGTTGTTGCCCATTGATGCCGATAATTTCCTGTTAATGGCATCAAGTTTCGCTGACAAGACCTTGTTATCTTCTATAAGGTTCAGCATCAACGTAGGGATCATTTCGAACGTGGGCGCGCCATTCAGCGTGGTTCTGTTCTCTTCCATTGTTAAAGATTTTAGTTGTTAATACTTCGCGACTGCGCAGTCGGCATTGTTTGAATTCGGGGCAAAGGTAGGACATTTTTTTGACCTGTGCAAGATACGAAATCAGGGAGGAAAACTCCCGTATATGAAACCGTATTAATAAATATCAATAACTAACACTAAATCCTAAGAATCAACGAGCTCTGTAAACATTATTTAACAATAAAAATCGAAAAATAATTTATATACGGAATGGGATACGAAAACATCCGTAGGTGGTATCGTATTAAGGAATGTTAATTGAAAAAAGCCACTTATACAGTTGCATAGATGGCTTTGTAAGTAAAGAATGGCTTTCGGCCTATTATATTATATCTCTTAGGTCCAATTTGATCAGATCGGCTGCCTGCTCTTTCTTGGAGTCAACAACCTTTGTGTAAATCTGAGTGGTACGGACGTTGGTGTGTCCAAGCATCTTCGACACCGTATAGATGTCTGTTCCTTCAGTAAGCTGATTCGTAGCAAACGAGTGTCGAAAGCAGTGGAACGTGATATGTTTCTTGATGCCTGCGGCTTCTACCCAGACTCTGACTGGCCTGTTAATCCATGAGGGATCTTGCAATCCCTCAAAGACAAGCTTGTCTGGTTCGGCTGGTTCGCCGCAAATCAGATACGCTTGTTCGGAGATCGGCATGTATTCCACTCCCTTGGTCTTCTTCTGGGTGAAGTTGATACGGTAATGGTTACCCTCCTTGGATATTTCACTCCATGTCATTTTCTGGATGTCGCAATGACGAAGTCCGGTAAGCGCACTGAACAAAGCGGCTCGTTTCAATGTCGGGTATTCACAGGGAGTTGCTGCAAGAAGGTTCAGTTCCTCAATGGTCAAATGTTCGCGACGGCTTTCTTCATCAGGAATGCCTTTGACTTTTGCAGGCAGATCAATGTCAAGATAGCCATCGATGAAGGCTTGATGAAGCGCGGCCTTAAAGATGGAGAAATAGGTGGCAGCGGTATTTCGTGAAACCGTGCCGGACTTGCCACCTCCTTGTGGAGCTGTCAACATGAAAGTCTTGAATCTTTCTATCTGTCGAAGGTCAATTTGAGAAAAGGGGAGAGGCTTGTAATCGGTGTAAATCTTCAATAGTTCATGTACTCTGTTCCAATTGATGATAATGGACTTGGAACTTTTCTTGTGTCGAATTGCAATGAGCTTGCCAAAGTAATCGATGAAATTGGCCTGCTCTCTTGCTTTCTTCTCAGCCATTTTCTGGTCTGTTTCGCTGTAGAGTTCTGCATTGTCATACTCGTGTTGACGTATGTTGCGCACATTGTCAGCAAAAATACAGGATTCGCGGTCTGTCTTTGAACGACAAATGATGATGCCGTTCACGTCTCGTTTCGGCTTGTAGGTCTGTATCCCATTCTCATCCCGTCGGGCTGGACGGCTCTTGTCCCACGTGGGCGTGGTGATGGTGCGGTTAAGGTACTCGCGTTCACGGCATGGCTTATCATGACCTGCCTTGAAAACTGGATATGCTTCCAGATAGAGATACCACTCGTCTCGGATTTCCGACTTACGGAGTCTGACGGACACTTTTGTGTGTAGCATTGCCTTTTTCATTATACATCGGATTTATATAGGTTGTCGATTTCTTCTTTTGGAACATAGACATATTTGCCTATCTGACGTGTCGGAATGGAGTACTTACGCAATTGTGCCCAAAATGCGCTTTCGCTCATTCGATATTTTATGAGAACTTCACCAATTGTGTAGCAGTTTTCCGGTTCAAGGTTGTAGAGTTTAGGGGTTGGTTTGGCTTTCTCCTCTCTTGCTATTGGACGAATAAGGAAGTTGGCTTCTAACTCTGAACGCTTAATGCGAATCAGGTGCTTCCCCAAATTGAGGGCGGGGATACGTCCAAGGCGTATTAGTCGATAGAGTGTGCCACGTTCAATGTTAAACATTGCTACCGCCTCCTTTACCGAGATATACTCCCTAATTTCGGGAACTTGGGCTGCCATTTGATCAAGACGAGCCTCTCTTGCTTCTGCGTCACGACGACGCTTTAGGTCTATTGCACTGCAATGCCCAGAGCAGAACTGTGTGTCTAGTTTCTTCACAAGGAATACCTTCCCACAGATCTTGCATTTTCTTCTGATTTCTAATGCGATACCTGGCATAATAATTGTTCTAAATTAGACTATGTTGTTATTTATAAGTATTTGTTCAAAAACTTCTACTTTTTTGTTAAGATACAAATTTGGTACAAATATGAGATAGAAATCGATAGAAATCGGAAACAATTTGCAGACCCCTAAAAATGACAAATCCGTGTAACTCGTTGAGCTACACGGATTTAATTTTTGATAGTTTTCGTTTGTTATCTCAGATCACTTGACCTCCTCGAAGTCGACGTCTTCGGCGCCATTGTTGTTCTGCTGGCCACCGTTGAAGCCGCCCTGCTGACCTGCTCCTGGGTTAGGACCCTGCTGGCCGTACATGTTCTGAGCGGCCTGGCCCATCATCTGCTGGAGCTCGTTGGTTGCTGCGTCGATGCCTGCGATGTCCTTGGCGTCCTTGGCAGTCTTGAGGCGGCCGAGGATGTCCTCGATGCGCTGCTTCATGTCGGCAGGAATCTTGTCGCCGCTCTCCTTGAGCTGCTTCTCAACCTGGAAGATCATCGAGTCGGCCTGGTTGATCTTGTCGACCTTCTCACGCTCAGCCTTGTCGGCAGCCTCGTTGGCTGCGGCTTCGGCCTTCATGCGCTCGATCTCTTCCTTCGAAAGACCGGAAGAAGCGGTGATGGTGATGTGCTGCTCCTTGCCAGTGCCCTTGTCCTTGGCGGTGACGTTGAGGATACCGTTGGCATCGATGTCGAAGGTTACTTCGATCTGTGGCACGCCACGTGGGGCCATTGGGATACCGTCGAGGTTGAACATACCGATGGACTTGTTGTCCTTGGCAAACTGACGCTCGCCCTGGAGTACGTGGATCTGTACAGAAGGCTGGTTGTCGGCTGCGGTAGAGAATACCTCTGACTTCTTGCAGGGGATGGTGGTGTTGGCGTCGATGAGACGGGTCATTACGCCACCGAGGGTCTCGATACCGAGTGAGAGTGGGGTAACGTCGAGGAGGAGGATGTCCTTGCCACCGGCGACATTGTCACCAGCGAGGATACCGCCCTGGACGGCTGCACCTACGGCTACCACCTCGTCGGGGTTAACGCCCTTGGAAGGAGTCTTGCCGAAGAACTGCTCTACCTCACGCTGTACGGCTGGGATACGGCTGGAACCGCCCACGAGGATAACCTGGTCGATCTGCGAAGCGCTGAGCTTGGCGTTGCTGAGTGCGCGACGGCATGGCTCGATGCAGGCCTTGATGAGGTCGTCGCAGAGCTGCTCGAACTTGGCACGAGTGAGGCTCTTTACGAGGTGCTTGGGCACACCACCTACTGCGGTGATGTAAGGCAGGTTGATCTCTGCTACAGTCGAAGACGAAAGCTCGATCTTTGCCTTCTCGGCAGCCTCCTTCAGACGCTGGAGTGCCATAGGATCCTTCTTGAGGTCAACGCCCTCTTCCTTCTGGAACTCACCAGCCAACCAGTCGATGACCTTGTTGTCGAAGTCATCACCTCCGAGGTGGGTGTTACCATCGGTAGAAAGTACCTCAAATACGCCATCGGCGAGGTCGAGGATAGAGATATCGAATGTACCACCACCAAGGTCGAAGACGGCGATCTTCTCTTCCTTGTCGAGGTTGCCAAGACCATAGGCCAGGGCAGCTGCGGTAGGCTCGTTGACGATACGCTTCACTTCGAGACCTGCAATCTGGCCGGCCTCCTTGGTGGCCTGACGCTGTGCATCGTTGAAGTAAGCAGGCACGGTGATGACGGCTTCGGTCACGGTGGTGCCGAGGTAGTCTTCAGCGGTCTTCTTCATCTTCTGGAGCACCATAGCGCTGATCTCCTGAGGAGTGTACTGCTTGCCATCGATTTCGATACGAGGCTGACCGCCTACGCCGACTACCTTGTAAGGTACGCGAGTGATCTCGTTGGCTACCTGGTTCATGTCGCAGCCCATGAAACGCTTGATGGAGTAAACTGTACGCGTAGGATTGGTGACTGCCTGACGCTTGGCTGGCTCACCAACCTTGCGCTCGCCGCCATCGACGAAACCTACGATAGATGGGGTCGTGTTACGGCCCTCAGAATTTGCAATTACGGTGGGGGTGTTACCCTCCATTACGGCTACACACGAGTTGGTGGTGCCGAGGTCAATACCAATAATCTTTCCCATAGTTTTGTATATTTTTAATTGTTAATATTCGGTTTTTGGAACTCTACACATAGAGAGTCGCTAACAAAATTGCAAAAGGCGTGCCAAAATTTAGAATGACAAAAAATCTATGCCATTTTGACAATTTGACATACTTTTCCTTGGCTATGTCAAAAATATCAGTTATCTTTGCGCACGATTTAAAAAATTATTACTATGACAAAGATAAGAGTGGGATTCGGCTACGACGTGCATCGTCTGGTCGAGGGACGCGAGCTGTGGCTCGGAGGTATCAAGATTGAGCATACGTTGGGCCTGTTGGGCCATTCGGATGCCGATGTGCTGATCCATGCGCTGTGCGATGCGCTGCTGGGCGCGGCGAATATGCGCGACATCGGGTATCATTTCCCCGATACGGCGGGCGAATACAAGGACATCGATTCGAAGATTCTGCTTCGGAAGACCATGGCGCTGATTGCGACAAAGGGCTATCGCCTGGGCAATGCCGACATCACGGTGGCGGCTGAACGCCCGAAACTCAATCCGCACATCGAGACGATGAAGCAGTGCCTGGCCGAGGTGATGGGCTGCGACGTGGATGATATCTCGATCAAGGCGACGACGACCGAGAAGCTGGGCTTCACGGGAAGGCAGGAGGGCATCGCGGCGTATGCGACGGTGCTGGTGGAGAAAGACCCCCTCAATCCCCCTGCTTAGGGGGAGGACTTGCAGATACGGACTTACTTCTTCCCCCTAAGCAGGGGGATTAGAGGGGGTCCTGAGGATGGCGAAATGACGAAGATGAAGACAAAGGTTATTTATTATATAATAGGTGTGATGTTGCTTGCGGCTGGGGAGGCGCAGGCGGGGGAGTATCGGTACCGACTGCACTTGGATGGCAAGCCGGGGAGTGAGGTCGTGAAGTGGAGCGACAGGGCGCTGGAGAGGCGTGCGCGGTTTGGGATTCAGACCGATTCGCTTGATCTGGAGATTTCGCCGGAGTATATCCAAAGGATCGAGGAGGCGGGATTGACGGTCCTGACACGTTCGCGTTGGCTCAATACGGTGGTGGTGATGGGAGCAGAAGGCGAGGCGGTGAGCGATTCGACGTTCGAGGCGCTGCCTTTTGTCAAGGAGGTGGAATTGATTACAGATCATCAGCGCGTGACTGCGCCTCCCAGATTGACGATGGCCCCGGGCATCGTGGGCGAGGAGGATTGCACCACTCCGCTGAGAGAGGTGAATGCCTACGAACCGCTCTATGAAGCGGGTTACCGGGGTGCCGGCATGCTGGTGGCAGTGGTGGATGCAGGCTATTCGCACGTGGATGAATGGGACTGGATGAACCGCAACGTCGTGGGAGGACGCGACATGTATGCTGCGATGAGGGGCGAGTCGTATCTGTACAAGGATGAAATGCATGGAACGTGCTGCCTGAGCATCATGGCGACGCCTTTGGAGAGGGGCATCTGCGGAACGGCTCAGGATGCCAAGTATTACCTGATGGTTTCGGAATCGAACGAATCGGAGACTCAGATGGAGGAAGACATGTGGGTGGCAGCGGTGGAACTGGCGGATAGCCTGGGAGCCGATGTCGTCAGTTCGTCGTTGGGTTACTTTACTTATGAAACGGAGTTCAATGACCACAACTACGATGAATTCAGCCAGGACAAGGCGGTGATCAGTCGTGGTGCAAACATAGCCGGTAAGAAAGGTATGCTCGTGTGCGTTGCAGCGGGCAATGAACGGAACAAGAGCTGGGTCAGACTCACTTTCCCTGCTGATGCGGAGGATGTGCTGGCGGTGGGTGCGGTGACGCCTGCGGGAGAAGTCGCCTATTTCTCCAGCGCGGGGTTCACGGTGCCTTACGTCAAGCCCGATGTGATGGGACGAGGCACCCGATGCTACATCGTGACATCGAGAGGCGGGGTCAGCAGTAATGGACAAGGAACCAGCTATGCGACACCGTTTATTGCGGGACTGTGCACATCGCTTTGGAGCGCTGTGCCGCAGCTGTCGGCTGCACAGATTCGACAGGTGGTGCGTGAGTCGGCTTCGCAGTACAATGAGCCGGATTCGCTGATGGGGTATGGTATCCCTGATTTCGGCGTGGCGCTGGAAAAGGCGCGCGTTCTGGTGGAGGAGATGGGTATAGACGAGGTGCGCGCGGATGTGCCGCGCGCTGAGGAGAGGAGGTATGATTTGATGGGAAGGATGGTCGGCCGTGGGGCCAGAGGCGGGTTCCGGGTTGTTGGAGGAAGGGTGGAGAGGAGATAAGACACCCTGATGAGGGCAGCCATGGATGGCTGCGACAGGGACACAGGGCAGCCAAGCATGGCTGCTGACGGAGACAAAAGGGCAGCCAAGGACGGCTGCTGACGGAGACAAAAGGGCAGCCAAGGGCGGCCCTTTTAATGGCGCTTGAGGAGGCGCCAGAAGGGGAAGTCCTTGAGGCAGAGGAAGGCGAGGAAGAAGATGACGTGGGCGGTTTTGATGATGATGGTCCAGATGCCGACGTCGGGAATTTGCGTCATGCTCACGAAGAGGGCGGCGGCAAGGAGCACATAGGAACCGATGGACTTGAGGTCGTAGGGAATGGGGTTCTTCTTTTGACCGACGAAATAGGAGAGAAGCATGCAGGTGGCATAACCGCAGAATCCTGCCCATGCACAGGCGATGAAGCCGTAGCGGGGCACGAAGATGACATTGACCGTCAGCAATACCAGACATCCGATGACCGAGAACAGGGCACCCCACAGTGTCTTGTCGATGAGCTTGTACCAGAATGAGAGGTTGAAGTAGATGCCCATCATGATTTCGGCTGCCATAACTATGGGCACGACGACGAGGCCTTCCCAATAGTCCTGGTTGCGGATGAGCAGCACCTTGAAGATGTCGAGCCATGCGATGACGCAGAGGAAGCCGAGGAGGGTGAAGATGATGAAATACTTCATGCCGAGGATGTTGGACTTGACGGTATCGTCCTTGTCTTTCGACTTATTGAAGATGATGGGCTCGTAGGCATAACGGAACGCCTGCGTGAACATTGCCATAATCATGGCAATCTTGGCTGCAGCTCCGTAGATGCCAAGTTGGCGTACACCTTCGGCACCAGGGACGAGGAAGGGGTAGATGATCTTGTCCATGGTCTGGTTGAGGATGCCGGCTATGCTGAGGATGAGCACGGGATAACTATATTTGAACATGCGGCGGAAGAGCTGGCGGTCCCATACGTAGCGGAAGGGTAAGCTCTGTCCGCTGGAGGTGTGGAACTGGCCGAACGGCATCCATTCCTTCATAAGCAGGAACAGGGTGATGACCGAAGTGATGAGGTTGATGGCGAAGACATAGCCGGCGAGGTACTCGGGATTGTAGAACCAGGAGATGAGCTCGGGATGCGACTGGTAGATCCTTGGGCAATCGAGGAAGACAAAGATGTTGAGACCGATGTTGACCAGGATATTGACCATCTTGAGGGTACAGAACTTCTTGGCCTTCTGCTGGTAACGCAGGTAACTGAAGGGAATGCAGGCGAAGGCATCGATGGCTACGATGATGGCCATGATGGCGATGTATTCGGGATGGGCGCCGTAGCCGAGCGACTGCGAGATGGGGGTGAGGAACGTCAGTACCAGGGTGAGGAAGAGGAGGGAGAGGCCTCCTACGGTAAGCAATGCGGTGGAATAGACGTCGCGCGGATTCTCTTCGGCCTTGTTGGCAAAACGGAAGAAGGTGGTCTCCATGCCGAAGGTGAGGACGGCGAGGATGAGGGCGGTGTAGGCGTACATGTTGGTCACGACGCCATATTCGCCCGACACGGCCGGCATCACCTTGGTGTAAACCGGGACGAGCAGGTAGTTGAGAAAGCGGCCTACGATGGAGGTGAGGCCGTAGAGGGCGGTATCTTTGAGGAGGGATTTTAGGAAGGACATGGTGGGGATGGGTGAGGGCAGCCATAGATGGCTGCGACGGGAACGCTGGGGATGGCAGCCAAGGACGGCTGCCGACGGAAACACTTACTAGAAGAGGGTGCCTTGGAGGGTGTCGCCGGTGGGGGATTTGCCGAGGTGCTTGTAGGCGAGGGGGGTGGCTTCGCGACCGCGGGGGGTGCGCTTGATGAAGCCTTCCTTGATGAGGTAAGGCTCGTAGACATCCTCGATGGTGCCGGGGTCTTCGCCGAGGGCGGTGGCGATGTTGGTGAGGCCTACGGGACCTCCATTGAACTTGTCGATGATGGTGGAGAGGAGCTTGTTGTCGATCTGGTCGAGGCCGTACTTATCGACGCCGAGGGCTTCGAGGGCGTATTTGGCAATCTTGATGTCGATGGTGTTTTTGCCCATCACCATCGCGAAGTCACGAACGCGGCGCAACAGGGAGTTGGCGATACGCGGTGTGCCACGACTGCGGAAGGCTATTTCGATGGCGGCTTCCTCCATACATGCCATGCCCAGGATGCGCGCCGAACGTGCGACGATGCCGGCAAGCACTTCGGTGTCATAGTATTCGAGGTGCATGTTGATGCCGAAGCGTGCGCGCAACGGAGCCGTGAGCAGGCCAGAACGTGTGGTAGCACCGATGAGGGTGAACGGGTTGAGGTCGATCTGGATGCTGCGGGCAGCGGGACCCTTGTCGATGAGGATGTCGATGCGGTAGTCTTCCATCGCTGAATAGAGGTACTCTTCGACGATGGGCGACAGACGGTGTATCTCGTCGATGAAGAGCACGTCGTTCTTGTCGAGCGAGGTGAGCAAGCCGGCGAGGTCGCCGGGTTTGTCAAGGACGGGACCCGATGTGACCTTGAAACCCACGCCGAGTTCGTTGGCGATGATGTTGGAAAGGGTGGTCTTGCCGAGGCCTGGAGGGCCATGGAAGAGGGTGTGGTCGAGAGATTCGCCGCGCATCTTGGCAGCAGCCACGAAGATGCGCAGGTTCTCCTTGACCTTGTCCTGACCCTGAAAGTCGTCGAAGGTGAGGGGGCGAAGGGCTTTCTCGAACTCCTTTTCGTTGGAGGACTTCGAGGGTTCGGAGGCTTCTCTTATGTCGAAATCGTTGGTCATTGTTGAGGGGTGATGTGATGATGGGCAGCCATAGATGGCTGCAACAGGGACAAAGGGGACGGCCAAGGACGGCCGCGACGGGGACGCGAGGGGCACGAGGGCAGCCAAGCATGGCCGCGACGGGGACAAGAGGGGGCGGGGCCCTGGGGCTAGGAGAACCAGGCTTGGATGACGCCTTGGGTGATCCACATCCAGACGAGGTAGCGGAGGAAGCGGCCGATGGCCATCAGGATGCCGACCTTCCAGAAGGGGGTGCGGGAAATGCCGAAGCTGATGACTAGGGCATTGCCCAGGGTGGGGAAGAAACTGACGAGAGCCAGCCAAACGCCCTTGCCTTGCAGGAAGTGCTGCATGTAACTGAGCTTGGTCTTCTTGATCTTGACCCAATGCTCAATCCAGTCGAGTGAGGCGAAGCGCCCGATCATGTAGTTGGTCGAAGCACCGAGCCAGTTGCCGAGGAAGACCCAAAAAAGGGAAGTCCACTGCGGCCAACCCAGTGCAATGGCTGTGCTGAGTGCCACCTCGCTGCTCATAGGAATGCAGCTTCCGGCAATGAAGCCGCACAACATCAAGCCCGGATATCCCCAGGTCAGTATCTCGTCCATTGGTTATCTTGTGTCGCTTAAATACCCTCGATCACGCAGTCCAAAGGTTAAATTTAGGTTGCAAAAATAGCAATTATTGTCGGTATATGCAAATAATAGGCAGAATTATTTCGAAATATTTTTGTTTTTCTGATTTATTTTGTAACTTTGCCGCGCAAAATTGGGTAATATGCGTGTGAAAAACGGCAAAAGGCCCATTGGATTGCCCGGATAGTTCAACGGATAGAACGGAGGTTTCCTAAACCTTTGATCTGGGTTCGATTCCCAGTCTGGGTACAATATTCTTTCATTCAATAGCACACTACATGAGTGAATATATCATCAATGAGCAGGAGGAGGACGAACTGCAATCGGGCAGTGGTCTGAGTCTTCGTGCCATCCTTGAATTGACTTGGGCGCTACGCTATTGGATCATCCTCTCCATCTTTGTTTGTCTGTGCTGTGCTGCGGTTTATCTTTATGTTAAACCGAAGACTTATCACAGCTCTGCACTTGTCATGGTCACCACTGACAAGAATGCCGGCATGAGTTCGAGTGCCCAGATGTCGTTCATTGCCGACATGACGGGCATGCAGTCGTACAACAGTCTGACCAACGAGAAGATCATCATCAAGTCGACGCCTGTATTGCAGGCCGTCGTTGATGAGTTGGGCCTTAACGTGCGGTACTTTGTGCGAAACCATTGGGTGAATCGCGAGACTTTACCCCAGGAGGTTCGCATGACGTTCACGCCTGGCGACAGCATCAACCTGAACAACCTCCCGACGTTCCGCATCGACTACGATGTGATCGATAGCGCGTCGCTGAAAGTTTCGGTGCGCCGACTGTTCGGCAGTGGCGGCGAGACCCTTTATGCCGACAAGGTGTTGCGCTATGGTGACGAACTGCCCCTTGGCGATTGGGGAAAGGTGCGTTTCCGATTCTGGGAGGAGGCCATGTCGCGCTTCAAGGGCGGATCGTACGACTACTTCATGTCGGGTTCGCATTACATCATGCTCTATTCGCCCCAAGCCCGAGCCCGCGAGTTGGCCCGGCAGATTGGCGTGGAGGTGATGGAAGACCAGAGTTCGCGCATGAGCACCAGTTCGATACTTCAACTTGTGATGCGTGACATCCATCCAGAGCGTGCAGAGAAGGTTTTGGCCAAGGCCATCGAGAAGTACAACGAACTGACCAAGACCTACTACATGACGTCGAACGCCAAGACGATGGAGTTTATCGACAATCGTCTGGAGGACCTAAGCGGACAGCTTTCGGCCGTGGAGGGCAACATACAGCAGTTCAGTTCGAAGAACCAAATGGTTGACCTGGAATCGCAGGCCAAACTGTCGCTCAATACCGATGCGACTGCACAACAACAGATTCAGGAGGTGGACGTGCAGTTGACCTTGCTTGAGATGATTGCCAACGAACTCAAGACGAACCAACCCTATACGGTGCTGCCCAGCAATGTGGGACTGAGCGATCCTTCGATTGTAGGCTTTATCACCAATTATAATACTGCGTGCATCGAGCGTGCGCGACTGCTGGCAGGTTCGTCGGAGAACAGCCCTGTGGTGCAGCGCCTGAGCAAGCAGATTGCCGACCTGAGGGCCGTGATCGAGAAGTCGGTGGCCAACCAGAAGACCAGTCTGACGTTGCAGCGTACGGAACTGGCACGTCAGCAGGGACGTTCGAAGGGTTACTTGTCGAGTGTGCCCGGACAGAAGATCAACCTTGCCCAGATTGAACGCGAACGTTCGGTGATCGAGCCACTCTATGTGCTGCTGCAGAAGAAGCGTGAAGAGACGATGCTCACCATAGTGGCCGAGCCCGACATTGCCCGCGTGGTGGAATATCCTGAGAACAATACCGTGCTTGTCGGCCCCAACAAGCGACAGGTGCTCCTCATAGCCTTCGTCATCGGCTTCCTCCTGCCTTTGCTCATCGTCTATCTGTTGATGCTGATGAAGACCAAGGTGCAGAATCCGGACGATATCGTTTCGCGCACAAGAGTGCCCCTGTTGGGTGTCGTGCCTCGTAGAGAGGGACGTGTCTTCAAGGCTACGGATATGGCCGAAGAGGGTTCTTCGGGCTCGTCGTCGGTGCTTTCGGAAGCTATGCGAACCATTCGCACCAACATCGGCTTCATGTCGGGCAAGGTGCTTCAGTTTACTTCGAGCATCCCAGGTGAAGGCAAATCGTTCGTTTCGGCCAATGTTGCCATCAGCCTTTGCTCGATAGGCAAGAAGGTGATCCTGGTGGAGACAGACCTGCGCAAAGGCCGTCAGCGCCGATTGTTCGACCTGCCGCGTACCCAATCGGAAGGATTGTCGAACTACCTGAGCGGAGAAATAGACGACTGGCATCAGACAGTGGTTCCCATCAAGGAGTTCCCCGGCTTGGACCTTTTGCTCAAGGGAGGCGTGCCGCCCAATCCGAATGAGTTGCTGTCGACCGACCGATTCGGCATCCTTATTGCCGAACTGCGCAAGGTTTACGATTATGTCATCCTCGACTCGCCACCCTATCTGGTCAT
>Ga0310695_10006624_pt1 | contig 19004 bp, 20 predicted proteins | sample RumenRJG_04DNA_FD_203882 | JGI IMG/M metagenome (GOLD analysis project Ga0310695, IMG submission 203882) | Bovine rumen microbial communities from Lethbridge, Alberta, Canada - RJG_04 (v2) (version 2) | ecosystem: Host-associated > Mammals > Digestive system > Stomach > Rumen | place: Canada...
GTCCTGTTTAAAGCGATATTAAAATCCTCTATTTGATTCTAATTACAATATTGTTCAAACCCAATATTTGGGAATAATCAATTTTTTGCGAAATCTTGTTTAAAATGGCGATATTGGATGCCATATCCTCATCTTCCATTACATTTATGCGCTCGCCCGAATATTTAATTGAAATTAGAATATACTCTCCATTATCCCTAATAATTATATCAATCAAATCTATATTCTCGTTGATGTTGATGATATGGACAATCATATCCTCAATTGCCATACTTACAAGAACGGATAATCTGTCTTCATTAAAGGATTTCTGGATGTTTTCAGATAATTTGACTGCATCCTCAACATTTCCGTCAAGGGTGAATTCAAACACGGTTGCGTTTTCATGTTTTTTAATCAGGAAAAATCCAGAATAGTCATTATTGCTTTTTCGGGCCATGATTTTGGAATATATGACAATAAACAACAAGGTTGCGAATTCAGACACTACAAGTGAAGCCCAAAATCCTTCCGCTCCCCATAAATAGGCAAAGATGTATGCAAAAAGCACCGGGAAAATCAATCCCTGAAGAAGGGTAACGATATTGGCCAATTTATTATATTGGACGGATTCCGCATAGAACATGTACAGGCTATTGACTGCGAATGCAAGGAAGCTGATTGAAAATATCCTTATCACGTTAATTATTGTCGGAATGTCTGCGGGATTGCTTACATTGAATATGAACAATACTATTTGTGGGAATAAAATGAATAGTGCTGAAAAGAATGCTCCAAATCCAATTACAATTTTAAGGGATCTTCTGGTTACATAATCCACGCCTGTGTAATCCTCTTCTTTATAATAGACCGCAGCAATCGGTAAAATTGATTGAACAGTGCCTAAAATAAAAATATCCACAAGATACAATGTGTTATAACACATATTGAATGCGGCCAGACCCAGCTCCCCTAGAATTCCAACGATTAAAGCGTTTAAAAATACCAGTCTGATTGTGGTATATAATGGAATTGAGGAAACAGATGAACCGGATTTGCAGATATCCACAGCATAGCCAATTATTTCAGATGATTTGACCTTGATGAACTTCAATGTCCTGTTTGGTTTGAAGAAGTATAATGTAATGTAAATTGCTGAGACAATATGGCCGATGGTTGTTGCCATTGCAGCTCCGGAAATGCCCAGATTCATGAATTTCATTAAAATGACATCGAGAATGATATTAACCACATTGCAAAGTAAAAATGCCTTGAATTGCATATCAACAAAACCATCAGTTTTGATAAAATAGGCTAAACACACCATATAACATTCAAATACTATTCCAAGGGCATAGTAGTAGAAATACTGTGTGACAAAGGGTTTTAATTGGTCGGAGTGACATAACAATTGGACATATGAGCCCTGAAATATTACAGTTGACAGTGTCATGATCAGCCCGATGATTATGATTCCAATAATCGAGACCGTGAAATATGCATTGCCTTTCTTCTCATCGAATTCTGCTTTGGCCATGTTGCATAGGATGCTCCCGCCCAGACCGATAAGCCAGTAGATAACATTAATGAAGGCAACAAATGGTTCAATGCTTTGCACGACGGACAAATACATTGATCCCATGAACATGCTGATGAAGAACGCATCAACAAGCACTGCAAAATTGCCGGCTATTGAAGCCATCAATGTCGGGAAAAACAATTCCCTGAACTTCCTGTTCAACAAGTCAAAATTTCGCTCGTATGTCATAATATCCAGATTCATATTCTTGATGCGATAATCATTCTATTTAATTTATGCAGCGGCATTTCTATTTTAAAATCTAATACTTTAACAAGCGCTTCTGCACCTAATCTGGAATTAGGCATATAGTCATAGGTTGTTTTTGGAATAAAAATCAATCCGCCAAATTTGACCTTATCCAATATATTTAAGAATAATCGTGCAATTTCATCATCTTTTTTATCGGCAAGGCTTCTGTTCAGGTTTATTACCACACAGTTAAATTTTCCTTTGACATCGTCTAAGTTTTCTGCTGTGATTTGGGATAAATCTAAATCATCATATATGTTTTCAGTGACTAAAAGACATGTTCCGAAAGGTTTGATGTCATTTATCAATGAAGCAGTATCATTTTTAATTTTTTCTTCATCAATATCTACATTTTCATGCAATTCCTCACTTAAAACCAGTTGGAAGGCTCGTTTTTCAACATCCCTTAAAAAGTCAACATCCTTTTGAACCTGAAGCGGGTCTTCATGAACCAAATAAACGGTTCCTCCTACGGTTTCCAAATCCTGGGTTTTGTGGAATGTTTGAGGTTTTTTAATCGAAACGTCTGTTTTATAGAAACTTTTTAAATTAATTCCTAAAGAATTCATTGGGGATGATTTGGCGATTAAATCTTTTGGTACAATGAAATTTTTTACAACTCCCTGGGCAAATGGATGATAGCCTTTCAAACGTTCCAGATTAAATTTTTCGGGATTCAGATAGCAATCAAGTGAACTGTCGGTTTCATGCTGGCCTGAAATCATATCCAGGAATTCTGCATCCATACTGCTTCCATGGGGTCGGCAATTCACTTCAATCAAGACAGGCCCTTTTTCATCAACCATATATTCGCCATGGACTGGCCCATATTTGATTCCTAAGGCATCAGCAACATCAAATGCATACTCAACAAGTTCTGCCTCACCGATTCCCAATTCGCTAACAGTTACATCATAATCATAAATATTTCCGCCTTCTGGGGTTTTAATCTTATTGTATTTCCAAACTAAGGTTACCCGATGGACTCCATTGCATGAAACAGTATCAACAACATATTCCTGCCCTTTGATGCGTTCCTGAATGACGAGTTCTGTCAATTCATTTCCATAAACGCCTGTTAAATTGAATACCTCTTTTACAGCATCAATCATTTCCTGTCTGTCTGAGCACAGCCTCACACCTACAGATGCAGCACTGTATACGGGTTTTACTACAACTTCCTTTAAGTTTTCCTTATCATAATATTCAATAGCTTCATCCAAGGACCTGACAACCTGCCCCTTGATTGAACGCAGATTGTTTTTGACCAATCTGTTTTGCATTTCGTTTTTTAAAGTTATCGCATCAATATTTTCTATGGGATTGCATAACAGATTCAAGTCATTCGCCAATTTTGTGGCCAGTATCACCCCATCCTCGGTACCTGGGACAATGACCAACGGATTAAATTTTCTAACCATCTCAAGCGTTTCTTCATAGGTGTCTTTCTCATATATCAAATCAAAATCATTTTCAATAAATTCATATTCCCTTTTCACTTCTTCCTGATAGACTAATGCATCTTCGGAATCTCCAAAAGGCTTCATTTCTAAAACGATTGGATTGCAATTTCTATCGATAATGTCTTGAACGTAATTTTTGCCTGTAGACATGCACTGAACAATAATAATATTTCTCATGAAAAAACACCTATAAACTATATAATAATATAATTTTTGTCTTTTGATATATTTATAATCTAATTTGTTTTTTTTTAATTTAGAAAATTCAGAATATCATGTTAGATGCAATGTTAAAAAAAAAGAATTCAGGTTATTGGTTGAATTGTAAGTATCACAACTTTTTATTTTTCTTTTTTTTAGATATTCACGATTATAATCTGACCTGTGTCAAACAATGTACAGGACAGGACATAATGCACCTCAGACATTGATTGCACCTCATATTGTTTAATGTCCATGTTTTGTTGTGCCTGCTTACCGTTATTGCATTTGCACTGCAAATCAGCTCACATCTTCCGCACAAAATGCATTGGTCAATATTATTTCCGATGCACCATCTGGATTTATGCTTTGCGTTTAAAAGTTCTGAAAAAAGTAATTTTCCAATCGAAAGTCCTATTGAAGATGATCCTCCACGATGTCTCAAATTTAAAGCCTCCTTAATTTTTAATCAATATTTGCTATAATTTTAAATGTAAAATCATCGCATTATTTCTCTTATCAGCTATTTTCATTGAAATTTTTGTATATAAACTTAATTTATCGGATAACATTTTAAGTGCATCCTTATAAAATCCTCTACATTCAATCAATTGGCAATCTGCTTTTTTTGCAAATTCCCTTGGGTTTTCAATGTAGAAATACATCAATGCAGATTTGTTTCCGGTTCTTTTGACATAGAAATTTGAATATCTGATTCCAAATTTGTTGGTGGCATCAAATATCAGTTCGGCATTTCCAAAGATGTCTTTTGCCTTCCTGATGAATTCAAGTATATCCTCTTCATGAAAGTATTGGAACACTCCTGAAACTATCATTAATGTTGGAAGAGAGGTGTCTAATTCATTGCACCAATTAAGTTTAAACAAATCTCCTTTAATGAACTTTTCATTTTCTCCAACGCCTATGCAATTTTCCCTAAGTTCAATCACGTCAGGTAGGTCAACTTCGAAATAATGGGAGTTTTTTCCATCTATTCTGAAATATGATGTTTCAAGCCCAGCGCCCAAATTGACAATATTGCATTTGTCATGTTTGTCGATGTATTCCTGAGTCATCTGGTCCAGATTATAGGACCTGGCAACTGATGCCATCATTGTATATTGGGAAGATTTTTTCTCAATCTGCTTATCTTTAACCAGATTCTCCATCTCCAAAGCCTTCCTGTCGTAAAAATACTCCGGAAACATCTTAGAGATGTTAACTCTGGCAGTTAGCGGAATGAACAATGTATCTTCAACACCTTCATAATCACTCATGTTATCACTTTATTGCAACGACTGTTCAAAAGTTTTAGTGTTGAAGAATCGATGAATTCTAATGTTTCCAGAATAGGATACTGCCTTTGAAAAGAATTCATTTCAGAATCATTCAAGAAGTATTTCAACAATATAATTAAATGCCTCTTTTGCTTCCGGAACCATTGGATATAGAGGGTATACGTGGCTCATTTCCTCGCCAACGACCAATTCAGCATCAACGCCTGCATCCGTTAGTTTTTCATGAAATTCGACAACATCCGGATATATTATCTCATGGGTTCCTATGAATGTGGTAGTTTTTGGAAGCTTGCTCACTTCTCCAAACAGCGGGCTTACCCTATAGTCTTTTGTATCCAGGTCTCCTGCCCAGGCCTTTCCCATTTCACGTGCGCCCTCCACTCCAAGCATAGGGTCATACTCAACGTCATCATAATTCCCTGACATTGACACGTCAACCCATGGGGATATCAGAATCAGGTTCTTAGGTTGGGGTATATCATTGACAGCCAGATATTCGCAAAATGCTGCAGAAAGCCCTCCGCCGGCGGAATCTCCCATTATTATAATTGGCTTGTCCATTTCCAATAAATGACTATATAGTTTTTCAACAATTTCATAGGTTTCCTCATAGGTATGGTTTGGGGCAAGGGGATAAATAGGAGTAAATACGCTTGCATTAATCTTTTTTGCAAGCCTGTCGCAAAATGAAATGTGCGGGAGCCTGATTTCATTCACATATGCTCCTCCGTGTAGATATATGACCAAGCGTTCCGCCTCTTTGGCACCATTAAAGATTACCATTTGGCATCCGAACATGTCTTTGCTTTCAACTTTGCTTCGGTATATCCTTTTCGGCAGTTCATAAGGTTCATCCTCTTCAAGGGAACGTTGCTGTATATATTCATTGGCTTTATCGGGATAATCCATGTAATCGCGATGTTTTTTCTCCAGTATGTTTTCTACAATCTTTGACCTTTTTGACATTTTTGACACCTCTTGCATTACTGTTTTAAATTATATCTATTAATATAATAAATCTATCTGCTATCTGAATTTCTTAAGGAATATTGCTGTGACAATCGCTGTTGCAATAACTGAAATTATATTGGCGGTCATTGAAGGCAGTCTTAAACCTTCCGGGGCCTGCAGAATATATCCGAATGCGATTAAAGTACAAAAGATTGCCGGGGCTAATGCAATGATGTAGTGCTTTTTCGTCTTAATCAGATAAACGGTTGCAGAATACAGCACTATTGTAGCCACTATCAATTGGGACCAAGCAAAATATCTCCAAATCAAACTAAAATCAACGAATGTCAATCCGAATGATACTAAAAATAATGGCACGGCAATTTTAATTCTTGAAAGGATTTTTTCATGGTTAAGATGGAATTGATCGGCAATTGTTATTCTTGCGCTTCTAAGTGCGGTGTCTCCTGATGTAATCGGACAGATAACAACTCCGATAATGGTCAGGACTAAACCTACAGGCCCAACCAATGCTGTTGCCATTTGTTTGACTGCCACTGAAGGTTCTGCACCATAAATTACCGCAAGTTGAGGCTGGCCGTGGAAAAATGCCATTGCAATGCCTGCCCAGCAAAGGGCAACTAAACCTTCAACAACCATGGATCCGAAAAATACCGGTCTTGCATCCTTTTCATTTTCCAAACATCTTGCAACAATTGGGGATTGTGACGCATGAAAACCGGAAATTGCTCCGCACGCAATGGTAACAAACATATATGGGAAAATGCTTTTCTCAGTCAGATATAGTCCCTGTGTTGTAAACTCTGGAATGGAGTATGCAGGATTCAAGATTACTCCTCCAGTCATTATCACAGCCATAATCAATAATAATGCGCCAAATACAGGATAAATTCTTCCAATAATTTTATCAACTGGAAAGATGGTTGCAATCAGGAAGTAAATAAATATTATTATTATACAGATAAGTATAGGGATATTGGTTAAGTTGGTGATTAAATCCGCAGCCCCCTTTGCAAAGGTTGCTGAAACAAGAATGCCTGTGAGCACCATCAGGACTGCAAGAAATCTTTCGGTATTTTTTCCCAAATACTTTGAGACTATATTGGGCATTGTTAATCCGTTATCTCTCATGGACATGAATCCTGAAAAGAAATCGTGAATGCATCCAATGAAGATAGTACCTAATGTAATCCATAAAAAAGCAGCCGGACCGAATAATGCACCTTGTATGGCTCCGAAAATTGGCCCCAATCCTGCAATATTTAAAAAATTAACTAGAAAATTCTTGATTTGGGACATAGGCATATAGTCGACTCCATCCTGCAGACTATATGCAGGGGTTTGGCGGGTTTCGTCGACGCCTGCCACTTTTTCAACAACTTTTCCATAAACAAAGTATGATGCAACCAATACCAAAAAGCAAATTACGAAACTAATCATTGTGCTTATTTTGTCATCGGATTTATAAAACATTTTTCATTGGGCAATGTGTGGGCATAGGTATGAAAAAATGTAATCAAATCGTCTCAACCGTATTAATTGTTCGATAATATGTATACGAACTATTTTATTTTGCTCTAGACAAACACTTCCTATTATTTTTAGTTGATTTTTATTAATTGTTCATATTTTATTTATTTTCTTATACACTGGCTAATTTTTATTTATTAGTTACATTTATTAAGCAATAATTTTAGATTATATTATACCCATTGGAGGATGGCCGAATGAACATACAAAAACCAATACAAATATTTTCAAACGTTAATGATAACATTGGTGTCAATGTTGTAAAAAGTCCAGTAAAGCTAACAATTCTAGAGATGTTGAGAGACAGTGAAATGGAATTTGATGAAATTGTCAATAACACGGGCAAGTCAAAATCAACGGTATCAGTTCATTTAAAAGACCTACGGGAAAGTGGGATTATCTCTTATAGGGTTCATCCAAATGACAACAGAAAAAAGATATTCTACATTAATTCAAAATATCTCGGTTCAGTCAACATATCCGAGCCGAAAGAGATTGAGCAGACTCAGTCTGATTATATAATCAAAAACATCATTGAAAACGACGAGGAATTCTCAACATTGCTGTTCCACACTTTAAAGTCAATGCTCATACAGGAAGGGGTAAACATAGATCCAATCCTTCAGGCAACCGGAAACAGCATAGGGAAGTCAATTTTTGATATATTATATGATGACGACTTGGATGTCTTCATGCAAAACATTGCTGACTATTGGAAAAGAAAGGGCCTTGGAAGACTGACTTTCAAAGTCGGACAAATAATCAAGATTACAACATATGACTGTTTCGAATGCAAATTGCTGCCAAGAACCGGTAAACCAGCATGCTTTTTAGACAATGGAATATTGGAAGGCCTATTCTCAGAATTCTTTAACTTGCCGGTTAGTGTAATCGAAACCCAGTGCTATACAATGGGTGATGAAAAGTGTGTGTTTGAGATAGAACCTCAACACATCAAAGCATACTAATCATCGCTGAATTGAATGATGGTGGTTGTCAGGTAAGGTTTTTCGTTAGAAAATCCTTCAATTATTTTTTCATTTTCACGTGTACAATTCTGTACGGAATAGATTTCTTTAGGTCTTTTTTTATCTTCAATTGTTGATTCCAATCTGGAAGTGTTTCTTGATGCTTTCATAAGTACAATTGAATCGCTGTAATCCAGGATTTCATTCAGTCTGTCGTCAATTTTAGGTACAATGGTTAAAATATCGTTTTGCTCAACCAATGCCTTGTTTTTTGCAGCCGCACAGGCGGTAAATGAAGTAATTCCAGGTATTGTTTCAATTTCATATTTGTCTATCAGTTTCTTTTGCACATATGAGTATGTGCTGAAAATTGAAGGGTCTCCAAGTGTTATGAATGCGACATCCCTTCCTGTATTCAGATATTGTGAAATAAGTTCAGAAGCGCTGGTCCATATCTTTTCAAGCTCTTTTTTGTTTTCAATCATTGGAAAGATAGGCTCTACTATCATCAATCTTTTATAATCTTTTCTCTCTTCAAGTATCGGTCTAACTATGGATAATGCAATACTCTCTTTTTCTTTTGATGATTTTGGTGAAAATACTACCGGAACAGATTTTAAAACTTTAGCAGCCTTTAAGGTTACCAATTCAGTATCTCCGGGTCCCACACCAATTCCAATCAGTTTTCCTTTTTTAGCCATATAATCACTTTAACATTTTAAATACAATTTTGCAAAATACTTGTCTACTACTTATTTATAGTACTACTTTACTAATATATTTTTGATGTCAAATTCTATGTTTTGTCCAAATTGTGGAATGTTAAAAAGTAATTGTGTTTGTGGAAAATACGATAGAGAAAAACCTAAGGGTCCAACTAACTTGTTTAGTTTTTCCAAGCCTAAAAAATCATCCGTTTTGGATGATGAGATTCCTGAGGTATATTCGGTCGACGACTATCAGCAGGATGAGGGAACTGCAGCATACCTGAAGGAAATCTATCCTCACATTGATGATGAGATAATAGTCAATTTTCCGTTTGAACAGCCACGGCTTGGGCAACTGGAGATCATACAGGATATTAACGATGCAATTAAAAAAGGGTATAAATATATCATTTTGGAGGCAGGAACAGGAACAGGAAAATCTGCAATTGCCACAACCCTTGCCAAAATGTATGAATCCGCTTATATATTGACAATGACCAAGCAGCTCCAGTCCCAATATTCTAATGAATTCTCTTTCCCGCTGGTTAAGGGAAGGGGAAATTTCGCATGTTTGCATGGTAATCTGGAGACAACATGTGACATGGGGGACTGCAAGACCGCTCCAACATCCAGCAAGTTTTTCTGCCCTTACGGTGTTGCCAAAAATCCTACATTGGATGCGGAACTCGCTTTTGAGGATTCATTCGGCGGAACCGTATTTTACCAGTCAGACGCTCATTGCCATTACTGGAATCAAAAGGCCAACGCAATAAACTCCCCGATAACACTGATGAATTATGACTATGCAATTGTTGAGCTCAATTATGTAAAGCATTTTGGAACCCGCTCACTGCTGATTTTGGACGAGGCCCACAACATCGAGAACAAGCTGATGTCTACAATGGAGCTTACACTGTATAACAGGTCTCTTGAAAAGGACATTAACAAGATAATGTCCGAATCACTTTTGAAAGACGGCGAAATTGAAGATTGGATAATGGAAATTGATGCAATTAGGGAATCTTACGAGGAAATCGAATTGAAGGATTTGAGCAAAAACAAGGCAGATAGGATAAAATCAACAATAGCCCGCCTCAAGACTCTCAAGAATAACCTTGAAAAGGAACCTAAAAACTGGGTCATCGACACTGATGAAACTAGCGTCTGCTTCAAGCCGTTGAGGGTTCATCAATATGCCAAAAGTAATCTGCTGAAATATGGTGATGTTGTCATTTTCATGAGCGCTACAATTTTGTCCCATAAGATGTTTTCCAAATGGCTGGGTCTCAATCCCAATGAGGTCTATCATATAAAGGTTGACAGTCCGTTTACAAAGGAAAAAAGACCGATCATTCTTAACCTGGCTGGAAAAATGTCTGCAAACAGAATTAAGAATACTGCCCCAAAGACAATTCCGATATTGCAGGAAATTCTAAAAAAGCATGAAGGCGACAAGGGTCTGATTCATACCCACAGCTACAAGTGCCAGCAGTACATTACCAACCACCTTTACAATTCAAGACTTGTTTCCCATACTTCACAAAACAGGGAGCAGGTATTGAGCTTCTTTGAAAAGGATGACAATCCGTTGGTTTTGGTATCTCCATCAATGAGTGAGGGTGTGGATTTGCCTTATGACAAGTGCAGGTTCCAGGTCATCTATAAAATACCATTCCCTTACCTTGGTGACAAACAGGTAAACATGCGAATGAAAAGGGATAAGAAATGGTATGCCTATAAGACCGTCATGACATTGATGCAGGCTTATGGTCGTGGAATGAGGGCAGAAGACGATTCATGCTACACATATATCATCGACAGCGACATCAACATGCTGTTTAAAAGTCCTATGTACAGGTCACTGATTCCTGACTTTTTCAAGGAAGCTGTTGTTCGCGTTAAAAAATAAGCGGACCTGGAGGGATTTGAACCCTCGATCTTGGGATCCGAAGTCCCACGTCATTCCTAACTAGACCACAGGCCCCGTATTAGAAAAATTATTTTATTATTATTTTCTTTCTTTTGAATTGTCTGAGATTACTCGCATGTCTTCGATTTCTTCAACTTCAGCGAAAATATCGTCAATAGATTCGCTTTCAAGTTTGGCATGCTCGTATTCCATTTCTTCAATTTCTTCTTCACTCAAAGTTTTCTCTTTTGCAGGAGGCAAATCTTCGATGCTATCCTTGAATTGCACTTTTTTATCAGAAGCAGTAGGTTTTTTAAGAGAAGTCTTTAAATCATTCACGTCAAATTCACCTATTTTGTAGGATTCCTTATCCAACGGAATTTCACTTTTTGGTATTGGTTTTTGTGACGGTTCTTCAGGTTTGGTGTTGGCATTATCTTTTTTTTCTTTTATATCACTATCAATAGTATTTATACTGCTTGTAATATTTTCAAATGGATTTTTAATGTTAAATAATTTGTATATTCCATAAATAAGTAAAAATATTCCTATTACTAGGAAAATAACAAACATAAAACTGTTTTCACCGGCAACAACGTTGTCTATAACTCTATCGCTGCGTGATTCGAAAATGAATATGGATATGATAATCAATACCACTCCTATTATGGAACTGACGATGGCTAGAACAGGTCTGCCTTTGATTTTTGCATTAATTACGTTATCGAAGTTTTCACTGATGTCTCCAACCAGGTCTCCTTCCATATTGGTATATTCATCTTTTTTAACATCTTCGCTTTTTGGGGCTTTGATAATGAAGTCCTCATCAATTGGGGTTTCTTCTAAATTAAGGGCATCATTGTATTCATCACCAGGATGATAAATGAATTCATCATCAATTTCTGATTCTTCAAAATCTGTGTTGGGTCCATTAAGATAATCGATTAACTCACTGTCCTCTTCCATTTCGTCATATGATTCAGTAGTGACATTGTCAATCATATCTTTAAGATCGGAAATTCGATGCTCTTTTTCTTTAGAATCTTTCATAAAAAACCCTCTTAGTCATAAGCTCTCCATGTATGCTTACATTTTGTACATGTGAAAATACGGGTAGGAGCTTCATCTGCACTACGAGTTTGTAACATTTTATAAGTAGCTTTATCGTGTCCACATTCAGGACAGGTTTCATTAGTAACTGGGCCAACGTCCACATCTTCTCCAAGCATTTTAACAGTTTCTTCAGCTTTAACGTCTTCTGAAACTTTGTAATCTTTAGTATTGTCTAACTCGTTTGAGTATCCGCATTTGTTGCATTTTAAAATGCCGTTGTTTGGAAGCATCATGGCCCCACATTCTGGACAAAATTCCATTCAATCTCCTCAATTAAATTATATGTAAATAATATTTTTCTTAATCTATTTAAATATAACCTAAAAAAACCTATTTTTTGGCTTTTTTCAAACAATCATTAATTATTTGTCTGTGGTCAAAGGCAATGTCAATATCGTTGATTTCATCATGTGAAAAAATGCCGATTTCTTTTGCATCGCTATCTGCTTTTCTAGTGCTTAAATCGCCTTTTGCAGTGTATGCAACAGTAACTGTGTGACCCCTTGGGTCCCTATCCGGTTTGGAATAAACATTGACCAAATCAATCAGTTCGACATCAATGCTGGTTTCCTCTTTTGCTTCACGCATTGCTGCAGTTTCTACACTTTCACCATACTCAACAAATCCTCCAGGCAGTGCCCAACAGTCCTTATACGGTTCATTCAATCTTTTGATTAAAATAAAATTGAAATCATCATCAAAAATAAAGATATCGGCGGTCAGGGAAGGAATTTTATATTTTGACATTTAACCACATTAAAAATAAAAGTTTTGAAGCTATAAAGCTTCATCAATAAGTTGTTTAAAATCAGAACTTTCTTTTTGTAATTCTTCTGCTGCTTTTTTCAATACGCTTCTAGGTCTTTTTCCTCTTTTGGTTTTAATTGTCATTTGTGGTTTTCCAGTAAGAGGGTGATCGATATTGTAAACAGCATATTCAACATCTGGATCTTGCATTAGAACATGTCTTAAAGCATTAAAAACTCCGTGACTTTCATCCTCAACTTCAAAAGTGAGTTCTAAAGTTTTATCATCAATAATTTTAAAATTTTCCATTTTATCAACCTTAATTAATCATTAACATAGTTTTTAGAGACTTTACGTCTTTCTTTTTTATTACAAGTATTGCACTGAAGCTCATTATCTTTTTGTGTGGTGTGCATGAAATCTCTACAGCGGGTACACATTGCCTTTAGGACTCCACAATCTTCGTCAACTGTTCCTAAATCAACATTGTCTCCAGTTATTTTAACGACTTTTGCCTGAACGATGTCTCCAATTCTAAAAGCATCAGACAATTTTTCCAAATAATCCTTTTTAGCTTGTGAGATGTGAATCGCTCCCATATAAGGTAGGGCCAATGGCCTGCCATTGTCTTTCATACATTCGATTTTTACATTTGCTCTTTGAGGTTTAATATCAGTTATTTGACCATAAACGGTATCTCCCACTTTCAAAAGAGCCGGTTTTGCATCTGACACAACAGAAATAACCTTCATTTTTTGATTAATTTTAACATTTCCAAGTACTGCTGATTTAATGTCGCCATTATCGTCATAAGTACCTTCCCCTGGCAGATATTGTTCGATTATTCCTAACTTATCTCCAGGCATTACAATTTTTTCATCTTCTATACTCATATTAAAATCACCAAAAATATAAAAATTTCTTTAATATAATAATTTTATTGATGTTTATATTTAAAAGTATTCATATGTGGAGCTTAATATAATTGTATCAGCTACACAATATCCAAGAAAATTAGTTTAAAAAAAAGAATGTTTGGGAGTTTTATTACTCCCTAGTTAACTAAATGCTTATTTAAGTGTAATTTTTATACTTGCACTGGATGCGCTGTAATAGCCGTTTCCTGCAAATTTGACTTTTGCAGTGTATGTGGTGAATAGCTCAAAATAATTCTTTAAAAAATATTTATTGTTTTGTATAATCAAAATAAGAAATTTAAACAAATTTTAAATTAAAAAGAAATAATTCGAGATTTTGTATAGCAATTTCAAAAATAAAAGCATTAAGAATGGAGAGAACTTTTTCCAATCATCCATATCTTTCATGGAATAAAATTTCATCCAACTGATAGTTTTCCCATTCACGCTTGTTCAGTACGATTTCCAATTCCTGTGGTGTTAATAACGGTTTTTTATACATTTGGGAATCGTCAATAGCTATTCTTGGACATGCGCTTACAACAAACGCGTCCAATTCAAGATATGGAAGCAATGCATCAGGAGAAACGTTATCCATTAGAATTATATAGCTTTCCATATTTGCATCTTCAAGGGTTTTTTTGATTTCCTTTGCAAGCATCATTCTGTATTGTCCCTCTTTTGAGGATACCAGAATCCCCCATTTTTTAGCGGAGCGTGCTTTTGTAATCCTTGCAAAGCGTATCCTTAAAATCCTGTCTGCAAACTCATCCATGCTTCTGATTTCAGAGTTGTACGGATCCAAAGCCATTACCGGTGCATTAGAAAACAGCTTGATTCCCAAAGGATGGAAGTTTCCGCTGCCGATAAAGAGTATCACATCAACTTCCAGGTCCTTGATTGATGAGAAGTTACAGCCCAGAACCTGTCCCTTTCTTGTTGATGGGGATGATCCAAGAATGACCTCCTTGCCGTTGTCCTCCAGAAAATCCCTTGTCTCATTCAGAAGATGCAGGTGCTGTGTTGTTGTTACAAGCCCTATCCTTGAGTAACCTTTCAATGTTTCCAGGCATTTTTCAAGGTCCTTTTTGATGTCGATTTTGGAGTATGCCTCGATGAACAGTGTAGGCACTTCATATTTCAGTGGAAGGGGGGTGTGGCCGTAGTGAACAATCAAGTCCACCGAACCCTTCATTTTCCAGTCGCTGACATCACATGCTCCGAAGCAGGGATCTCCTGAGATGACGACAATCGCATCGGTTTGCGCTTCAATCTCTCTGGCTATCTTTGTCGCCTGTATCTTGAGGCCTTCCGGAAACTGCAGCCCTACAGTTTTTGCATCCATCGAGTTGATTTTACGGATTACCCTGTCCAAATCCATATCATACATTGACATTTTAATCTTCAATTGTGCTTTCAATGACTACCTTGCCGTCAATTACATCCAGTTTAACGATAGACAGCACGTCAACTCCGGTTTCCCTTTTGACGATATTCCTGCCTTCGCCCTTGTCGATGATGGCCACTACGGATTTTAGGTCAAGGCCCATATCGGTCAATGTCCTAATCAATGCCACCAGTGTCCCTCCGGTGCTTACAACATCGTCAATGAGCAGAATTCTTTCGCCTTCATGCAGATCATTGACATAAAGGTTTGATGAGCCATAGCCGGTTTTCTGATAAACTTCGGTTTCGCCAGGAAGGCCATACTGCCTTTTACGGATTACCACAAAAGGAATGTCTGTTGCAAGGGAAAGCGCTGTTGCCAGATGTATTCCCATAGCTTCAACTGCAACAATTTTGTCAATATTTAAATCTGCATACTTGTAAACTACACGGGCCAATTCTCTAAGCATTGATGGGTTCATTGCAGGTACGCCATCACTTATAGGATTTACAAAGTAATTGTAATCTCCTTTTTTAACAATTGGTGATGTTTCCAATGATTTTATTACTTCTTTTAACATAGTACTCACACGAAAATTATTAAAACTTGTTAAATATAAATATATCTTAATATAATAATTAACTTTTCTAAAGAAGTGATTAATATGCTTGGAAATTTAGGTGAAAATCTTACTAATACCATGAAGAAATTAGTAGGAATGTCAGTAATCGATAAAAAGACAATAAAAGAAGTTGTAAAAGATATACAACGTGCATTAATTCAATCTGACGTTAATATTAAATTAGTTTTAGATTTATCAAAGAAAATAGAGGAAAGGGCTCTTGAAGAGGAACCTCCAAAGGGCATCACTCCAAGGGAACATGTCATAACAATCATCTATGAGGAAATGGTCAACCTCCTGGGCAGCGAAGCGGCAGGCCTTGACATTAACGACAGACCGTATAAGATACTCTTTTTAGGTCTGCAGGGTTCCGGTAAGACCACTACAATCGGAAAATTATGCAGATATCTGCAGAAAAAGGGTTTCAACCCGGCAGTGGTATGTACAGACACATGGAGACCGGCTGCTTATGAGCAATTGAAGCAGCTCACCGAAGAGATGGACGTGCCTTTATATGGTGATCCGAACAACAAGGATGCTTTGGATTTGGCCGAAAAAGGTTTGCAGGAGTTCAAAAACCGTAAGGTCATCATTTTCGATACAGCAGGAAGGCACAAGGAAGAGGCTGACCTCATTGCTGAGATGGATGAGCTGGACAACATCATCAAACCGAACGAAGCAATCCTTGTAATTGACGGAACTATCGGTCAGCAGGCAGGAGAGCAGGCAAGGGCATTTTCCCAGGCAACCGACATCGGTTCAATCATAATTACAAAATTGGACGGTTCAGCAAAAGGTGGGGGTGCGATGTCAGCAGTGGCTGAAACCGGCGCTCCAATCAAGTTCATCGGTACAGGTGAAAGGGTCGATGACTTTGAGCTCTTTGACCCTGAAAGATTCATCTCAAGACTGCTTGGTATGGGGGACATCAAATCCCTTATAGAAAAGGCAGAGGAAAATATTGATGAGGACGTTGCCGAAAAGACCATGAACAACATGCTTACCGGTAAATTCACACTTATGGACATGAAAAACCAGTTTGAAATGATGAACAGCATGGGTCCGATGCAGCAGGTTCTCAACATGATTCCGGGTATGGGAAACAAGATTACAAAAGAGGCATCAAAGATGACCGAGGACAAGCTCGAATCCTATAAAATCATGATGTCTTCAATGACCGAAGAGGAAATGCTCAATCCGAAAATCATAAAGCAGTCCAGAATTCAAAGGATTGCCCGTGGATCAGGTCATCAGGAAAGCGATGTCAAGGAATTGCTTAAGTATTACAACAACACCAAAAAGACAATGAAGGGAATTGGAAAACGTGGAGGACGCCTGAGGGGCGGAGCCATGAACCGTATGATGGGCCAGTTCATGCAGAGATAACATGAGATTAGCTGAAGATATTCTAAACAGGACAGACGGTAAAATCTGCAAGCATTGTCTTGGACGCAAGCTGTCCAAAACGATAGAGGGTACCAACAATATCGAACGTGCCGACAAGGTATGCGAAGAATTGGGCATTGATTTGGATGATGCCGACTGCGTGATTTGTGATAACATTTTTGATAAGCTGGATGATGACTTATATGATAAAATCGATGCCAAAATCAGCCAGCTGGGCATAGAATTCGACACCTTCCTGGTGGGCTCACAGATTCCCAAAGACATACAGGAACGTGACGAGGAATTGTCTGAGGAATTTGACTTGGGCGTTGAAACCATCAAAAAGGAAGTCAACCGACTGATAGGCCTTGGAATCTGGGAAAAGTATGACAAGGAAGCCGAATTTGAAAGGCAGGACATTGTCTTTAACATAGATTTAAGAAAAGAGCCTAAAGTCAGAATTCAAATCAATCCTTTGTATGTCGAGGGAAAATACAATAAGTATAAGCGCGGAATCCCTCAAACCAAATGGCCATGCACCAAATGTAAGGGCAGAGGATGTGAGGAGTGCAACGGAACAGGCAAGCAATATCCCGAATCCGTTGAGGAGCTAATTTCCGAGCATTTCCTGAAGCTGACCAAAGGAAAGGAAGCCAAGTTCCATGGAGCCGGCCGTGAGGATATCGATGTACTGATGCTCGGTTCTGGAAGGCCATTCGTTTTGGAGATAAAGGAGCCAAGAATCAGAAATCTGGACCTGGCCAAATTGGAAAATGAAATAAATAAGATTAATGAAGGCAAGACCGCTTATCATGGATTGAAACTCTGTGAGAGGGGCCGCAAGGCTGAAATAAAACAATCTTCTCCTGACACCTATAAGGTTTATGAGGCGATTGTCGAGTGCGATGAGCCGTTTGACCAGGATAAGCTGGAAGAGCTGACAAAATTAAATGAGATTCACCAGCAAACCCCCTTAAGGGTTTTGAGAAGGCGGACTGACATGGTTCGCATAAAGCATGTTTTGGATTTGAAATATGAGATAATTGACGATAAGACATTTAAAATGCGCATTAAAACGGAAGGCGGCCTTTACATCAAGGAATTGATTTCCGGTGATGAAGGAAGAAGCCAGCCTAATGTAAGTGAAATATTGGGTGTTGGAGCAATTTGCGAACAATTGGATGTAGTTGAAGTAAGCGAGAAATGATAATATGGCAGAGGAATTTACACATTTGACAGACAGCGGAGTGCACATGGTTGAAGTCGGGGCTAAACCTGATCAAAAAAGAAGGGCAATAGCCAGTGGAAGCATATTTTTGGACAGGAATACAATCAGTCTGATTCAAAATGAGGAAATCAAAAAGGGAAATGTGCTTACAACCGCTCAGATTGCAGGAATTCAGGCAGTAAAAAACACATCTTCAATAATACCGCTTTGCCATCCGTTGGCTTTGACAGGTATAGAACTTGATTTTGAAGTGAAAGATGATGAAATCATTGCAACATGTGCCGTTAACACTTTAGGCAAGACAGGTGTTGAAATGGAAGCAATCACCGGTGTCAGTGTTGCACTTTTAACCGTATGGGATATGGTTAAGGCTGTTGAAAAGGATGAGGATGGCCAATATCCGGATACCAGAATAAGTGATATCAAGGTCATCAAGAAGGAAAAAATTTAAACTTTATATATGATGAAAAAAATAGATATATTAAGTTATTTTTATCAATTAATTTAATGGAGAATTATTATGGCAAAAAAAGATAATAAGATTTCAATGCCTCAAACCGGTGCAGGTTTGGTAAGGTACTTTGATGAAGAAAGTTTAGGTCCAAAACTTTCACCTGAACACGTTATTGTTGCTACAGTTATTTTAGCAATTTTATGTTTCGTTTTAAGATATTCTGCTTAAGAATATTCTTAAACAAATTTTCTACTTTTTTTATGGATTTTTATGTTGACCAAAAGAATTATTC
>Ga0310695_10006626_pt1 | contig 19000 bp, 10 predicted proteins | sample RumenRJG_04DNA_FD_203882 | JGI IMG/M metagenome (GOLD analysis project Ga0310695, IMG submission 203882) | Bovine rumen microbial communities from Lethbridge, Alberta, Canada - RJG_04 (v2) (version 2) | ecosystem: Host-associated > Mammals > Digestive system > Stomach > Rumen | place: Canada...
TTCGACGTGCTTTCCACAGCCTTTTTTGCTATATTACATGCCACGGGGAGACTCCTTTTCTGGTGTAGTCAACGCTATTATAGCGTATTCAGGAAAAAGTCTCCCCGCCTTTTTTACCGTCGCTTAAATTTATTTCGTCCCTATTTTATAGGGCTTTGACAGATATATGGGATAATTTATCCCGGATTTTCCGGGATAAGGGTGCGTGTTGCGCGTGCGCGGGGCTGTTTGGTATACTCGCTTCAAAACGCCGGAATGCCACCGGCGGAAAGGAAAAGGACAAACCAATGAAATTCGGATCTTCGATTCTCGCAATCGCCGTTTTGTCGATCGGCGCTTCCGCATGCGGCGCGGAGAACGCGCCCGCCCCGCAGAAACGCGATCCCTCGCTCCCGGCAATCATCGTAAACGGCAAAACGCTGATGATCAACCGCGAACTGGACGAATGCGTCGAACACATCATGGGCAAAATGAGCATTCCGCAGGAAGACGCGCATCGCTACAGCGAAAACATAGCGCAATCCTTCGCCCGCAGCGTCGCCATAGCCGAGGCTCTCGCCGCGGCCGCCGAAGCGCGCGGATACAAACTCGAGCAGAGCGACATTGACGCGGCAGAAAAGGAAATGCTCGCGTCCGGCGGCGCGGAAATGGCGAGAAACGGCGTGACAAACCTCCAGACCTACGCGGAACAGGTCATGCCGATCTCCGGCGCCCGCGCGTACGAACTTCTGAAGAAACAGCTTCTCGGCATGAAATTCGTGAAAGCGGAAACGGTCGACAAGATCAAGGTGGACGAAGCGGAAGTTTTGAAGAAGCACCAGGAGATAAAGGCCGGAATCGAAGCCGCCAACGCCAAAGCCGTCGAGGAAACGGCATCGGCGGAAAAGAAAATCCGCGAGATAAAAGCCAAGATCGACGCCGGCGGGGACTTCGCGGAACTTGCAAAGGAGAACAGCGACTGCCCGTCCAAGGCAAGAGGCGGCGACCTCGGGGAATTCGGCCGCGGCATGATGGTCAGGGAATTCGAGGATGCCGCGTTCTCGCTGCCTGAAGGCAAGATCTCCGAACCGGTGAAAACGCAGTTCGGATGGCACATAATCAAAGTGACGAAACGGATTCCCGCCAAGGACGCCAAAGAAGGCGACGCGCCGGAGAAAGTCCAGGCTTCGCACATACTCGTTTCGGCGAAGTCCACCCGTCCGGTTCCGACTGCGGACGAAATCCGCGAGAGAATGGTCGAAGAGCGCGCCTATTCCGCGACCCAGAACTTTGTAAAGAAGATAATAGAAGATGCCGGAATCAAGTATCCGGCCTTCGAAGAACCCGGTTCCTCCGGGCCCGCGGCCCCCGCGAAATGATTGACCTCTGAAAAACCGTACAATACTCGAAAGACAGGAAGGAATACGCAAATGAACGTAAAGACACTTGGAACGGCTGTGGCCATGGCAGCCGCGCTTGCGGCGGCCGCAGGATGCAACCGCCCCGGAGCCGCAAACGAAACAAATGCGACGGCAAGCGCCGCGGCCCCGGTGCAGCTGGACGAAGAAAGTCTCAAGCTTGTCATGATGCCGGAACTGACCGAAGAAGAGGCGAACGCCGCAATCCTCGCCAAAGACGGAATACCGGTCATCGTGCGCAAGGATATCGAAAACCAGATCAATCTGCTGATGCTCGCCCAGATTCCCCGGGATCATCTGAATACGGCTCCCGCGCAGAACAAAATGCGCATGCGCCAAATGATGTTCGACAGGATTCTATCCTCCAAAGTCGCCGACTTGATCATGCCGGATCTTCTTGCAGACGCCAAAGCCGCCGGTTTCGACTGCAACGAAGCCGACATGAAGAAACTCGAGGACGACTATGCGGCTTCGCATTCGCCTGGCGATTCCAGTCCGGCGACGTTCAAGGATTTCGTGGCCGCCCAGCAGAATCCAGACAAAGTGCTTGAAGAATTCAAAACCAGACTGACCGTCGGCAAATATCTTGAAAAAACGATCGGCGACAAGCTCGGCCCTGTTCCTTCGAACGAAGTCGAGCGCGTGTTCAAGGATGTGGCCGCCAACGCCGAAGGGCTTGACGAAGCCGCAGGTCTCGCCAAGATAGAATCCATCAAGAAAGAAATCGACGCCGGCGCCGATTTCGCGGAACTCGCGAAGAAGCACAGCGACTGCCCGTCCAAGGCGAAAGGCGGCGATCTGGGCGAATTCGACAACTCGAGGATGGTTCCCGAATTCGGTTCCGTCGCGTTCACTGCGGAAGTCGGAGCCGTAAGCAGCCCGGTCAAGACGCGCTTCGGCTGGCACCTGATCAAAGTGACCGACAAAATACCTGCGATTCCCGCGACCGACAAAAATCCCGGCAAGCCTGAAATGGTCAAGGCGTCGCACATACTCGTAAAGACCCATCCTCGGCTTCCGACGCTTGAAGAAGTCCGTACGGAGATGACACGCCGCCGCGATGCGATCGAGATGAACAAATACATCACGAAGTACGCCCGGGAACACGGTTTGACCATGCCCGCGATAGACGCCGCCCGCGAAAAACTCAAACTTCAGATGGAACGGCAGGCGGCTGAAAAAGCCCAGGCGGAAAAGGCCGAAGCCGCAAAAGCAAAACCCGCCGCGGCGCCTGCGGCAAAACCGGAAGCGAAGCCTGCGGAAAAGCCGGCTGCGAAACCCGCGGCCGAGCCCGAAACAAAACCCCAGGCGAATCCCGCCGCGAAACCGTCCGCCCCCGCCAAACCCGTAGCGATGATTGAAAGCGCTCCTGTCAAAATCGAACGCAAAGGTCCGGACAGCAAGCCCGTAGCGGTTCCTGTGGAAGTTCCAGCCGCGAAATAAGGCGCGCAGTGCCGTTCGACATGCGCATACGCACTGCAATCGCGGCCGCCGCGGCCATCGCGGCGGCCGGATGTTCGCGTACTGCGCACCCCGTGCCTGACGAAGCCGTCCTTTCGGTGGACGGCAATACAGTGCTCACGCGCGGCGAACTGCGAAAGATAATCGACGCCGCAATCGTCAGCGAATCGTCCGATGTTCCGGTGGAGGAACTTCCGGCTCTGCGCACGGCCATCGCACGCCGGGCGGTGAACGAGGCGAAACGCCGCGCCATCGCCCTTGCCCGGGCTGACCGGCTCGGGATTCCCCGATGCGGCGGCGAAGACGGAAGGATCTCCGCGCTTGAAGACTTTATCTGCGCCGGCGCAGGCGGTTCGTCCGCAGAAGAACGCGCCGCGCTTCGGGCGGAACTTTCAGCGCAACCCCCGGCTCCCGGGCGTCCGTCGGCCGAAGCGGACGACAGACAGCTCGACCTTTACATAAAGGGCGAAAAACAACGCAAGGCGATCGAAAAGCTTTACTCGGGGGAGGGGCTGGAAATCCGCGAAGCGCCTGTAGAGGGATTGACCGAATGAACGATTCTTCCGCAAGAGACAAATGGTCCGGACGCATGGCGTTCGTGATGGCCGCCGCGGCGAGCGCCGTCGGGCTTGGCAACATCTGGCGGTTTCCGTATCTCGCAGCAAAATACGGCGGGGGGATTTTCCTTTTCGTGTACGTGGCGCTCGCCGTCACCATAGGCTTTACCTTGATGACGGTGGAAATAGCGATAGGCCGCCGCACGAAGCTTTCGCCGCTCGACGCATACAAATCCATCGCCCCGAAGTGGCAGATCATAGGATGGCTCGGAATGGCGGTCCCCGCGCTGATAATCGCATACTACAGCGTAATCGGCGGATGGATCGTCAAATTTCTCGCCTTCTACGCCAAACGGCTTTTCGAAGCGTCCCCGTGCCCGGTAACGGTGGCGGAGTCGAAAGCGCTCTTCTCGGACTTCACCGGCGGCGGTTCGCTCCAGCCCCTTGCGTGCAGCGCGGTCTTCGCGTTCTGCACCGCGGTGCTCGTGCTGCTGGGAGTCCGCCGCGGCATAGAAAAATCGAACAAGATCGCGATGCCGCTGCTTCTCGTTCTCTGCGTCGCCGTTGCCGCGATGTCGCTGTGCCAGCCGGGAGCCGCGGAAGGGCTGGCCTACTACCTGAAACCCGACTTTTCGAAATTTTCGTGGAAGACCGTAGTCTGGGCGCTCGGCCAGATGTTTTTTTCGCTTTCCCTCGCAATGGGCATCATGGTGACATACGGCAGCTACATGCGCAAGGAGGATTCGATCCCAAAATGCGTGTTCAGGATCGAATTTTTCGACGCATTGGTCGCATTCCTCGCCGGACTGATGATAATCCCGCCGGTTTTCACGTTCCTCGGCGAAGAAGGGCTGAAAAGCGAAGGCCCCGGACTGATGTTCATTTCGCTGCCCGGAGTGTTCGGAAAGATGACGCTTTTCGGCGCGTCAATCGGCGATGTCGCCGGGCTTCTGTTTTTCGCGCTCGCCTTTTTCGCGGCGCTCACTTCCAGCGTAAGCATAATGGAAACCGTGGTTTCTTCACTGCGCGACAGGCTCGGCCTTGGACGCACGGCGGCGGGAATGATTGTCACGGTATACATGTTCATCACTCTCGTCCCCAATTCGCTCTGCTTCGCGAATGACGGCGTCTTCTCATGCGAGATTCTTCCCGGAATGCGTCTTCTCGACTTCTGCGATTTCGCGGCAAACAACATATTCATGCCGCTGTGCGCATTCTTGACATGCGTTTTCGCGGGATGGTGCATCGGGCCGAACTGGATAGTGCGCGAAATAGGAATCAGAGAGGGGCGATTCCGCCTTGCCCGTCCTTTCGCTTTCATGGTCAAGTATGCCGCGCCTGCGGCCATCGCGCTGATTTTCACTTTCTACATTCTCAAAGAACTTAAAATAGTGGAAATGTAATAGGGCAACAGAAGAAAGATCCGTGAAAATGAAAACGACAAAAACCGCGCTGTCGGCGATCGCCGCGATAGCGTTGTCCGCCGGCGCGGCTGCGGGAATCGACGACTGCGCTCCGGAAACGTGGTTCCACTTCATCGGCGGGAACGTTTCGAAGGAAGGCGTCGCCGCCGACATCAAGGCGATAGCCGACGCCGGGATAGGCGGAATCCAGCTTTTCCACGGGCAGTTCGGAAGCAAGTGGCCCGGGACCGGCGAGCCGATAGCGTGTCTCAGCCCGAAGTGGGACGACATAATCAAGTTCACGGCGGAGGAATGCGCCAGGCGCGGCATCAAGTTCAAGATGCAGAACTGCCCCGGCTGGTCCATGAGCGGTGGTCCGTGGATTTCGCCAAGGAACGCGATGCGAAAGCTCGTCTGCTTCGAGCCGGGCAAAATGCCGAAGTTCTCGAACGATGACGATTACTGCGAAATCGGCGCCGTCACGTTCCCCGTAGAGGCGGGCGAGGACGAAACTCTCAAGCCCGCGAAGGTGGAGAGGTATTCCAAAAACGGCTTGCGGAGATATACCTTCCGCTACAAAAAGCCGGTGACTGTCCGGTCCGTGCACATGCCGTCCTCGAAGGGACTTGCCAGGCGGAGGGTCTACCATCCCGAAATTTCGATAAAACTTTCCGCCGACGGCGAAACCGTCATGCGCCGCGAGGCGCCGCAAGGCGCATGGCAGAGCAACAGCGGGATGACTTTCGCGGTGGACAAGACGCGCTCCGCCAAAACTTGGGTTCTCGAATTCAACACGAAGCACGACTACGCCTGCAGCGCGGAATCTCTCGAAAAAGCCGTTAGCCTTTCCGCGGCGAGACGGATCGACAACTGGGAGGCGAAGGCCGGGCGCGAACTGCGCTCTTTGGAAATCCGCGACGGAGCGGAGCGCGTTAAGCCAGTGCGCGAAAAAACTCTCGTGTTCGGCCATGTGAACGCCAAATACAAAAACGCGCCGGCCCCGCGCGAGGCGACTGGCTACGAATGCGACAAAATGGACGCCGAGGCGTTCGAAAAGCATTTCAACGGATACATCGGGCGCCTCGCCGCAGGCCCTCTCAAGGGCGGCCTTCTCAAAGGGTTCCTTCTCGACAGCTGGGAATGCCACACCCAGAACTGGACATGGAAGATGGAGGAGGAATTCAAACGCTTGAACGGCTATGAGCTGAGGCCTTGGCTGCCCGCGCTTTTCGGCTACGTCCTCAAGAGCGAAAAAGAGACGGAGGCGTTCCTCTTGGACTGGCGGCGGACGTGTTCGTACCTCATAGAGGAAAACTACTTCCGCAAGATGGCCGAGAAGGCGCACGAATACGGCATGACCGTCCAGTTCGAGACGGCGTTCGGCGACGTTCTTCCGGGCGATCTCCTCAGATTCTGGAAATACGCCGACGAGCCGATGTGCGAGTTCTGGCGTCCGTTCGACGGATCCAAAACGAGCGGGGTCGGCACTCACGACTACAAGCCGGTCCGTCCGTGCGTTTCCGCCGCGCACGTCTACGGAAAGAAGCGCGTGAGCGCCGAATCGTTCACCTCGTTCGTCCTGACGTTCGACGAACGCTTCCAGGAGTTGAAAGAAGACGCCAACAGATTCTTCGCGCGAGGCGTCACGCACATCGTGTTCCACACCTTCACGCACAATCCGCGCGTAGACGGCCTTCCCCCCGGGTCGAGTTTCGGGGCGAGGATCGGGACGCCGTTCACGCGTCTCCAGACTTGGTGGCCGTTCATGAAGGAGTTTACGCACTACCTCAAAATCTGCGGACGCGAACTTGAACGCGGCAAGCCCGTCGTCGACATCGTCATGTATCTCGGCGACGCGCTCGGCCACAAACCGTGGGAAAACTTCGATTATTTCGGCGACAGCTACAAAGTCGATTACATCAACTACGACGCGCTTTCGACGCGCGTTGACGTGAAAGACGGCCTCGTGTCGCTTCCTGACGGGATGACATACAAGGTTCTCTGGATTCCCGAGGGTGCGTATCTTCTCCCGAAGACGGAAGCGCTTCTCAAGAAGCTTGAAGCGAAGGGCGCAAAGATTGTGCGCGGGAATCTCAAGCCCGACTGGACGCCGCAGATGGAATCGTCCGGCGAGGGCGGCATATTCTGGTATCAGCGGCGAGACGGAGACGAGACGACATGGTTCGTCGCCGCCCGCGAGAGAAAACCTTTCAAGGGCGAAATATCGCCGCGCGGCGCGGGCAAAATCAGTCTCGACCTCGCGCCGGGCGAATCGCGCATCGTGAAATTCAAAAACGGCAAGGTCTCGATGATGGATCCTGTCACCGAGGCGGCCCCGTTGGAAAAACCCGTCGGCATGGATGTCGTGGAGCTCAAGGACTGGTCGATGCCGCTTGGAAACTGGAAAGACCTCAAAGGCTCCAGGGAAGAGAAGCTCTTCTCCGGAACGAGGACCTACAAGACGACCTACGTTTCGGACTCTGCGCGAAAGGCCGTTCTCTCGCTCGGGAAGACTTGCTATTGGGCGCGCGTATTCGTGAACGGCAAGGAAACTGCGGCTTTGTGGTGCGAGCCGTGGATGTGCGAAATCGAACTTGAAAAAGGTGCGAACGAGATAAGGGTCGATGTCACGTCCACTTGGTACAACAGGCTCATTTTCGATGCCGGGCAGCCGGTTGAAAAGAGAAAAACCTGGACGATCGGAGGGCCTGGCGCGAAATCGTCTCCTGGCGGCTCGGGGCTTGTCGGCCCTGTCAAACTGATGTTTTACCGATAACAGGACAGGAACTTTCCAATCACAACGGAAAAAGAGTTGTCAAAATGAATAAGACCGCATCTATTGCATCATTGATTGCGCTCGCCGCGATTGCCGCCGGCGCGAAAGAGCCCTGGCGCGATCCGGGCGTTTTCGAGAAGAACCGCCTTCCGGCGCGCGCGATCGCAGTCCCGTGCGAATCGGAGGCTACGGCTCTTGCGATCGCAAAGGGTGAAATGCCGCGCACCGGCTCGAAATGGCTCCAGTCGCTGAACGGCGTATGGGATTTCAAGTGGAAGCACACAATCGACGCGCCAAACTGGGAAAAATCGGCGAAGCTCGCCGTCCCCGGCTGCTGGCAGCTTCAGGGAAACTTCGACCCCGCGCTCTACACGAACGTCACTTATCCCATCGCGGGATTCAAGATCGGCGACCCGATGGTCGAACCTCCTAAGAACTACACGAGCCATTACTACCGCAACCCGGTCGGGCTCTACTCGCGGACGTTCGCCCTCCCCGCAGGCTGGAAGGGCCGCCGCGTCGTCATCCACTTCGGCGGCGTCAGCTCCGCAATGTATCTCTACGTGAACGGAAAAGAGGTCGGCTACTCCGAGGACAGCCGCCTCCCCGCCGAATTCGACATCACGCCTTTCATCAAGGGCGGCGAAAACTCGCTTGAGGTCAAGGTGCTCAAGCACTGCGACGGATCGTTCCTCGAAGACCAGGATTTCTGGCGGCTCTCCGGCATCTTCCGCGACGTGTGGCTCGTCGCAGAGAACCCCGGTTCGCCTTACGACATCGTCGTAGACGCGAAGCTCTCCGACGACTTTTCGAAGGGGACGCTCGCGGTCCGCGACGAGAAAGGCACGGTTCTTTTCGAGAAGACGTACAGCGCCCCGAAACTCTGGAGCTGCGAAAAGCCGAACATGTACTACGAAACTTTCAAGGCGGGCGGGGACTGGCGCGCCGTCGCGTTCGGCTTCCGCAAGGTCGAGATAAAGAACGCCGTCGTCTACATCAACGGCAAGCGGGCCTTGTTCATGGGCGTCGACCGCCACGAGATGGAGCCGGCGACCGGGTACACCGTCACGCTTGAAGGGATGAAGAAGGACATCGAGATATTCCACGACCTCAACATCAACGCCGTGAGGACGTGCCACTATCCGAACGACCCGACGTGGTACGAGCTTTGCGATCGCGAGGGCATCTATGTCGTCTGCGAGGCGAACATCGAGTCGCACGGGGCCGGCTACGGTCCCGACACTCTCGCCAAGAACCCGCTCTACCACGATGCCCACGTCGCGCGCAACGTCAACATGGTCAAGACCTTCCGCAACCATCCGTCGGTCGTGATCTGGTCGCTGGGCAATGAGGCTGGCGACGGCCCCAACTTCGTCGATGCGTACAAGGCCGTCCGCGCGCTCGATGCGACGCGCCCGATCCAGTACGAGCAGGCGCAGGATCGCGGCCACAGCGACATCAAGTGCCCGATGTACGCGCGGCCGTGGGACGTCGAAAAGTATGTGAAGAACAATCCGAAAAAGCCGTTCATCCTCTGCGAGTATGCGCACGCGATGGGCAACTCGAACGGCGGAATCCAGAAATACTGGGATCTCGTGCGCAAATATCCGTCGATGCAGGGCGGCTTCATCTGGGACTTCGCCGACCAGGCGCTCTGGAAGACGGACTCCCGCGGCAAATGGCTTGCCTACGGCGGCGATTTCGGCGACAAGCCGAACGACGACAACTTCAACTGCAACGGCATCGTCGCCGCCGACCGTTCGTACCATCCCGGCGCGTGCGAGGTCAAGCACGCCTACCAGCCGATTCACGTCGATTCGTGGGACTGGACCGCGAAGACCGCGAAGATCTACAACGCATACCGCTTCACGTCGCTCGACGGCTTCAAAGGCGCATGGATGGTTTTCAAGAATGGCAAAGTAACGTCCGACGGCGTCCTCGACCTTTCCGGCTTCGCGCCGGACAGCGAAAAGACGCTCACGGTCGATGCGCCCGACGGTGACGAAATCGTGTTCTTTTTTTGCAAGCCGGGCGAGCAATGGCCATTCGCGACCGACGGTTTCGCCAAGCCGTTCAAGCCCGTTCCCGCACCGGTCGCAACGCGCGAGGCCGCGAACGCGGGCGCGTTCCGCATCAATCTCTGGCGCGCGCCGACGGACAACGACCGCGGCTGGAAGATGGGCCAGGTCTGCAAGGTGTGGCGCGACGCCACTAAATCGCAGAAGATGCCGAAAGGTGCCAAGGCGGAGCTGAAAGTTTCCGATGCCGGGGCGGGAAGGAAACTCGTGAGCCTTGCCTTGAATATGGAGAACTCTAAACTTCCGCCTCTGCCGCGAGTCGGCGTCACGTTCAAAATCCCGAAGGATTTCAAGATGGTTTCGTGGTACGGCCTCGGCCCGTGGGAGAACTATTCCGACCGCGCGACGGCGGCGCTCAGCGGCGTTTTCGACGCGGACGTCGAACTTTGCAGGGGGCTTGCGGGGAAGGACGGCAATATCGAATTCGTCTTGGACACACTCAACCCCGACAACTACACCGAGCCCGGCGAGCAGGGCTACCGCACGGGATGCCGCTGGATAACATTTGAGAACGGGGAAGGCAAGAAGATCAAGATTACGGCGCTCAATGCGCCTGTCGGGTTCAACGCCTGGCCTTATTCGCAGGAGTCGCTTGAAAAGGCGAAGCACCAGTGGGACTTGAAGGATGAAGGCGAAATCACCGTCAACATCGACGCCTTCCAGATGGGCGTCGGCGGCGACAACAGCTGGGGCGCCCGTCCACACGGCGAATTCATGGCCGGAAAGGGCGAGTACCGCCTCCAGTTCCTCGTAGAGGGGCTCGACTGACAGGAGAACGTCCCGGCAAGACCGGGACATGAATCCACGGCTGTCTCAAAAGCCGGGGACGGGAGATGCGGACGTCATGCGCGGCGATGCCGCGGGAAGCAGACGTCCGCCGCTTCTTTGAACGAGTCGATTACGGCATCGGCGCCTGCGCCCGCAAGCGTTTCGCGCGTGTTTGTGCCGGTCACCGCCACGGATCGCATACCGGCGGCGCCGGCAGCTTTGATCCCGTTCACCGCATCTTCGAAAACCGTGCATTCATCCGGTCTGGCGCCGAGTCTGCGCGCTGCTTCAAGAAAGCAGTCCGGCGCCGGTTTGCAACGCGCGATCATTGAAGAGTCCACGACCGTGCGGAAAAAGCGTTCTATGCCGAGCGTTCCAAGTATGAAACTCACGTTGTCCGGCGGGCCGCCCGTCGCGACAGCGCAGCGCGCTCCGCGCGATTCGAGCAGGGAGAGGAACTCCACAAGACCGCATGGCGGAGCCAGACGCCCGCGCGCCGCCTCGCGGAACATCGCCTCCTTGCGGGAAATGCAGTCCGCAACCTCTTCCGCCGTAGGTTCGCGGCCTATGAGATGCGCAAGATAGTGCCTGTTGTCCGCGCCCATCCACGACAGGATGTCGCTGTCGGCGAAATCTTTCCCGATCGAGCGCGCGAATGCGTGCCATGCATCGACATGGAACGGTATCGTATCGCACAATACGCCGTCCATGTCGAATATGAACGCATCCGCGGCGGATTCGCGTTTCCCCTGCGCTGTCATTTTTCAATCGCGGCGCGCGCTTCCTCAAGGCCGGAAAATTCGCCTGAGGCGATCATCTGGACGATCAAGTTCCCGATTGCCGTGCCTTCGACCGGTCCGGCCGAAACTTCAAGCCCCGTCGCCGCCGCTGTAAGTTCGTTCAGATACGCATCGCGGCATCCGCCGCCTACGATGTTTATCGAAGTGTATTTCCTTCCGGTGATCGAGGAAAGCCCTTCTATCGCCCTGCGATAGCAGTCCGCAAGGGAAAGATACACGGTTTTCATCAGTTCCCCGACCGTTTCCGGGGGATGGTTGCCGCTTTCGCGCACCGCCGCGGCGACCTCTCCGGCCATCGACTGCGGATTCAGGAACCTGGCGTCGTTCACATCCACGACACAGCCGCCCTGCGCGTTGCGCGCCAGCGTGGAAAGTTCCGGGAACGAATATTCATGCCCGGGGACGCGGTCCTTCAAACACGCAAGCGCAGCCTCTGTCGCGTCTGCGGCCTTGCCGTCCACGTAGTTCACTCCGTTGAGTTCGCGGCGGATGGATTGTATCATCCACAGCCCCATTATGTTTTTGAGGAAGCGGTAGCGTCCCCAGGCGCCGCCTTCGTTGGTGAAGTTCGCCGCCATCGCCTCGCGGGAAAGCACCGGCTCCTGCATCTCCACTCCAAGGAGCGACCATGTGCCGCTCGAGAGGTAGACTGCGCCGGAGTCGCGCGCGGGAACCGCAAGATACGCGCTTCCCGTGTCGTGCATCGCCGGCAGAATCACTTTCACGCCTTTGTATTCGCCGACCGTCGCACCCGGCATTTCAAGCTTTCCGAAAATGCGTTTCGGCAGACCGAGTTTTCCGATCAGGTCGAAATCCCAGTCTTTCGTTTTCGCATCGAGAAGCGACGTGGTGGACGAATCGGTGTATTCGTGGACGATTTTCCCGGTCAGGGTGAAATTGAGATATTCGGGGATCGTGAGGAAATGCGCGGCCTTTTCAAGCTGTTCCGGATGCTCCTTCTTCAGCGCCCAAAGCTGGTAGACGGTGTTGAACTGCGCCTTCTGGATGCCGGTGCGGGAATAGAGTTCCGCAAAAGAAAGCACGTCTTTTTCGATTTCCGCGTCGGCGCCGGCGGTGCGCGGATCGCGGTATGCGACCGCGTCGGAGCAGAGTTGCAGATTTTCGTCGAGCAGCACGAAATCCACGCCCCAGGTGTCGATGCCTATCGAATCGAGCGGCCCTTTGGCGAGAGCGGCGTCGATGCCCGCCTTCACCGATGCGGCGAGTTTTTCGATATTCCAGCACTCGTGGCCGTTGACAGTGGTCTGCGAATTGTCGAAACGGTAGACTTCTTCAAGTTTGATTCTGCCGTTCTCGACCGTTCCGGCGATATGCCTGCCTGAACTCGCGCCGATGTCTATCGCAAGGTATCTGCCGCTTTTGCGCGGTCCGGTTCCGTTAGACGCGTTTTGCATTGTCTGCTCCTTTTGCGTTCCGGCGGCGGACTGCGCGTCCGCCGTCGGGTTGGTCCGTTATTTCGTCTCGAAAGGCCCCAGCGGAAGCGACGCCTCGTTGTAGAGCGTCCCGGAAACGAGCGGCTTGCCCATGTAGCGGGCTTTCACGGGGGAGGGGACGGCGGCGCTTGAAAGGATTATCGTATCGCCGTGGATGTAATCCTTGTTTACGTAATTGCATATCGCGGCGGGATGCCACACGCCGTCGGCGCCGGCGAGTTCGAACGCCGCCGCGCGCGAACAGTCGGGCGCGTATACATACCAGTTCTTCACATGGCTGAACGCGAGATTCGCCCTGCCGTCCTTGAACGAGGCGGATTTGAGAACCGGAGAATCGTCTTCCGGGATGGCGAAGCCGTAGTCGCGCTTCAACGCGTGGAAGGCGAGGCGTTTCGCCACGACTTCCTTGTCGTTGGGGTGGATGTCGCTGAAATTGCCGACATCGGCCGTCACCGCGATTGCGGCGTTTTTCTCCTCTTCGGCGAATTGCGTCTGCGCCATGCAAAGTTCGAGCCAGTTGCTCTTGAACGGCGCAAGCTGGACGAGATAGAACTTCAGCGCGGGGTTGGCGAATTCGCGCCGCCAGCCTTCGTAGAGGGCGTGGAGCTTCGCACGGTAGAGGTGCGGTTCCTGCGCGTTGTGGCATCCCTGGTACCAGATGAAACCGCGCATGGCCATAGGCGCGTAGGCGGCGACCATGCCGTTGAACAGCACTGTAGGCTGCTGCATTTCATAGGTGATGCACCACTTGCGGTCTTTTTTCTTGTTCCATTTCGCCTTCACCGGATACGCGGCGACGGGCTTTATGGACTTGTCGCACCCGTCGTATCCGCAACGCGGCGTCCAGGCGTCGATATTCGTGCCGCCCCAGCTTGAATCGATTATGCCCACCGGAACGTCGAGCGCAAGATAGAGTTCGCGCGCGTAGTAGAACGCCACGGCGGAAAGCTGCGAGGGGACTTTGTCCTTTTCGGCGCCCGGAGCGAGTTCCTCCGGCGTGAAACGGCGCCATTTCGCAGACAGGTCTGCGGGCTGCACCGCCCACTTGCGCGGGTTTTTCACATAGCGGACGTACGGCAGGCGGGTCATAACCGTCATCATCCCGCCCTTGCCGTCGCGGTAGCGCGTGCGCGGGCCCCATATCGGGCACTCCATGTTGCTCTGGCCGGAGGCGAACCAGACTTCGCCAACGAGAACGTCTTTGATTTCGCGCGTTTCAAGGACTGTCCCGCCCGCAAGAGCGCTCAGTTTCATCGTGCGGCTTTCTTTCGAAGCCTCCATCGGCGAAAGCGACACCTTCCAGGCGCCGTCTGCGGCGACCTTGGCGATCTTCTCCTGCCCGGCGAATTCCACTTTCAGCGAATCGGGTTTCTTTCCGCCGTTGGAAGGCAGCGCCCTGCCCCACACCGGAACGTCCATTCCGCGCTGGAGAACGGCACCGTCGGAAAACGGGGCGCCCGTCGTGATTTTCGCGAAAAGCGGCAGCGCGGAGCACAGCGCCGCTGCGGCTATCAGTTTTTTCATTTCCGTCTTCTTCCTGTAATATCGTCCTTGGGGACTTGTTTCAGAATATGCTCACTTCGTAATCGAGCGTGAACGAGTCGCCCGGCTTCAGGTCGAGCGGCTTTTCGTAGATCGGCATCGGGTTCACGTAGCGGTGGTCGCTCCACGTGTAGATGCGCTCCGTTTCGAGAGGGGCGAGAATCTTGAATTCGACGCCGTGCCCGGTCTTGGGATCGACATACCTGATTGCGTTCATCCCCTTCGGGCCGCCGACGTTCTTCTTGTGGTCCGGCTTGCCGCCGATGCCGGTCATCTTGAACTTGCCCATGAAGCCGGCCATGCGGCACGAAAAGCCACCGTAACCGACGGGACGGCGGCAGTCGAGATGCACCTCGCCCTTGGCCGTGAACTTGTGGGTCGAGCGGATCTTGTAGCGGCCCGCCTCGTCAGGCTCCGTGAACTCGACCGTGCGCTCTTCTTCAAGAAGCACCTTGCCAGGCTCCGCGCGCGGGCCGTACCAGAGCGAGAGATCGACCTTCGCCGCGCCGCCCGCCGTCTGGATGTTGAAATCCTTTACGATCGTCATCCCTTCGGGGAAGAGGTTCTCCTGCGCCGGAGTGCGCGGCTCCCAGTAGTTGAGCCCGTTCATGTACTTCCACGCAAACCAGAGCCCGAGGTGCCACGGGTGGTCTTTCGGGCGGGCGTCCGTGAAGCATCTACCGTCCGGGAGGCAGAGGGGATGGACGAAAGGCTTCGATTCGCGGTTCGCGATATTGAACTTCCAGAGAATCTTCCCGTCCTTCACGCATTCGACGCCTTCGATCGTGGTGCGCGCGGTCGCCTTGGCGATCTTGCCGCCGACCTTGTCGGGACGCTCCTTCATCGCCCAGCGCGCCGCTTCAAGAAGATGGAGCTGCCACTCCATCTTGCCCCAGTCGGCGGCGTTGTGGCCGAGCGCCGTGTAGTAGATGCGTCCCTTGCCGTAAGTCTTGCACCATTCAAGGACGTGTCCGCCGCAGGCGGGGCAGCCGTACTTGTCAGTCTTCTTCGACTTAGCGAGAACGTCCTTCCAGTTCAGCGTCAGGACGGGGCGCACGTTGTCGGCGGGATGGTTGAGGTAGACTTCGTCGTCCGCCCAAACGTAGCCATCGTCCATGCAGGCCATCGCGGGGTGCGAGCGGTCCACGTTGGAGAAGGGGATTTTCTGGTGCGCGGCGTAGTGGCGCTCGAACGCGCCGCCGAGGAAATCGCGGAAGCGCTTCGAGCCGCGTTCGTTCGCGCTCGCGCAGTGCGTCGCGAGAAGTCCGCCGCCGTTTTCGACAAACTTGTAGAACGCCTCGCGCTGCGCGTCCGTGTCGAAAAGCTCGTGGTTCGTGTTGCAGAGCATTACGAGCTTGAAAGATTTCATCGCGTCAGAGACGAAAACGGCGGGGTCGTCCGTGACTAAGCACTTGTAGCCGTTTGCCGTGAAGTAGCGGCGGACCTCCTCCGCGCCCTGTTCGGTCGATTCGTGGTGGTAGGGCTTGGACCACGGGGCGGTGCCGCCTTTTGCGACCTCGCCGGTCTTCTGGTTCTTGACGTAGTCCCAGCGCGTATAGACGAGGACGTCGGCAGGTTTGAAATCAGCGGCGCAGACCGCAAGCGCTGCCGAAGCGACAGCGGACAACATGATTCTTTTCATAGAACGGATCCTTTCATCATGGTCGAAGCCGCCGGACACAACTCCGGCGGGAATCTTGAAAGGATTATAGCAAACCCCCGCCGCCGCTTCAACCCGGCATTTCAATCAACGCCCCCGGAGGGCGCATCTGCGTAATTCACCGTCTCGCTTTTTGATGACGGGAAACAACTGTTTGAAACAACTTTCCTTTGGCGCGCGGGCGCAGGGCCTTGCAGCACCACTCTATCGACCGCCTTCGGCAGCGACCTTATGTCGGCGGATACGCTTCGCAGTTCACGCGTCGCGCTCAATGTTGTTTTTTTCAGTTGTTCCGGTTGTTTCCAATCTCAAACCGCATGGGTGAAAAACACAGATGCGCCCGCTCCCGGAAACGCACCATTTGCAGCATTTGCCAAAGCAAATGCCTTAAGGGTGCAGATACGCAAGTCATGCCGCGCTCAAGCACTTATTCCGCATGTAGCCGCATCGAAAACGAAAGGCTGTACTTGTACGTCTTGGCTTTTCCCGTCTTCGGGTCTTCGTATCCACCCGTGGCGTCCCACAGATAGAAACCTTCCATCTCCGGCTCCTCGCCCTGGACGAGGATGCCTTCGAAGTTCACCTTTTTGGACGTGTGCGAAACCGTAGTCTTGTCTTTTGTTTCATCATACGCGGATTCGTAATCGTACCAGAACGTGTACGAACCTTTGAAGATGCCCGTCGCCTGCGTGAACGAAACGCCCAGCGCTCCGTCGTTCGCGCCCTCGTACAGCCATTCCTTCGTCTCCTTGTTCTGGACGGGCCTTGTGGCCTTCACCGCCGAAAGCGCACCCTTGGCGTTGAACTCCACCGTCATCCCGTCCTGCCAAAGCGTATCGGCTGCAATTGCCCATGCCATGGAACTTGCCGTCTCTTTCTTGCCGTCGCCGTTCAGATACGTTTCCTTGTACGTGTATTCAAGCTCCGGCGCGCTGTCGATTTCAACGCGCAGCGACTCGTAGTAGTCGTTCAACTTCGACAATTTGTCGTAGTACGCGCCCGCAAACGTCGCATCACGCTCGAACCCTTCGCCGTATTCGCCGGTTGCCTGCGGATTCCTGCTCGTCCACTGCGGAGTGAAAATCACCGGTTCTATTCGCACATTGCCGTCGCCGGGATTGAATCCGGCGGCGGCCGCAAACGCGCCGCCCTTGTATGCGGAAGGCGACGCGTACAACATGACGAACCATCCGGCATCCTCGTCGCACACCAACGGCGAAGTCGCGCTCGCACTCGTGCCGTCCGGCAGTTTGCCGCTCGCCTTCACGTTTCCGTCCTTGCCGACCGTCAGCGACAGATAGCCGGAACCGCAATCGTCCGCACGCACGGAAACCGTATAAACGCCTTTGAACCGGTCTATAACAGCCTTGGCCTCGTTCGCCGTCGCCTTGTCCTTCCACATGTTCCGCCACAACTTCATTTCTCCATCGCCAAACATTCCATCAACCACCGCATTCGGCAGGGCGGTCGCCCCGAGACCGCCGGCGCCAGCGCGACCGCTCACCGCCAACGACACCGGCATCGTCGTCTTGCCCGCTTTGGCCTCCGCCTCGACAATGAAGGACTTCGGACTTTCGACTTCGGACGACGGGTCGTTCTCGACGCGGCTGAACGATGTCGCGCTGAAAGTCCAGTTCGTGCCGTCAAGTGCCATTTTCCCGCTGATCTTGCCGTTCGCCGCGACAGTCATTGTCGCGGAACCATAGTGCCATTCGTCATCTATGGCATATCCCGTGAACGTCCCCGTCGCCCAGACAGGCAAGCTCTCCACGTTCAGGGTAATAGTCGCCGTCTGCTTTTCCTTGCCCTTGGATGCGGTGAACGTGACGGTGTAAGCGCCGTCCTTCGCGGTCGGCACGCCCGTTATGGTGCCAGTCTTTGCATCGAACTTCAATCCTGCGGGCAGCCCGGCGACCTTCAGCGTCCAGCCGTCCTCCGCAAGAGTGCAGTCCACGAGATCCGGGTCGAGCGCCACGCCGCACTGGATCGTTCCGTAGGCGTCCGTAGCCTGTTCAAGTCCCGGCAAAACCTCGCACGCAAGATTCGGAACGACGATCTCGAACTCCGCCGTCACCGGCTTCTTGACCGTAGCGTTCGTCGCGCTAACCGTCACCTTGTAGACGCCCGGCTTCGTCACCTTGCCTGAAATCGCCATCGTCTTCGAATCATACTTCAACCCCGCCGGCAACCCCTTCACCGTAAGTTTTGGGTTTGGAGCGGAAACTAGCAGTTCTTTCAGTGAAAGCGAGAATGTGCCGTCATCTTCTGTCGCGTAGGATTCGTCTACAGCTATCAAGATTGCCGTATCCGGGATCCAATGGGCGTAGTACGTGACATCTGACATTATGATAGTATCTGCATTTATCTTCTCTCCGCCGTCTTCAGCCGTAAACCAGCCGACAAACAATCGGCCGCTCCATGCAGGAACCGGCAAAACGCGATCCCCAAGAGCGCAGCCCGGCTTGACGACAATAGTAGCATTTTCCAACGGCAACGCGCCACCGTTGGGATTCAGCGTTACCGTGTATTCATTCAATGTCCACTGTGCAGTGTATGTCACATTGGATGCGGGAACGGTTTCTGGAAGCGCAGGTTCCCAGCCCGTAAACGTGTACCCCACCCTCGTCGCCGTCGGCGCAACAATCGCGCTCCCAAAGTCCTGTATATTCGTGACGCTCGGTAGGGCGCTCTCCCCGAGAGCGCCGCTGTTGCCTTCAAACGCTACTTCATACCGATTGATTTGCCACTGTGCAACAAGTATGTGGTCATCAAGTGCCGCAACGATCGACTCGGAATCGATTGGCGCATCTTCCCAAGTCCACCCATTGAATGTATGGCCGGCCCTCGATGGCGATGGCAAAGAACCATACGGCTTACCGTAACCGACAACTTTCTCAACATCTGGAAGGATGCCCCCATTGGCATCGAATGTCACATTCTGTTGGTTTTTATAGCGTATAATATTCATTGAATCGGAAACCAGCGTGTCCACCGATCCCTTGTAGCCCAATGAGAGATATACGCTATCTAATGCCGTACAATTGTAAAACGCCCTATCCCCGATGCTCGTCACGCTGTCAGGTATCGTCACGCACGTCAGTCCG
>Ga0310695_10006628_pt1 | contig 18991 bp, 13 predicted proteins | sample RumenRJG_04DNA_FD_203882 | JGI IMG/M metagenome (GOLD analysis project Ga0310695, IMG submission 203882) | Bovine rumen microbial communities from Lethbridge, Alberta, Canada - RJG_04 (v2) (version 2) | ecosystem: Host-associated > Mammals > Digestive system > Stomach > Rumen | place: Canada...
GTTTCGCTCTGCAAAACTCTTAGATTTCCCATTTTTTGCTATTGCACTTTTTTGTACCGTTCAATTTTGGGAGTATTGTGTTTCCTCTTGTGTTTCAGTTATTTACGAAAGCCTCAAACACTTCCTCATAAAAAAACAGATTTAGTTGTTTATAATGTTAATAAAATAGGGTCAAAAGGGTAATATTCTCTTTAAAAGTACAAAAATACAAAATAGTTGGTACATTTTTACCCCCCCCCCTCCCCATTTTTTAACACGAATTTAACCAAATTTATGAAAATATGTTTACAGGCAATTCACCCCACGCTAAGCCGCAAAGGCGCGAAGCAAGGTTATTTTTTAACGGCGAATTAAACGAATTAACGCAGATGTAATTAATTCGTCAATTGCGTTCTGTTTGAACCACGCTAAGGCGCCAAGTTGCAGAGGGGGTGAAGGTTTTTTTGGAATTTTTCGCGGTTTTCATTACCTTTGCCGTTTCAAAACAATTGATGATGAAGACGATTGCGATTATAGTGGCTGGAGGATCGGGGACGCGCTTTGGGGCGCAGTTGCCCAAGCAGTTCTTGGAGTTGGGCGGTAAACCTATCCTGATGCGCACCATTGAGGCCTTTGGGGAAAATAGGGACGGTTCTTTTGATGTAATCGTGACCCTTCCTGCCGACCAGATGGATCTGTGGCGCACCATGTGTGAGCGTCAGGGCTTCGCTGTGCCGCACCGTGTGGTGGCGGGTGGCGAGACGCGCTGGCACAGCGTGAAGAATGCCTTGGACAGCATTGGCGACCTGACAGATGTAGATGTGGTTGCCGTGCACGATGGCGTACGCCCGTTGGCAACAGCTGGCCTTATCCATCGTGTGCTGGAAGCCGCCCGTCGCGATGGCGCCGCCATTCCCGTGGTGCCGCTCAATAACTCGGTGCGGCAGGTGACAGGTGATGCCAGCCATGCGCTGGACCGCTCGTCGCTGCGTGCCGTACAGACTCCCCAGGCGTTTGATGCCCACCTGCTGATTGAGGCCTACAGGCAGCCGTTTGACCCGACATTCACCGACGATGCCTCGGTGGTGGAGCGATATGGGCATAGCGTCACCCTTGTGGAGGGCGACCCGCAGAATCTGAAGATTACCCGCCCCATGGACCTGGCACTTGCCGAATACCTGTTGAATACTGATGCCTGACCTGCGCCATACCGACATCCAGTACCTGCACGGCGTGGGACCCAAGCGTGCCGAGTTGCTCAAGAAGGAATTGGGCATCAGCACCTACTATGACCTGCTATATTATTTCCCTTTCCGCTACATCGATCGTAGTGTCGTCAACCATGTGAATGAATTGCGCGGTGACGAGGCGGCGATTCAGCTCAAGGGGCGTTTCCTCACGTTCAACACGGTGGGTGAGGGCCGCAAGCGCCGCTTGCAGGCGTTGTTCACCGACGGGACGGGCACTATCGAGGTCGTATGGTTCAACCGTGTGGCATCCATTCAGAAAACCTACAACACGGTGACTGAATACATTCTGTTCGGCAAACCGTCACAGTTCAACAACCACGTCAACATCGTCCACCCCGAGATTGACCTTGCCAACGCCGAAAACGTCACTCAAGGTCTGCAGGGCGTGTATAACCTCACCGAGGTGCTGCGCAACCGCTCATTCACCTCGCGTGCCATCCACAAACTCGTGGTCAACGTCCTCGCCACGCCTGCGGTCCAGCACATCGACGAGACCTTGCCGCCCGAACTGATGCAGCGCTACCACCTCATGCCGCTGGCCGAGGCGTTGCGCAACATCCACTTGCCCGCCGACCAGCAGTCGCTGCAACGGGCGCAGCTGCGCCTCAAGTTTGAGGAGTTGTTCTTCCTGGAACTCAACATCCTGCATTATATCAAGGGCAGTAGCCGCCGTCTTGTGGGACACGTATTCAGCCGCGTGGGTGCCTACTTCCATGACTTTTACAACAATGTGCTGCAGTTCCCGCTCACAGGGGCACAGAAGCGCGTTATCCGCGAGATGCGTGCCGACATGGGCAGCGGCAAGCAGATGAACCGCCTGCTGCAGGGCGACGTGGGCAGCGGTAAGACGATTGTCGCCTTCATGACCGCCCTCATTGCCCTCGACAACGGCTATCAGGCGTGCATCATGGCGCCCACCGAGATTCTGGCGGGACAGCACTTGGAGACCATCAAGCCACTCGCCGATGCCATCGGCGTGAAAGTGGCGCTGTTGACCGGCTCGACGCGCAAGAAGGAGCGCACCGTCATCCACGAGGCGCTGATGAGCGGCGAGTTGCAGATTCTCATCGGCACCCACGCCCTCATCGAGGACACCGTGCAGTTCCATAACCTGGGACTTGCCGTCATCGACGAGCAGCACCGCTTTGGCGTGGCCCAGCGTGCCCGCCTGTGGAGCAAGAACCGCACGGCGCCGCCTCACGTGCTGGTGATGACCGCAACGCCCATCCCCAGGACGCTGGCCATGACCGTTTATGGCGACCTCGATGTGTCCATCATCGACGAACTGCCGCCAGGCCGTAAACCCGTGACCACGGTGCTGAAGCATGAGCCTGACCGCTTCAAGATGTATCAGTTCGTCGGCTCTCAGTTGAAACAGGGCCGTCAGGCCTATATCGTCTATCCCCTTATCGAGGAGAACGAGAAACTCGACCTGCATGCTCTGGAAATGGGTTATGAGCAGGTGCGTGTCGTGTTCCCGCACTACAACGTGGCGATGGTGCATGGCCGCATGAAACCAGCCGAGAAAGACCATCAGATGATGCTCTTTGCTTCGGGCAAGGCGCATATCCTTGTGGCGACCACTGTCATCGAGGTGGGCGTGAATGTGCCCAATGCCTCGGTCATGGTCATTGAGGACGCCGAACGCTTCGGTCTGTCTCAACTGCACCAGTTGAGGGGCAGGGTGGGGCGCGGTGCCGACCAGAGCTATTGCATCCTGATGGCGCGCAGCGACTTGGGACGCGACACACGTCACCGCCTGCAGGTGATGACGCAGACCAACGACGGCTTTGTCGTTGCCGAGGAGGACATGAAACTGCGTGGCCCAGGTGATATGGAAGGCACCCAGCAGAGCGGCATCGCCTTCAACCTGCACATCGCCAACCTCGCCCAGGACGGCCAAATCATCCAGATGGCGCGCGTCGCCGCCGAGGACTACCTGCGCTCCGACCCGCAGCTGGAGACCCCCTGGGGCCGCAAAATGGCCACCCACATCAAGGAAATCTTTGACAAACAAGCCAACTGGGGCCTAATCTCATAATCGGGTACGGAGTCTTTTCTGTGGCGGCTGTAATATGATTGAGTACTCTAATTCTTGGAATTGATGATTGGTTGAAATGGGGTGGAGGGAGAGGTTTTTGTGTTGATGGGCCTGTTAATTTCAGAATATAAACTGTTTGCATTTGTGAATTTTTTTATATGTTGATTTTCAGCAAGTTGTTTTGCTTCGTTTAGAGATTGAAACCAAACTTTACACTTTTTAGCACAGTAAAGACCATTGGTTCCAAAATAAATGACTACCTTTGGACGTTCTTAAAACAACAGTCTTAGATAATAACCAAGAATGAATATATCAAAAAAACTCTATTTCGCCTTGATGGCGATGACCCTTTTTGCGCTTGGCGTATCGGCACAGAATATGCAATCGGCGTCTAATTACAGCAAGATGCATAGCGATTTGCTGGCCAAGCAGAACCGCGTGAAAGATCAGATCCGCGTTCAGGAAGCTCAGAAGTATGCAGCCGACCTCTACGAGGAATGTGAGCCTGAGCCCGACATCTATACCGAGGGCTGGGACAGCGACCTCGTGAATTGCTATAAAGATGCCAATGTTCCCAATACCAAGGTGCTTGACGTGCGTCACTACGTGATGCCTATCAAGGGCAACTATGTGACCAGCCATTATGGCTGGCGTCCCCAGTTCGGCCGCACCCACAAGGGTATTGACCTGCGTTCGGCTGTCGGTGACACCGTCTATTCGGCCTTCTCGGGCCGCGTGCGCTTGACGCGCTTTGAGCGTGGCGGTTATGGCTTCTATGTCATCGTTCGCCACGAGAACGGTCTGGAGACCGTCTATGGCCACCTCTCACGTTTCCTCGTGAAGCCTGACCAGTATGTCAAGGCTGGTCAGCCCATCGCATTGAGCGGCAACACTGGCCGCAGCACGGGTCCCCACCTGCACTTCGAGACCCGCTTCATGGGCTATGCCATCAACCCTGAGGCCATCTTTGACTTCGCTAACCGTTGCACCCACACCGACACCTACACCTTCACCAAGAGCAATTATACCAAGGCTCGCGACTATACTCCCAGCAAGCGTTATGCCGACAAGAAGAAAGCTACCGAGGAGAAAGAGAGTGCCAGCAAGAGCAAGTCCAGCAAGAAAGAGCAGCCCATTGCCAGCACCAAGAAGTCAACTAAGGAGAGCCGTCAGGACAGCCGCACGACCTACAAGGTTGTCAAGGGTGACAATCTGACCAAGATTGCCCAGAACAACGGCATGACCGTCGCTCAGCTTAAAAAACTCAACGGTTTGACGAGCAACAATGTCGAAGAAGGAAAAGTCCTGCGTGTGAAATAATCCATCACAGCAACAGATATCAAAGAGGGACCAGGCTACTGTAGCGCTGGCCCCTTTTCGTTATGTCTCATGGCTCCCTGTCATTCCCGAGCAGGAAGCGGTAAACGGCTGTGAACTGTTTCCTGAAACGGTCTTGGAACTTGTCCAGCTTGCGGTCGAAGGTGAAACGGTCGGTCTGCATCGAGAACTTGGTGACGCGGTTGCGTGTCAGGCGCTGGATGTCATAGTTGCTGATGGGGAAATGGCACGTCACGTAGTACTCGTTGCGGTTGCGAAAATGGCGCTTCATGATATCTGCTCTGGTGACATCACGGTCGGTGTGCAACACGATACGGTCACCACCGCGCAGCACCAGCGTTAGGCTGTCGCCTTGTGACACGTGCAGTAAGCCCTCGTCAAAGGTCACCTCGAGCGAGAATGTCATAAAGCCACCGGCATCGACGATGGCGGCTACGGCAAATCTGGCGGCATGGAAGTAGCTGTCATACATCACCTCTTGGCTAGAGCACACATAACGTGTGCCGTTGCGCTGATAATGGTCAACGCTCACCTGGGCCGAAACACAGATTCCGGCAACCAGAAGCAATGCAGTCCAGATGGCACGTTTCAAGAACATGGCGCAAAAGTACCACAAAACCCCGACTTGGGCAAATCAGATGTCACTTGCCTGATGCTGGTTAATTGTTGTTCAGGATGATATTAATCAGGGCATTCATGTCGGCAATGTTGGCCACACCGTCCCGGTTGAGGTCACTGGCCTGGTGCGTGCGGCGGCTGGCAGTGTTGCCGAGCACCACGTTGATCAAGACGTTGATGTCGGCGATATTGATAATGCCGTCATTGTTCAAATCGCCGATAGAACCTAAAATCTCAACGCGTGTGAGGTTGCTCCATGGCGATACAGTGCCATCGGTATAGACGGCCTGCACGCGCATGGCATAGGTGCCAGGAGTGGTAACGTTCACCTTAAAGGAATTACCGGTGATGCCGTAATGCTCGACGATGGTTGACACGTCAAGAGGGGTATAGTCATCTCCGGCATATACCTCAACACTGCTGAGGGCGACACGGTGGGTTGCCACACTGTTGGTGAGTTTCACCTTCACATCCTTGGTCGTAGGGCAGGGCAGCAGCACGCAATACTCTTGTTCCTCGGGGAATACCATGAAAGTCGTGTCGTTCTCTCCACACGAGATCTTGAGCAGGGCTTCATCATAGGTGCCCACGCTTTTGGCCCTCACCCTGACGGTTACTTGGCCATAGCTGTCACGCAAATCGAGCTCAGGAGACTGTAGCCAGCCCTTGGCGTTGCTGTTACCCAATCTCAAGTAGCCGTCACCCTTAAAGACCTTACTGCCTGTCCAGCCCGTATTGGCCATGATGTCGTCAAGGTGGCTTGAGCACTCAGATGACGAGCTGCTGACGTTGGCAAACGATTCGGTCATGCACAGTTCACTATAAGCGACATTTGCTGTTTCCAGATTGTAGCAGACCACGTTGTGTGCCGGTGTGTTATCTTGCCAGTTGACCTGGAACGATGAATCGTCCACATCGCTGGCTGTGAGCATCACGGGGTCATAGGTCTCGAGGACGCCCTTGCCATTCACGGTGATGGTCACATCCTTCGCACCCTCGCTGCTCAGGGTGATTGTGGCGGTATGGTTGCCGACGGCATCGGGCGTGTAGGCCACGTCAATACGTCTGCTCACATTCTCGTTGGTCAAGTCAAGCTGGTTCTGTCGCAGAGCAAATGTTCCGGTGCTGTCATTCAGCGAGAGCATCACGTTGCCGGTGAGTTGTCGGCCCTTGACCATGAAGGAGATGACGGTGGTGCGATCAACAAATGAGGTGGCGCTCATGCGGGTTAGGTTGACTTTGATGGTTGGGACACTGATAGGAGGCTCCAATCCGATGATCGTCAGCTGGCCTCTGTTGAAGCCCATCCCGCCGCCATTGAAGGCGTTGAGTGCACAGTAGCCGTTGGCCGAACCGCCCCAGCCCCAGTTGATGTGGTACTTGTCGTTATCGGCGTCGTAGCCGTCAACATTGAAGGCGTGGCCCGACATGGCGGCGTAACCGCAGTATTCCAGCGGGCGGCCTTGCCGGAGTTCCTCCTGTATCATTGCTGCCCACTGCTCATCGCTGTAGCTGGACCTATAGACCAACGTGGCATCCCTGTCAAACCCGAATACCCTAACGGCTCGGATGATGTCCTCGGCCTGCACGCCGCTGGCACTGGGAGTATAGTCCATGTGCTCGGCCTGTCCCACATAGCGCATCAGCCACGCCACGGCATTGGCTTGCGCATTGTTGTAGTTCCCACGGTAGCGGTCCAGGATGTTGTCCCAGTCAAACGTCGTGGGCTGCAGACCGTCAACGTACATGTTGAGGCTGGAGGTGCGGTAGGATTCTATGGCGGGTGTCGGACCGTCGGGGAAACGCCAGTAGTTGAGAATCATCGACAGCGACGTGGCGGCACAGCCCGTCAAGCAGTGCTGGCCATTGCTGGTGGGGCACTGGTTGTAGTAGGGGGCACTCTGGTCCCACATGGCCTTGAGCAGGGGCTCGACGCTTGCCTGCGATCGGGCGGGAGCACGGTGAGGCCGCTCCACCTGCAGGTCGGGATGGGCTTGCAGATATTCAAGTTCCTGCCTGTAGCAGTCCAGCCAGTACCGCATACCATCGGGTATGTTGTACATGTCAAGCGGGCTGTCGCCATAGGCGAGCACTTCCTCGGCCCTGTCATCACCTGACACGATAATGTAGCTGTCGCTGGTGTTAAAGATGTAATATACCGATTGTCCGGGCGCGACATGGCTGGCTTCGGCATGGATGAGCGTGACGTTAGCACCAAGGGCGGGCGCCTTGAAACGGCCATTGGCAGCCATCTCGTGCATGAAACGTTGAGCCGTCGCCTGGGCGGTGGCAACATCGATGTTGGCAGCCGTCAGCTGCATCGCGCAAAGCAATAATGCCGTGAGAGACAGAATCTTCTTCATAAAACTATACATTTGGAAAGAGAATTGATTTCGTTTATACTACATAAATTAACGCACAGCACGGGCAAACTCGTGTCGAGCCTGCAAATATAGACACATATTTTTGACTTTCAATGATTTTTGTCAAAGAAATCACTTTCGGGCGGTTTTTCCGCCCTCGCAGTGGCTTTTTCGGTGAAATCAGCGGTTCTGGTTGAACGGGGAGAAGATACCGAACAGGTTGGCGTCAATCTTGTCGCACACCTGCTGGAAATCCTCGGGACGGTCGCCAAACTTGATCTCGTCGCCGTTGATGATGACCAGGTTGCCCTTGTAGTTGGCAATCCATTCCTCGTAGCGCTTGTTGAGGCCTTCCAGGTAGTCCAGGCGCATTGTCTGTTCGTACTCACGGCCACGTTTCTGAATCTGTTGCACCAGATTGGGGATGGTGGAACGGATGTAAATCATCAGGTCGGGCATTTTTACCAGCGACATCATCAACTCAAAGAGGTCTTTGTAGTTGTTGAAGTCGCGGTCGCTCATGTGGCCCTGGCCGTGAAGGTTGGGGGCAAAGATGCACGCGTCCTCATAGATGGTGCGGTCTTGAATGATGTCGATGTCACTCTGCGAAATCTCTACCACCTCCTTGAATCGCTTGTTCAGGAAGTAAATCTGCAGGTTAAATGACCAGCGTGACATGTCGGCATAGAAGTCTTCCAGATAAGGGTTATTGTCCACAGGCTCAAACCTGGGGCTCCATCCGTAATGTTTGGCGAGCAGCTTGGTCAAGGTGGTCTTGCCGCTGCCGATGTTTCCTGCTACTGCGATATGCATATCTTTTAGTTTTAAGTTGTTAGATTCGTTTTAGTTTTTAGTCCTTAGTCCTTAGTCCTTAGTTTTTAGTCCTTAGTCCAGGGGACCGAAGATACCGAACATTGTCGCGTCGATTTTATCGACGATGGCGGCAAAGTCCTCGGGACGGTTCTTGTAGTCCATGTCATCAACGTCGATGACGAGTTTGCGGCCCTTGTAGGTGTGCATCACAAACTCCTCGTAACGCTCGTTCAAGTTCGACAGGTACTTCAGTGGCATCGTCTGCTCATAGTCGCGGCCGCGCTTGTGGATGTTGTCCACCAGGTGGGCGACGCTCGAGCGCAGGTAGATCATCAGGTCGGGCAGACGCACGATGGTCATCATCTGCTCAAACAGCTCCATATAGGTCTCAAAGTCGCGGTCATCCATGTTGCCCATGTCATGATTGTTGGCCGTGAAGATGTACACGCCCTCAAAGATGCTGCGGTCCTGGATGATGGCTTTGTCGCTGGCATTGATGTTCAGGATGTCCTTGAAACGCTGCTTGAGGAAGAACACTTCCAGGGCAAACGACCAGCGCTTGATGTCCTTGTAATAGTCGCTCAGGTAGGGGTTGTCCACCACGGGCTCCATAAACGGCTCCCAGCCGTAATGCTTGGCAAGCATCTCGGCCAGAGTGGATTTACCGCTACCGATATTTCCTGCTATAACGATGTGCACGGTTCAGTTAAGATAGGTTGTTTTACAAACTGCAAATTTACGCTTTTTCCACCCCTCGTCCATCATACTCGACAAGAAAGTTATTAACAACTAATTGACTCTTTAAAAATTTCTCTAAAATCGCCTGTGTTACAGAAAAAATGCCTACTTTTGCAACTTGAATTGAAAGTAGAGCATGAAACAGAACTGGAGACCTGGGACCATGATATACCCGTTGCCCGCGCTGCTGGTCAGTTGTGGGGCTTGCCCCGAGGAGTATAACCTCTTCACGGCGGCATGGACGGGGACCCTGTGCAGCGATCCGGCTCTGTGTTATGTGTCCATCAGGCCCGAGCGCCACAGCCACGGCATTGTGGAGCGTAACATGGCTTTCACGCTCAACCTCACCAACCGCGAGATGGCCCGCGCCACCGATTGGTGCGGCGTGCGTTCGGGGCGAGACTACGACAAGTGGCAGCAGATGCACCTCACGCCCGTCAAGGGCGAGACCGTCGCCGCCCCTTACATCCAGGAGGCTCCCGTGAGCATTGAGTGCCGCGTGCGTGACATCATGCGCCTGGGCACCCACGACATGTTTATTGGCGAGGTGTTGAACGTCATTGTCGATGACCGCTACCTCGACCCCGAGAGCGGCGCCCTCGACCTCAAGGCCGCCGACCTGATTACCTACTGCCACGGCCACTACTACTCGCTGGGCGAGGAGCTAGGGCACTTCGGCTGGTCGGTGCGCAAGAAACCGAAAACAAAAGACTAACTGATATAATTAACTTAAAACTAAAAACTAACGGCCACGCAAAGGCGGGGCCCAACAACTAAAAACTAAAAAATCAATGGAACGAGACAAAGTGATTTTTGACATCATCGAGCGTGAACATCAGCGTCAGCAACACGGCATTGAGCTCATCGCCAGTGAGAACTTCGTGAGCGACCAGGTGATGCAGGCCATGGGCAGCTGCCTGACCAACAAGTATGCCGAGGGTTATCCCGGCCACCGCTACTATGGCGGTTGCCAGTGCGTTGACGAGAGCGAGAACGTAGCTATCGAGCGCCTGAAACAAATCTTTGACGCCGAGTACGTCAACGTGCAGCCCCACTCGGGTGCACAGGCCAACATGGCCGTCTTCATGGCTTGCCTCAAGCCCGGCGACAAGTTCATGGGTCTGAACCTGGCTCATGGCGGTCACCTTTCACACGGTAGCCCCGTCAACTTCTCGGGTCTGATGTTCCAGGCTTGTGAATATAACGTTACCCCCGACACCAACCTGGTGGACTATGACCAGATGGAAGAGGTGGCACAGCGCGAGCGTCCCAAGTTGATCGTCGGTGGCGCCAGCGCCTACAGCCGCGAGTGGGACTACGAGCGCATGCGCAAGATTGCCGACAGCGTGGGCGCCCTGCTCATGGTCGATATGGCACACCCCGCCGGCCTCATCGCTGCAGGTCTGTTGAACAACCCCTTGAAGTATGCCCACATCGTTACCAGCACCACCCACAAGACCCTGCGCGGTCCCCGTGGCGGTATCATCCTGCTGGGTAAGGACTTTGACAATCCCTGGGGCAAGACCACCAAGAAGGGTGTCATCCGCAAGATGTCGTCGCTGCTCGACAGCGCCGTCTTCCCCGGCGTTCAGGGCGGTCCCCTCGAGCACGTGATTGCTGCTAAGGCTGTTGCCTTCGGTGAGATTCTGCAACCGTCGTTCAAGGACTACGCCATCCAGGTGCGCACCAATGCCGCCGCTATGGCTCAGGCCCTCATCGACAAGGGTTACAAGATCTGCTCGGGCGGTACCGACAACCACTGCATGCTGGTTGACCTGCGCACCAAGTATCCCGAGTTGACCGGTAAGGTTGCCGAGGCTGCCCTCGTTGCTGCCGACATCACCGTCAACAAGAACATGGTTCCCTTCGACGACCGCAGCGCCTTCCAGACCAGCGGTCTGCGTCTGGGTACTCCCGCCATCACCACTCGTGGCCTCAAGGAGGACAAGATGGGCGACATCGTCGAGCTCATCGACACCGTTCTGCGCGCTCCCGAGGACGAGGCTGTTATCGCCGCCGTTCGTGGTAAGGTCAACGAGATGATGAAGGACTATCCCATGTTCGCATGGTAATCCATTCTTTAGGCATTAGGCTTTAGGTATTAGGCATTAGGGTGGCATCCGCTCCCTTTACCCCCACGCTAAGGCGCTAAGGCACAAAGATTTTTAAGTTGGCATTCGCACCCTATATGAGTGCGGATGCCAATTGTCTTTATTGTACTTATTGTTTTCATTATATTTTTCCAGTCTTATTGTTATTTATTTATTCTTCGCGCCTTCGCGCCTTTGCGTGGGGCAATGCGGCTGCACCTAATGCCTAAAACCTAAACATTTCCTTTTTTATTTTGTTTTTTTCGTTATTATTTCATATTTTTGCGACAGAAATAATATTAATCCTTTAAAATTTACCAGTTATGAAAAAAATGTTACTCTTTAAGGCTCTTGCTGTGCTGACTTTGTTGGCATGCGCATTGGGTGCCAGTGCCGATGATAGGGTTACCTTCTCGAGCAATGGCATCTACTATCAGTTGACAACTTACAATGACGGTAGTGGTGTGGTTTCTGTCCAGAACAACGGGTCGTTCAACACCTATTCTGGCGTTGTTCACATCCCCGACAGCGTGTATTACAATGGAACTTGGTATCCTGTCACGGGTATCGGTTACCAGGCATTCAAGAACTCTACAGGGCTCACGGCGGTCACGATTCCCGAGGGCGTGACGATGCTGTTGAATGAAAGCTTTGCCGGCTGCACATCGCTGACCAGCATCACCCTGCCAAGTACCATGTCGAGCATTTACAACAATGCTTTTGTCGGTTGTACCTCCTTGACGAGCATTACCTGCTTTAGAGAAACGGCGAAATCCTTCAATGCCAACAACTTTGATGCGAATACCTATGCCAACGCCACGCTGAATGTTCCTCCAGGCAGCAAAAGCAGCTACCAGAGCACATCGGCCTGGTCTCAGTTTAGCAACATTCAGGAAATCAACAAGTTTGTTGTTGACGGCATCTGTTACACGATGACAAACGGCAATAATGTGAGTGTTACCTATATGGACGCGAGTTATTCCAGCTACTCTGGCGTAGTGATAGTGCCTGCTACCGTGACTTATCATGGTGTGACCTATAACGTGACCGCTGTTGGCGAATCGGCATTCAGGGAATGTCAGTCAGGATTAGAGTTGGATGTCACTCTTCCCAATACGGTAACCACAATCGGAGCCATGGCATTCTATGCATCCAATTTGATTTTCATCGAGATGGGATCAAGGCTCTCCTCGATCGGAGAGAATGCTTTTACGGGTGGAACCGAGAACACACTGTATGCTGTTTTATGTCATACGATGTATTCACCCTCAATCTATTCAAACACTTTTGCTCAAGAAACCTATGATTATGCCTACCTGTTAATACCACAACTGGCGATAGATAGATATAAGACAGCCCGTAATTGGAGTAACTTTGACCCGGGTCATCTGTTTTCTCTCTATGACTTTGAGGTTGACGGCATTTATTACGGAATCAACTCCTATTTAAATACAGTGGAAGTATCGACATTTGCCTTGCATGCCGATTCAGCGTCGTTATTCCCATCCTATTCTCCTTTGGAAAAAGTTGTCATACCACCAACCGTTACTTATGAAAACGTCGAGTACACTGTAAATAGAATTGGAACTTATGCATTCTGGGAGTGGGATACTAAAGAAGTCACATTGCCCTCTACCATCAAGACCATAGAGAAATCCGCTTTTCGTCGTGCTTTCAATTTGGAAAAAATCAATTTTTCTGAAGGTGTGACCCATATCCGTCGATTGGCTTTCTGGGGTTGTGAATTGTTGGATACGGTTGATATCCCCAATAGCGTGAAAGTCATCGAAACCAGAGCATTCTATGAGTGTACAGGCCTCCAAAACCTTACCTTGGGTGCAGGCGTGGAGCAGATTGGCTATTCTGCATTCAAGAGTTGCCCTAATATCTCAGATGTGACCAGTTACGCGCTTGTGCCGCCTGGGCCATATGAACCTGATAGAACCGAGATGTTTGATGATGAGACCTATGCCAACGCCACGTTGCGTGTGCCGTATTCTGCTATCTCGGCCTATCAGAACGCTACCGAATGGGAGAAATTCTATCATGTCGTGGGCATGCATACACTTGACGAAGCGTTGAACGTGCCGGGTGGTAACATCCACTTTACCGAAAGCGATTATCCCTGGGCGATCCTGTCTGATGGTAACAGGCTGTATGCCCAGTCCACCAACGCCGGCATACCCAGTAGTTCTTCGACGCTGGAGACGATTGTTACCGTTACCGAGCCATCCATCCTGTCGTTTGATTTCAAAGCTTGGGGTGAAAGCGATCCAATCAGTCACACCGACTATGATGAGAGCGTCTTTATGGTGAACGGTTCTTCGATATTCCGTTACGGAGCGCGTGACAACGACTGGGAGACCTTCACTTATGAACTGAACCCCAATGTGCCCTATCGACTGCGATGGTACTATCACAAGGATGTCAGTGACGATGGCGAGGGCGACTACTTCGCACTCGATAACATCAAGATTGTACCCAAGTTCCTCCTTGGTGACGTGAACGGTGACGGCAATGTTGGCATTGCCGACGTGACGATGCTCATCGACTACGTGCTCAGCGGCGATGCCACGGGCATCAATCTGGATGTGAGCAACGTTGACGGCGATGACATCATCGGTATCGGCGACGTGACCACGCTCATCGACTACATCCTCACGGGGACGTGGTGAACAGTGAATAGTTAACAGTTAACAGTGAATAGTTAATAGTTAACAGTTAATAGTTAATAGTGAACAGTTAATAGACATTAGACTTTAGATGGCATCCGCGTTCTATCTTTTTGAAGAGCGCGGATGCTGATTGTCTTTATTGTGCTTGTTTTCATTTTATTTTTTTTCTGTCCAATTGTTTTTCATTTGTTTTTTCTTTGCGGCTTTGCGTTGGGCAGGGTGGTTTTAAAGATTGGTGGGGGATTGTCGTACTGGTGATGGGGTATATTTTGTGGTGTCAGCAATATTTACTACCTTTGCAGCCCAATTGGTTGAAGAAAACATTATTAATAACCATATAATAGAAGAGAAATGAAATTGTTAGAAGGAAAAGTGGCGCTCATCACTGGAGCCGCCAGGGGCATCGGCAAGGCCATTGCCCTGAAGTTTGCTGCCGAGGGTGCCGACATCGCATTTACCGACCTCGTCATTGATGACAGCGGCAAGCAGACCGAACAGGAAATCGCCGCCCTGGGCGTCAAGGCCAAGGGTTATGCCAGCAATGCTGCAAACTTTGAGGAGACCGAGGCTGTGGTGAAGCAGATCCACGAGGATTTTGGCCACATCGATATCTTGGTCAACAACGCTGGCATCACCAAGGACGGTATCATGCTGCGCATGACCGAACAGCAGTGGGACGCCGTTATCGCTGTTAACCTCAAGAGCGCTTTCAACTTCATCCACGCCCTGGTGCCCATCATGATGCGCCAGCGCAGTGGTTCCATCATCAACATGGCATCGGTAGTGGGTGTGCATGGCAATGCAGGTCAGGCCAACTACGCCGCCAGCAAGGCAGGCCTTATCGCCCTGGCGAAGAGTATCGCACAGGAGATGGGCAGCCGCGGTATCCGTGCCAACGCCATCGCTCCCGGCTTCATCGACACCGCGATGACTCAAGCCTTGAGTGACGAGGTACGCAAGGAGTGGTGCCAGCGCATCCCCCTGCGTCGTGGCGGCACTGTCGAGGACATCGCCAATGTGGCTACCTTCCTCGCCAGCGATATGTCCAGCTACGTTACTGGCCAGGTCATCCAGGTGGATGGTGGCATGAACATGTAATGAACATAGCAGCTGTTCAGATCTCCACATGACTCAGTGTTAATCGGCCTAACGGCCGAGAAATCAAAATAATGTATTTGATTTCTTGCGCGCAGCGTGATTATTTATAGAGGCATGAGTTTTGCAACACTCGTCCAAAACGGGTAAAAGCGGGCAATCGCCCGCTTTTTTTTATCCCCACCCGGATTACGGAAATGATAGTTTTGGGGGTGAAATTCAAAAAGATTGTCATCAATGCTTTTTATTATTTGAGAAAATGATTATATTTTTGGCGGAAAAATTGTAATCATTAAATTTGAATGTCTAACAATTATTTAAAATCTAAAAGTTATGAGGAAATCTTTACTTCTATTAATGGTGTCGCTCACAGTGTTGAGTGCAAGTGCTCAATTGAGCAGATCTGACAGGGTTGCGGTTGCCTCTCGTCAAGATAAAGTGTTTACCCATGCCAAACCCGCGGCATTCGGGCAGTCGATGCAGATGCGCACACCTGGCGAGGCCGTTTCGGCCCCGCGCAAGGCTTCGCATCCTGGCGTTCCCTATTACAACCGCCCCGCTGGTGCATTCCATGCCGCTTTTTTTGCCGAGAACGGTGCTTATGGTGGCTCTTTTGCACAGGGTTTCATGCTTGTAAAGCCCTATAATGATTATACTTACCATGGAGTGGCGAATGGTGCCGAAAACGGTTTCTCATGGTGGTATAATATGGAAGATGGAGACGGTGAGTCCAATGCTCAGGATTTGGCACTCTCTTATCCCCTTGGGCTGTTTGACCCACCTGTACTGGATACCGAAGGGACTGGTAGTGGCCAGTGGGGAGAAGGCCCCTCTCAGCCATATACTTATTTCCAGTATCCGTATTTCTTCACAGATGGCGGCAGTGTCGTGTCAGGCCAAGCACCGGCAAAGATTATGTCTTTACCGTTTCCCAATGCGTATTATGGGATGGAGTTCTTGATGTCAAGCAAGACCTTTGTCCCGTGTCAGATGGAGAATGGCCAGTATTATACCACCACAATCATTGATGGTCCTGAACCATTCGGCAATAATGATAAGGGCTGGTGGTTTGGAAAGAATGGCGGCACCCAGACTGGGGCGCGCATCGACGGTATCGCTCAGGCATTTGAAAAGCCAGAGCATCCCTATCTCCTGAACAAGGTGGCGATGGAATTAGCTTTTCTCGAGGTCAGTGCACCCGTGACAATGACTTGCAAGGTCTATCAACTTGACAGTATCCCAGCCTACAATGACACGGCTTGTGTAGAGCTCCCCGAGCTGCCGGGCAAGCTCATTGCCATAGGCCGTGCTGCAGTGACACCTCAAACCTATGAAGAGACACTCGGGCTTGTGGAATTCACCCTCTATGGTATTGAGGAAGGGTATCATTACCCCGAGTTGTACCATGACGTCACTCCCACGGTGGACTATCCCATTCTGGTAGTTCTCGAAGGTTACAACCTTCCCGGAATGGATAATCTTGTTGATTTCACGGCACTGATCAGTTGTGACTATCATACCGACGAGGGTTTCGGTGAGTTGGCTTACATCAAATATGGCGTTCGTGATGAGAACAGTGGCCAGTACAACTATCAATGGAAGGGCCTAAACAACTTCTTCCCAAAAGGTGAGATGAAGACCGGTTTCACCATCTTTCTGACGGTTGACCAACCCTTCCTGGTATATAATTTTTTGGATGAGGATGGTGAATACACCTTCCCGAATGAAGGAGGTACCCTGGTGTGTGTATATGGCGACACTGCGGTCAACGGCATTGAGTTTTTTGCACAACACCCAGTGGTGATGACGAGTGGAAGATAACGTGCAATGGTGATGAAGTTATTCCCGAATGGCTGGACATTGAGCTGGTCGATACGGATACCGAAAGTAATGAGTTTGGTTGTGTGGTCACTGCCAATGTCGAGGCCGACCCCTTGCCCGAGGGTGTGACCTATCGTGAGGCGGTGGTGCGCTTTGAAATCGCCGGCGACTACAAGGACTTCAAGTTCATCCAAGGGGTGAATGACCCTATTTGGCCCTGGTGGCACGATGGACCCAACATTGCTACAATCAATTGGATTATCGATATTATCTTGGGTGCACAGGTGAGCGACGACGATAGGAAGCGAGCCGACGTTAATCAAGATGGCGTGGTCAACATCTCGGACGTGAATGCAGTGATTGATCTCATCCTTCGAGATTAACAGTCACTATCATCATTTTTAACCGTGCTAACGCACGCCCAACGGGCGGTTATGTTGATTATTACACACCGTCAATGCCTGTCTTGCGGATGCCTGAATACAATTAATCACCATCATCGGCCGATAACGAAAAAAAGTCCACAGATTACACAGATTATTATTGTTGCGTAAGCCAAAATAATCCGTGTAATCTGTGTTAATCTGTGGACTCAAAAGAGGGGCGCTGATGATAGAAATTTACACAATCCATGAAATTCGTAGTTGAAATTATTTTTTGGAAAAGTCTCATTTCTTTTGTATCTTTGCCAAATCATTAAATCATTTACTTCAATTAATAATTGTTACTATGAAAAGAATTAGCGCACTGTTTATTGTTTTATCATTAATGCTGGCCTCCTTCACTGCTGGCATGGAGTATCAGCGAGGTGATGTGGACCAAGACGGCAATGTAGGCATCAGCGATGTCACATGCTTGATCGATTACTTGTTGTATGGAACATGGGGCGACGAACCTGTGAATCCCGATGAACCCGTGACCGAGACCTTTACGGTCGGCGGCGTGACGTTCACGATGGTGGCCGTCGAGGGCGGCACGTTCACCATGGGCGCGACCGCCGAGCAGGGCGGCGACGCCTTAGACTGGGAGACGCCAGCCCACCAGGTGACGCTGTCGAGTTACTGCATCGGCCAGACCGAGGTGACTCAGGCGCTGTGGCAAGCCGTGATGGGCAGCAACCCAAGCTACTTCAATGGCGGCAATTACGGTACCAACCTGCAGCGCCCTGTGGAGACGGTTTCCTGGTACGACTGCCAGACGTTTCTTACCCAGTTAAACCAGTTGACGGGAAGAACTTTCCGCTTGCCCACCGAGGCAGAGTGGGAATTTGCCGCCCGTGGCGGCAACCTGAGCCAAGGTTACAAATATGCTGGAAGTAACACCATTGGTGATGTGGCATGGTATTATGATAACTCCTATGGACTGGGTAGTAGTAATCCCGATTATGGCACCCATGCGGTAGCTACCAAGGCGGCAAACGAGTTGGGCTTGTATGACATGAGCGGCAACGTATGGGAATTGTGTCAGGACTGGTATGATAGTTACAGCAGCGAAGCGCAGACCAATCCGATGGGTCCTTCATCGGGCTCTCTCCGCGTGTTCCGTGGTGGCGGCTGGTACGACGACGCCAGGCTCTGCCGCGTGTCGTACAGGTACGACTTCATTCCGTCTAACGCGTGCTACCACATTGGGCTGCGCCTCGCCCTCTAGTTTCTACCCTAAATAATATAATGCGAGTTGCTGTGATGCGCTAAAAAAGCGCGTTAGCGCGAAAAGAGCGCATCACAACAACGAATTTCTTGCCTTGGATTTATCACCATGCAATTCAAAACATTTAGAATTAGTATATCCTCGCCCGAGCGTAGCGAGGGCGAATTAAACGCGTTTTTGCAAGGACATCGAGTGCTGACGGTCGAACGTCAACTCGTAAATGATGGACATGGTGCCTATTGGGCAGCCCTGGTTGAGTATGCAGAGGACGTTCTTGCGGATGCCAAAATCCGATTAATCCACATCATCCGCCGACAACGATAAAAAAGTCCACGGATTAAACGGATTAAACGGATTAAACGGATTAAACGGATTATAACGGATTATAACGGAATGACTTGTCCTGAAATAGGTTTACAAAATTGTAAACAAAAAACAGGACTAATTATGAAGTATGACAATCGAAAGACGGATTATGAGAAGTTGCTCATAATCAAGGAGTACTGCGAAACGGAGATTG
>Ga0310695_10006629_pt1 | contig 18990 bp, 17 predicted proteins | sample RumenRJG_04DNA_FD_203882 | JGI IMG/M metagenome (GOLD analysis project Ga0310695, IMG submission 203882) | Bovine rumen microbial communities from Lethbridge, Alberta, Canada - RJG_04 (v2) (version 2) | ecosystem: Host-associated > Mammals > Digestive system > Stomach > Rumen | place: Canada...
GGAGTGTATTTCTGTAATCGTGTGAGTTTAGGGCGTTTTCAGAAACACTCCCCTTTTTATTGCCTATTTGCTTGTACTTGGGGGAAAAAATGGTTAAATCTGATGTACAAAAAAGACTGAATAAATATGGATATTTCTTCACGCTTCCTTTTGTCATTATTTTCTTGATTTTTAATTTGTGGCCGACAATTTATACGTTCCTTTTGTCTTTCGGTGATCTTCGTGGCCTTAAGACTAGTTATAATATTATCGGTGGTGCAAATTTTGCAAAATTAATTTCGGACCCTTATTTCTGGGGTGCGGTTTTAAACACTTTTATTATCTGGGGATTGAACTTTGCTCCTCAGCTTGGACTTGCCTTACTTTTTGCTGTATGGCTCACAAATACGAAATTTAATCTTCGCGGAAAGAATTTGTTCAGAGCTTTGTTTTATATGCCAAATCTTTTGACAGCAACTTCTGTAGCAATTTTGTTCCGTAGTTTGTTTGCATATCCTGTTGGTCCTGTTAATCAGATGTTGTTGAAGATTGGCATTATTTCTGAAGCTTTCCAGTTCTTCAGATGTGTTCCTGCTTCGCGAATTATTGTTGCGTTCATTCAGTGGTGGATGTGGTGTGGTCAGACTTTGATTTTGCTCATGGCTGCTATCACGGCTATTTCTCCGTCATTGTATGAATCTGCTGTTATCGACGGTGCAAACGAATGGCAGTGTACATGGAAAATCACTGTTCCACTCCTTCGCCCAATGATGTTCTATTTGCTTATTACGTCTATGGTCGGTGGTATGCAGATGTTCGATATTCCGTTCCTTCTTACTGATATGCATGGTGGTCCTGACTATAAAATCCGAACTACAGCTATCTATATGTATAACATAGCTTTCCAGGGACGTAACGATTATTCTTATGCAGCCGCAATTTCTATCGGTATGTTCGTTATTACGATTATTCTTGCACTTGGAATTAACTATATGATAAAAGAGCGTGCTCCAAAAAGCTACAAAAAAGGAGTAAGAAAATGAAAAATTATCAGCAGGAAAAATTTACTCAGCAGCTTGTCATCTATGCTTTTATGATTGTTTTCGCACTTATTGCTGTAGTTCCTATTTGGCTCATGCTTATTAATGCTACACGTTCTACTGCGGAAATTAACGAGGGAATTTCTTTGTTCCCAAGTGTATATGCAATGGCAAACTGGAAAGTTCTTACTGGTCGAGGATTTAAACTCGCGGTTGGTTTTAGAAACAGTCTTACCATTTCTGTATTGGTAACGATGTTGAGCGTTTACTTTTCATCTTTGGTTGCTTATGGTATCCATGTTTATCGTTTCAAAGGAAGAAAAGTTCTTTGGAATCTTATCATGATGCTTATCATGCTTCCTGCTTCGCTTTCTTTCATCGGTTTCGTTCAGTTCATGTCTAAGACTCACATGATGAACAGTTACATTCCGTTGATTATTCCAAGCATTGCATCTGCTGGTACAGTTCTTTTCATGAAGCAATACATGGATTCTGTTCTTTCATTCGAGCTTATCGAAGCTGCCCGAATTGACGGTGCGAGCGAATTCGGTATCTTCAACGGAATCATTCTTCCAGTTCTTAAACCGGCTCTTGCAACTCAGGCAATTTTCGCATTCGTCGGTTCATGGAACAACTTCATGACACCGTTCGTTTTGCTCTCTAGTACCGAAAAATACACACTCCCAATGCTTGTTCAGATGCTTCGTGGTGATATTTACCGAACTGAGTACGGCGGAATCTATTTGGGTATCGCGGTTTCGTTGATTCCAATCATTATTTTCTACGCATTCATGTCACGATATATCATCAGTGGTTTGACAATGGGTTCTGTTAAGGAATAAAAATTATGGAAAATCAGAAAACGGTTCGTGTTACAAATCCGATTCTTACAGGCTTTCATGCAGATCCTTCAATCTGTATGGCCAACGGAGAGTATTTCATCGCGAATTCAACATTTGAATGGTATCCAGGAGTTGAAATCAGCCGTTCAAAAGATTTGGTTCACTGGACAAGTGTTCCATCTCCTTTGAGTGAAAAACGGCTCCTCGATATGAACGGCGAGAAGTTTTCTTGCGGAATTTGGGCACCGTGCCTTTCTTATTCAGACGGTCTTTTCTGGCTGATTTACACAAATGTCCGAAACTGGAATGCAGGTCCTCATAAGGATTGCCCGAACTTTTTGACCACAGCTCCTTCAATCGAAGGTCCTTGGTCAGATCCTGTTTTCCTTAACGCTAGCGGTTTTGATGCTTCTATGTTCCATGATGATGATGGCCGTCATTGGTATATCAACATGGAATGGGATTTCCGTGAGAATGGTTATCGACAGTTCTCTGGAATTGTAATGCGTGAATATGATCCAAAAACAAAAACTTTGGGCAAAGAGCGTTACAAGATTTTCAAGGGGACTGATATCGGTGGCGTTGAAGGTCCGCATTTGTACAAACGCAACGGATGGTATTACATTGCTGCTGCAGAAGGCGGCACTGATTACAAACATGCCCTCACTGTAGGCCGTTCAAAGTCTGTTACAGGCCCTTATGAAGTTCATCCTCAGAATCCTCTGATTTCTGGATGGGGACATGATGATGAGATTACGATTCATAAGGCTGGTCATGGTAGCTGGTGTCCTTCTATTGATGGAAAACGCACTTACTTGGTTTACCTTTGTGGTCGCCCGCTTCCTGGCACCGAAGATTGTGTTCTTGGCCGAGAGACTGCTCTTGCAGAAATCGAATGGAAGGATGACTGGCCATACGTAAAAGAGCCAGATGGCACTCTTGATAATGTTCCGCCGGATTATGTTGACGTTCCTGTCAGCGCAGACAATGACGGAATCCAGAGTGCTCCAGGCTGGGGCAAAAATCATTATACCTTCGAAAAAGGTATTCCTGTTGATTTCAAAACTTTGCGCACTCCTGCAGAGGGCCGCTATTCTGTTACAGAGCGTCCGGGCTGGCTCAGAATGTTTGGTGGTCAGTCACCATGGTCATTCTATGAGCAGAGCATTTTCTGCCGCCGCCAGACTGACTTCAAATTTGTAGCAGAAACAAAAATCGACTTTGAGCCTGACTATTTCCAGCAGTATGCAGGTATGGTTTACCGCTACGATGAGGAAACTCAGTATCTTTTGCAGGTAGCCTACAACGAAACTCGCGGAAAGGTCCTTCAGGTCAATACGATTATGCCGCCTCAGATTGGAGCAGATTCTTTCCAGCGCGGAATGGAAATTGAGCTCAAGAAAGGTCCTGTTTGGATGCGTCTTGAAGTTGATCACAATAAAGGATGGTTCTCTTGGTCTCAGGATGGAAAAACATTCCGAAAAATCCGGCCAATCTGTGAGCCTGCAAGACTTTCTGATGAATTCTGTGGAATGGGATTCACCGGAGCCTTTGTTGGAATGTTCTGTGTAGACACAGAATTCTATAAAAAGCCTGCTGATTTTGAGTATTTTGATTATACGGGATTCGACAGGGATTCAAAATGATAACGATTTATGATATCGCGACTGCAACTGGAGTCTCTGCACCAACAGTATCAAAAGCATTGAATGGAACCGGGCATCTTTCTGATAAGACTCGTGAATTCATTCTTAAAAAGGCTGAAGAAATGGGGTATGAGCCGAATAGTGCCGCAAGAAGTCTTGCTACAAAGCGAACTTACCTCATTGGGGTTATCTATGATGATCCTGGTATGCAGAGAGGTTTCAGTCATCCAGTGTTTTCCGTTGTGTTGAATAAATTCAAGGAAAATGTTGAGGCTGCAGGATACGATATCATATTTTTGTCATGTCATACAAAAATGTCCTATCGGGCGCATGCTTCGTTTCGTTCGGTAGAGGGCATTGCAATTATAAATGCAGAGTCCCGCTTTAGCGAGGAACTAGAGGATTTAGGAAAGGTCGGCATTCCTTGTATTTCTACCAATGCAGTTATACCTGGAATTTGCACGATAATTTCGGATAATAAGAGGGCTGGATACAAAGCCGCTGAATATCTTGTGTCCATGGGGCATAAAAAGATTGGTTTTTTGGGTGCTCCCAACGACAGCTTCTTTTATGCTTCAAAGGAGAGGCAGGAAGGATTTTACCAATATATGCGGGAGCATAACATTCCAATCGATAAGGATTTTTGCGAGGATTGCGAAGATTGGAATGTAAAAGCGGGGCAAAAAGGTTTTGAAAAGCTGTACAATCGGCATCCTGATATGACGGCTGTGTTTGCGGTTTCAGATCTCCTTGCAATGGGGGTTCTGAATTTTGTTCATGAGCATAAAATTAAAATCCCGGAAGAGCTTTCTATCATGGGATTTGATGATGATTATATATCGGAATATACGAATCCAAGACTGACAACGTTTCGTCAGGATTCAGAAGGAATTGCAAATCTTGCGGCGGAACTTCTTCTTCAACATGTTGTTGGGGTGCCTGTTCCGAATGAATTGATTCATATGCCTTGTGAATTTATGGAACGTGATTCAGTTAAAAAAATTAAGGACCAATTATAGGAGAATATATTATGGAATACGTTATCGGCGTTGATTTGGGGACAAGCGGAACAAAGACTGTTTTATTTTCGACAGCAGGGAAACCGATTGCCTCAAAAACAATTGAGTATCCGTTGTATCAGCCACAGAACGGCTGGGCAGAACAGGCTCCAGAAGACTGGTGGCATGCAGCTTGTGGCAGCATGAAGGCTGTCATTGCTCAGAGCGGAATCAATCCGAAGGACATCAAAGGAATCGGTATTTCAGGACAGATGCACGGTCTTGTAATGCTTGACAAATCAGGCAATGTTCTTCGCCGCTCAATCATTTGGTGTGACCAGAGAACAGCCGCCGAGTGCGAAGAAATTACAAATAAAGTTGGGGCTGCCCGTCTTATTGAGCTTACTGCAAACCCAGCTCTTACAGGTTTTACTGCAAGTAAAATCCTTTGGGTTCGCAACAACGAGCCAGAAATTTACGAAAAATGCGCGCATATTCTTCTTCCGAAAGACTACGTTCGCTACATGCTCACCGGTGAATTTGCTACTGAGGTAAGTGATGCGAGCGGTATGCAGCTTTTGGACGTTCCAAACCGATGCTGGTCAGATGAAGTTCTTTCTAAGCTCGGAATCGATAAGTCACTTTTGGCAAAGGTTTATGAGTCTCCTGAGGTTACGGGCAAGGTCTCTGCTCAGGCTGCGGAGCTTTGTGGCGTTCCTGCTGGCACTCCTGTTGTCGGCGGTGCTGGAGACAATGCTGCGGCTGCCGTTGGTACAGGCACTGTTCAGGACGGAATTGCATTCACTACTTTGGGAACAAGTGGCGTTGTTTTTGCTCATACAGACAAGCTTTCAATTGACCCGAAAGGCCGCGTTCATACATTCTGCTGTGCCGTTCCTGGCGCATGGCATGTTATGGGCGTTACACAGGCTGCAGGTCTTTCTCTCAAATGGTTCCGCGACAACTTTTGTGATGCCGAAATGGTAACCGCAAAAGGAATGGGAAAGGATCCTTATTATCTCATGGACAAACAGGCCGAAAATATCCCAATCGGTGCAGAGCGTCTTTTGTATCTACCATATTTGATGGGCGAGCGCACTCCTCATCTTGACCCGAACTGCCGAGGTGCTTTCATCGGGTTAAGTGCAATGCACACACGCCAGCACATGCTTCGTGCTGTAATGGAAGGCGTTGTTTACAGCCAGCGTGATTCTGTTGAAGTTCTCCGCGGAATGGGTGTCAAAATCAATGATATGCTCGCTTGCGGTGGCGGCGGAACAAGCCCTCTTTGGCGACAGATGCTTGCTGACGTTTACGGATGCCCTGTCAAAACAGTCGTAAGCAAGGAAGGTCCTGCCCTCGGTGTGGCAATTTTGGCTAGTGTCGGAACTGGAGTCTATAAATCGGTTCAAGAAGCTTGCAAAGAAGTCATTCAGACAAATCCTGCTCAGAATCCGATTGCAGAAAACTCAAAGGAATATGAGAAATATTACAAGATGTATACTGCTTTGTATCCGGCACTCAAAGAATGTTACGGAAATCTGGCAAATATATAGAAGGAAATGTGAAAGACAGAGTATTTCTGTCTTTCCAAAAAGGAGGTCCTAAAGATGAAAATCAAGTCTGTTTTTTCAAAGTCATTCGCAAAGTACGGAAAGGTTCTTACCGGCTACGATGTTTCTGACCTTTTGAAAAAACTTGAGGCAACAAATTGTCCAAAAGACGCTGTTGTTTATGAGCCAGGTGAGCCTTCGTTGGAAGCTCTCCCAATTTTGAAGGAATTTACTGATGGTGCTTATGGCGGTATGCCGATTCAGATTGGTTACTGCAATGGATTCAACACAAAGCTCAATTGTCTTGAATATCACCGTGGTTCAGAGCTGAATATTCCTACAACAGACATTATCTTGCTTGTTGCAACTATGTCTGATATCGAAAACGGTAAGTTGAACACAAAGAAAGTTCAGGCTTTCCGCGCTCCAGCAGGAACAATCGTTCAGGTATATGAGACAACTCTTCACTACGCTCCATGCTGCAATGTCACAGCAGACGGAAAGGTCAGCGAGAGTTTCCATGTTGCAATCGTTCTTCCAAAAGACACGAACACTGCAAAACCTGAGCTTAAAGTCCGCGATTTTGAGGACAAGCTCTTGTGGGCAAAAAATAAATGGCTTCTTGCGCATCCGACTTCTTCCGAAGCAGGGCAGGGAGCTTATGTCGGCTTGACTGGCAAAAACATTGATTTAGCAAACTAAAACTATATAAAAGAGGTGCAAAGATGATTAACAACAAACCAAAAATCAAAATCGGTATCGTAGCTGTTAGCCGCGACTGTTTCCCAGAGTCACTTTCTGTAAACCGCAGAAAGGCTCTCATTGACGCTTACACAAAAAAGTATGGCGCAGATGAAATCTACGAATGCCCAGTTTGTATCGTAGAAAGTGAAATTCACATGGTTCAGGCTTTGGAAGACATCAAAAAGGCCGGATGTAACGCTCTCTGTGTTTATCTCGGCAACTTTGGTCCTGAGATTTCTGAGACTTTGCTTGCTAAGCACTTCGAAGGTCCAAAGATGTTCTGTGCCGCTGCAGAAGAGACATCTAAGAACGGCGGACTTATCCAAGGTCGTGGCGACGCTTACTGTGGTATGCTCAACGCTTCTTACAACCTCAAACTCCGCAACATTAAGGCTTATATTCCAGAGTATCCGGTTGGAACAGCTGAGCAGTGCGCAGACATGATTCATGAGTTCGCACCAATCGCAAAGGCTGTTTATGCTTTGAACCACCTCAAGATTATTTCTTTCGGACCACGTCCTCTCAACTTCCTTGCTTGTAACGCACCAATCAAACAGCTTTACAACATCGGTGTTGAAATCGAAGAAAACTCAGAGCTTGACTTGTTCGAGTCATTCAACAAACATGCTGGCGACAAACGTATTCCAGAAGTTGTTGCTGACATGGAAAAAGAGCTTGGAGCCGGAAACAAAAAGCCAGAAGTTCTTGCTAAGCTCGCACAGTATGAACTTACTCTTCTTGACTGGGTTGAGGCTCACAAAGGATACCGCGAGTTCGTTGCAATTGCAGGCAAATGTTGGCCAGCATTCCAGACACAGTTCGGATTCGTTCCTTGCTATGTAAACAGCCGCCTTACAAAGATGGGTATTCCTGTTTCTTGCGAAGTTGATATTTACGGATGTCTCTCAGAGTTCATCGGTACAGTTGTTTCTGACGACACAGTTACATTGCTCGACATCAACAACACTGTTCCTCAGGACATCTACGACGAAGACATTAAAGGCAAGCACGGAACTTACACAATCAAAGATACATTCATGGGCTTCCACTGCGGAAACACAGCTTCTACAAAGCTTTCATTCTGCGAAATGAAGTATCAGCTGATTATGGCTCGTGCTCTTCCAGTTGAAGTTACAAACGGAACTTTGGAAGGAGACATCGCACCGGGACCAATCACTTTCTACCGCCTGCAGTCAACATCTGACAACATTCTTCGTGCATACATTGCACAGGGTGAAGTCCTCCCGGTTGCTACACGTTCATTTGGTGGCATCGGTATTTTCGCTATCCCAGAAATGGGCCGCTTCTATCGTCACGTACTCATCGAAAAGAACTTCCCTCACCATGGTGCAGTTGCATTCGGTCACTTCGGCAAGGCACTCTACGAAGTATTCAAGTACATCGGTGTTGAAGCAGATGAAATCGGATACAATCAGCCTAAAGGCGTTTTGTATAAAGGCGAGAATCCGTTCGCATAATCTTTGTGTGAATAGGATTTCATCCTGAACTTTTCCTCCTTGTTTGCAATCTGTATGAGCAGCTAATGCCATTGCTGCTCGTGCAGGTTGCTTTTTTATTGAAAAAATCTTCATTTTTTTGAAAAAAAACTTGCGTTATTGGAAATCTGTGGTATTATTAAATTGTAGTGAGGAGCGAGATGAGGACGCACACCGGCTGCACGAAAGGAGGCGTAATGCAATTTCCGACAAAAAGATCTGACTCCTCAGGGGTCTTGTAATTACATTTCACTCCACCTGCGGATATGCAGGGCTTAATTAATTGCCACCCATAAATGATGGGGAGGGGCAAACTATAAACCGCCAAAAGCTGGCGGTTTTCTTTTTTTATAATGGAATATATTCAGCGAGTTTGTTATAATTCTTGCTATGGAACAGTATAAAAAAGAATTTATCGACTTTATGGTCGAATGTCAGGTTTTGAAATTTGGTAGCTTCACCCTCAAAAGTGGCCGTCAGTCTCCATTCTTCATGAATGCGGGGGCTTATGTCACAGGAAGCCAGCTCAAACGGCTCGGAGAATATTACGCAAAGGCAATTCACGACAATTTTGGTGATGACATCGATGTTTTCTTCGGCCCTGCTTACAAAGGAATTCCTCTTGCCGTCGTAACAGCAGTTGCTTATTCAGAACTTTACGGTAAGGAAATCAAATATTGCTGTGACCGAAAAGAAGAGAAAGACCACGGTGCAGACAAAGGCGCGCTTCTTGGCTACAAAATCAAGGACGGTGACAGAGTTGTAATCATCGAGGATGTCACAACAAGCGGCAAATCAATCGAAGAAACTTATCCAAAAATCAAGGCTCAGGAAACAACCGAGGGCGGAATCAAAATCGTGGGCGAAATCGTAAGCCTCAACCGCATGGAAAAGGCCCCGGATTCAGACAAAGCCGCTCTTGATGTAATCACCGAAAAATACGGCTTCCCGGCTCGTGCAATAGTTTCAATGGCTGATGTTGTCGAAGCACTCTACACAAAGGGTGACAAAAAACTGATTACTGATGAAATCAAAGCCGAAATCGACAAATACTACGAGATTTACGGCGCAAAATAAGGGAGCAGATTATGGAATTTGATTCAGAGCATGCAGTGATTGTTCCGGAAGGTGTTTTTATTATCGGAACTTATGACGAGAACGGAGTTCCAAACGCTATGAATGCGGCCTGGGGAATTCAATCTGATTATGGCGAAATTGCGCTTTTCCTTGCAAAGCACAAGACCACCGAAAATCTCAAAAAAACAGGTGCTTTCACTGTGGCTTTCGCGACCAAGAATACAGTTCAGATTTCAGACTACTTTGGAGTTGAGAGCGGAAACAACGTGAACAAAATCGAAAAGGCCGGCGTTCATGTTCACAAGAGCGAGCATGTAAATGCACCGATTATCGAAGAATATCCGCTTGTGCTTGAATGTGAAGTAACCGAATGGAACGAAGAGCGTGAGATGCTGCGTGGAAAAATCGTTGCCCAGCAAGCTGATGAGTCAATTCTGACTGACGGCAAAATCGACTTGGGAAAACTCCAGCCGATTATGTACGACGCTTCGTTCCATGTTTATCGCGTGATTGGCGAAGTGGTAGGAAATGCGTTCAAAGAAGGACTGGCGATTAAGAATAGATAAATTTATTGGCTTATCAAAGAGGATGTCCAAAAAGTTCAAAAACTGTCATTTTCGGGCTTGACCCGAAAATCTATTTGCTTATAATGCAATAGATTGCCGTGTCGAGCACGGCAATGACATATACTTATTAGACATCCCCGTTTTTAACATAATCCGATAAATTCAGTATTCTATACTTGTTCCTACTTAAGTATCTCTCTTGCTCGTTCAAGCGCGCCATTGATATGGTCGTGGATGTTTTCTTTTCCGAGCTTTTCTGCCATGCCGCTTTTTTCCAAGAGGACATACGGCTGGGTGTGGATTCCTGAGATAACGATTGTGATTCCCTTACGGTCACAGGCAGCTTTTGCCTGTTCAAGGGCGCGGATTCCACCGGCATCGAGGTAGATTGTGTTTCTCATGCGCAAAATCAAAACTTTGTAGTCAACACCTGCTTTTTCTACTGCAACTTCAAACTTTCGGACTGTACCGAAGAAGAGCGGGCCGTCGATTTCGTAGACCATTGCTCCTTCCGGCAGGTCGAGCTTTTCTTCCGGCATGTCGGCTGCGTGGATTCCTGAAATGAGGGCTTCGCGCTTGTTCTGAACTTCTGACAAATCAATCATCTTTTTAATGAAGAAGAATGCTGCCAATCCCAGGCCGAATTCGATTGCGACTGTCAAATCTACGAAAACTGTGATAAGGAATGTAACTGCGAATACTGTGATGTCTGACTTCTGACCGTGGAGAAGTGCGCGGATTGCAGGGAATCCTGCCATGTTCCATGCTACATTGATAAGAACTGCGGCGAGGGCTGCCATCGGGATGTAAGAAGCGTATTTTCCGAAGAAAAGAAGAATTAGAAGAAGTGTGAGCGCGTGGATGATTCCTGCGACCGGAGTTTTTCCGCCGTTCTTGATGTTGGTTGCAGTTCGGGCGATTGCACCTGTTGCCGGAATTCCGCCGAAGAGTGGGGATGCGATGTTTGCGATTCCCTGACCGATAAGCTCTGTGTTTGAGTCGTGCTTGCCGCCTGTCATACCGTCAGCGACTACTGCGCTCAAAAGACTTTCGATTGCGGCCAATACTGCGATTGAAACTGCTGTTGGGAAGAGCGTTCTGATTGTTGTGAGCGAGAAATCTGGCAGCTGTGGAGCCGGAAGAGTGTTCGGGATTACGAAATGCTCCCGTCCGTCTGCGAAAAAGCCGATTGTGTCTGTTTTGAGGCCGCAGAATTTGTCGAGAAGAATTGATGTGACTGTTGCCAGAATCAGGACGATGAAGCTGCCCGGAATCTTTTTGATGAACTTAGACCATATGAAAATGAAAGCGAGACAGATTGCTGCCATCACAAATGAATAGGCATTGACTGTTGAAGCCGATTTGATGTAAACGATGATTTTTGGCAAGAAGTCGCCTGGCATTTTAGAATATTCTTCGCCAAGAATCTGCATTGGTGTTGAGAAATCTGGGACGAGACCGAAGAAGTCACCGATCTGACCAGTTGCGATTGTGACTGCGATTCCGGCTGTGAAGCCTGTGACGATAGTATATGGAATAAACTTGACCAAACCGCCCATTTTAAACGCGCCGAGCAAAATCAAAAGAATGCCCGCCATGACTGTTGCCGTTGCAAGCCCGCTCAATCCGAACTGAGCGACGACACCGTAAACGATGACCGCGAATGCGCCTGTAGGACCGCCAATCTGGACAGCCGAGCCGCCGAAAGCTGAGATACAGAAGCCTGCGATGATTGCGGTGAAAAGACCTGCCGCCGGGTTTACGCCCGAAGCGATTGCGAATGCGATTGCCAGCGGAAGTGCGACAATGCCGACGATAAGACCTGCGATGAGGTCAGAAACAAAAGTTTTGCCGTTGTAGCCTTTAAGTGAGCTAATAAGCTGTGGTTTGAACATAATGTAAAATTATGCTGTTTTTTGCCGTTTTTTGCAAGATTTGTGTTTTGGTTTGCTCGCCGAAGCGTGAAAAATGGAGAGAGTTATAAAACAATTTAGTCTTTATATAATATCAAGTGCTGTCCGAGTGGCTTACAAAATATGTGTAAACAGGCTGTCTACGACTTGAAAACAGACTGTTTACATGTTGAAAACAGTCTGTTTACGGATTGTAATCAGTCTGTTTTCAAAAGATTCTAAACTGGATTCGTGTCTATTTGTTACTTAGTTTGTGACATTTTGCAACTTAGTTATAGGTTCTTTGCGACTGGGCTGTATACGACAAACTGGCAGGAATTAGAATGAAGATGCTCTTTGTTTATAACTTTTACCCAGTAGATGCCCGGCTCTGCCTCTTCGGGCAGAACTGCGTTAATAGTTATGCGTGTGCAGCGATAATATTTTTTTGCACGGTAGGTTTTGTGCGTGTCGCGATGCTCAAAGAAAACACCTTGATTTTCATCAGTGGGATCAAGTTTGATAAAATTTCCTTTTATAACCACTAAATCTCCCGGTTCAATATGCTCTTTTTTGGGATAGCCGCAAAAATCAATAAGGTTGAGAACCGGAGTGCAAAGAGATGATATATGCATTCTGGTGATTTTTATGCGTTGAAGCATTTTCTTATAGGCGTTTTTAGGCGCAAAGTGTAAAGTAATCTTGTGATCCCTCTTGGGTGTACGCGGATCACGCCCGGGAGCAGGTCTAAAAACTTCGTCCGACTCTTCTGCTGTTCCCGAGGCGCTTGCATAGAATTTACCCATAAAAAGTTCTACAACATTTCCGTTAGAAATCTCTTTATTAAAAACATCTTCAAGTACTTGCATGACGGCAACCGCATCTGCCGCTGTTATAGAAGTGTTTGCTTTTGCAATTGCCTCAATAATTCTATCCTGTGTAATAGTTTCCGGATTCTGGCTGCGGTATGAAAATGCCTTCTTTGCATTATTGAAATTGTTTGGTGTCGTGTAAACTCTTAGCATATTTTTTCTTTCGACAAAAAACATATATTGTTTTAGAATAAAAATGGAATGACATTCCTGATGAAAACAAAAATTTTCATTTATATCTAATAACTAAAGAAAAAACAAAGGAGTTTAATTCGTGAAAAAATTAATTCTTGCTCTTTTACTTGGAGGATTGATGATGGCAGGACTCAGCGCAAAAACAGCTGTTGTGTATTTCAGTGCGACAGGTACTACAGAAAGAATGGCAAAATCTCTTGCCACGGAAATGAAAGCTGATATTTTTGAGATTCAGCCGGTGCATAAATATACTGATGCGGACTTGAACTGGCACGACAAAAAATCGCTCACGACAATTGAGTGCAATGATCCGAAGAGCCGGCCGGCGATTAAAGCGATAGTTGCGGGCAATGCCCCGACAGGCTCAAACACTGCTTTCGACAGCTCTGGCTACGACACCGTGATTGTGTGTTATCCAATCTGGTGGGCTTATGCTCCAAAAATTATTTATACCTTTGTTGAAAGCCAGAAGTGGGACGGCAAAAAGCTTGTTACCCTCTGTACAAGCGGCGGAAGCGGTCTTGGGCGCAGCGGTTCAGATTTGGCGAAATACGCAAAAGGTGTAAGTTTCAAAGGCGGAAAAGACTTTACCCGTGGAAAGGCTACCGACATCAAAAAATATGTTGAAGGACTTTTGAAGTAAAAGAAGACGTAGAATGACTGATTCATGGATAAATTGGTGCACAGCCAAGTCCAATAATTATGAATCCAGCATGTGAAAGACTTCTTGAACCAGGAATAAAGAGCGAAATAATGCCGGCTGCAATGATTACCTGCCCAAGTTGAATCAAGGCTTTCAGTTTGGTGCTCATAGACCTGCTTCAAGCAGAAGGGAAGTCCCGCGTTAAATATTATAATTATCTTAAAAAAAATTGATTATGATATAAAATTGTAATAAAATAGTATCTAGAAAATTCCTGACAACATACGGAGGACTTTATGAAAAAGAGACTTTTTGGTCTTGTTTTACTATGTGTGATGATTTGCGGCATTTCCTGCAAATCTGTTCAAAATACTCAGAAACTTCCTCGCTCAGAAGCTTCACTTGCTATGGAAAAATATCTGAGTGCAGACCCGGAACTTATGGCTCTGATGGAAAAATCTATCAAATTGTCGCATGAAATAAATCCAGATCCGAACACAAATCCTGTGGATGATGTTTCTGAACTTTATGATTTTCTCGACTGGGCAACAATTTGTATGCCGTGGAATGTTCTTACCGATATAAAACAGCCGACCTTATACGACCATATTGATCAAAGTATTGATTATATCTGGTTCATCCTTGACCAGCCGCTGGATGAGCTTAAGGGCCGGGGCTATTATTATCCGACCCTGCAGTACCATGAGCCGATTGCGACCTGGTGCCGTGAATATTCTGATGAATGGGGCAAATTCCTTTCTACAGAAGACAGCTGGAATGATAAGTATTATGAGCGCGTAAAAAAGGATCCAAGCATGAACATGCAGTATGGCTGGTATGCAGATAAAAACGTATGGAAAACTTTTAACGAATGGTTTTCCCGACACCTTGTAGATCCGTCTGTCCGTCCGATTGCTGATTCTTTTGTTGTTGCTCCTGCTGATTCAAAGCCGCAGGGTATCTGGAAGATTGATTCAAACGGTGATTTTATCCAGAAAGAAGGGCTTGCTATTAAATCCGCTGATTTTACTTCTGTTGCTCAGCTTATTGGTCCTGATTCTGCTTATAAAGATGCATTCAAAGGAGGAACTCTCACTCATACCTTCCTCGATGTGAATGACTATCATCGCTATCACTTTCCTGTGAGCGGAACCATAAAAGAACTTCGCAAAATCAAGGCTGTAAATGGAGCCGGCGGAATTACTGAGTGGGATGCAAAGAACAAGCGTTACATTCTCATCGACGCAATTCCTGGCTGGCAGATGATTGAGACCCGTGATTGCGTAATTATAGACACGGAAGAATACGGACTTGTCGCAGTCCTGCCTATCGGAATGTCTCAGATTTGTTCCTGCAACTGGGAGGATTCCGTTAAAGTGGGCGCAAAGGTCAACAAAGGCGACCCGATGGGCTATTTCCTCTTTGGTGGAAGCGATATCGTGATGGTGTTCCAGTCATCGGTAAAACTTTCCCTTGTCTGCCCGGAAGACGGTCAGGGCGGATACAAGCATCTTCTTATGGGCCAGCCTTACGCAAAGCTGGAAAAGTAAGAGTCGCATCCTAGTTATATAAATCAAATTACTTCTTGACAAGTTTGCTTGCAAGAGGTGATTTGATTTTTGATTCCGGCCTTGATTCTGTGTGTTGTCCTAGACAATCAAATCTATTCGGCCTCGTTGATTTCAAAGTCTGCAATCATGTTCTTTGAAACGTCTTCCAGAGCCTGTTCCATTCTGGAAAGAACTGTTCCAATCTGCTTTTCTGTAATTACGGCAGGCGGCTCAAAGCGGATTGTTTTTGAATTTACCAATGTTCCGGCTGTCATTACTCCACGGCTAAAAAGTCCTTTGCTTACTTTATAGCCCAGTTCATTCTTTGTAAATTCTACGCCAATCATAAGGCCTGTGCCGCGGACTTCCTTTATAATTTTTGGGTATTTTTTTGCAAGCTTTTTAAGTCCGTCTATCAATATTTCGCCCTTCCTTTTGCACATCCCAGGAACATCATGATCTATCATATATTTTATTGTGGCTATGGCGGCTGAACAGCAAACCGGGTTTCCACCAAAAGTTGGAGAACCTAAAAGCCATGGATTGTCTATAAGTTCCTGGCTCCACAAATGCGGACGGCAGATAAGGCCTGTAATTGGCATTATTCCTCCGCCAAAGGCTTTTCCGTATGTCATGATATCCGGTGTTACACCTTCGTATTCGCATCTCCACATTGTTCCGGTGCGTCCCATACCTGTCTGGATTTCGTCAAAAATCAGGCAGATTCCGTATTTGTCTGCAAGGTTCCTTAAATCCTGAAGGTATCCGTCCGGTGGAATTATTACGCCTGCTTCTCCCTGAATCGGCTCAACTATGATTCCGGCAATGCTTTCTCCTACGCTAAGAAGATTCTGAATTGAACGTTCCATTGCCTTTGTTTTTCCATACTGAACATGAAGTACCTGCTGAATCATTGGCATGTACGGCTTACGGTATGTGTCTTTTCCAGTAACGCTAAGTGCTCCCAGTGATTTTCCGTGAAATCCATGAATTGCAGAAAGGAACCATTTGCCCCCTGTTGCAATGCGCGCAAGTTTAAGGGCCATTTCATTTGCTTCTGCACCGCCGTTTGTAAAAAAGCAGTATTTTAAGTCGCCCGGAGTTATGTCAGCCATTGCTTTTGCAAGATAACCACGAAGCGGATCCAGCAATTCCTGCGAATGGAGTGCCTGATGCTCCAGCTGTGCTTTTACTGTCTCAAGAATTTCTGGGTTTCTGTGACCGCAGGTATAAATTCCAAAGCCTCCAAGACAGTCGATGAACTTCTCGCCGTAAAGTCCTTCGCATACGGCATCATGATCGCTCCATTCTACGACCGCATCATTTGTAGAAACTGACTTACGGTATTTAAGCCAGCCCGGACTTACATAATTATCGAAATAATTAAGAGTCTGTTCTGTAATTTTTTCTTTTGTTTCATCATCAATAGAATCCGACTTAATGAAACTGATAACCTTTTCCAAATCCTTTGAAACCCGACCGTAACTTTCTTTTGACATAAATAGCCCCTTAAAAAACAAAAGGCGATGACACTGCTTTTTAAACAGTATCATCGCCGTTAATGAATACGATTTTGATAAAAAAAATGGCGATAACCAGTGTTTTGGTTATCGCCATTGATGTCTGAATATTACCATCGCAGCGATTTTTGTGCAAGTGCCTGCGACTAGTTGGCGTACCAGCCTGGGGAACCGCCGCCGATGTTGATGTTAATTTGCTTGACTTCCTGGTACTCTTCAAGACCGTGGATTCCAAGTTCGCGGCCAATACCACTCATCTTGTAGCCGCCCCAAGGAGCTTCGTTGAAGGTTGGCGCAAAACAGTTGATCCAGGTGATTCCGGCACGGATTTCGCTGATTACGCGATGCGCACGTCCTGTGTCTTTTGTGAATACGCCGCCTGCAAGGCCGTATGGTGTATCGTTTGCCATGTCGATGGCTTCCTGTTCTGTCTTGAAGGTCTGGATTGAAACTACAGGCCCGAAGATTTCTTCACGGACAATTTTCATGTCGCTGGTACAGTTATCGAAAACTGTCGGAAGAACAAAGTAGCCCTTGTCGCAACCATTTTCTGTGTAACGCTTACCGCCGCACACCAGAGTTGCCCCTTCCTCTACGCCAGACTTGATGTAAGACAAAACCTTTTCCATGTCCTTTTCTGTGATGATAGGCCCGATATCCGGGTTTGTCATTGGGTCGCCGATTGTCATTCGTTCAGCTTTAGCCTTGAGCTTTGCAACGAATTCGTCATGGATTGATTCTTCAATGATGATGCGGGAGCCGGCCGCACAGACTTCACCCTGATTAAAGAAGATTCCAATCATTGCCCATTCTACGGCTGCATCAATGTCTGCATCGGCAAAAATTACATTCGGAGACTTACCGCCAAGTTCAAGCCCGATTTTCTTAATGTTTACAGCCGCACTACGCATAAGACTCTGTCCTACTCTGGTTGAACCTGTGAATGCAATCATATCAACATCGACATTTTCACCAAGTTCCGTTCCCACGTCTGCATCTCCCTGAAGAAGATTTGCACAGCCGCGAGGAAGGCCTGCTTCTTCAAAAATTTCAAAAAGATGAATTGTAGAAAGAGGGGCCTTTGGGCTTGGCTTAAACACAACGCTGTTTCCGGCGGCAAGTGCCGGCGCAAGTTTCCAGCAGCTCATTAAAAGCGGATAGTTCCACGGAGTAATCTGGGCAACTACGCCAACAGGTTCATGAACTGTGTATGAATGCATTTTTCCAAAGCCTGCGTTTACATCGTAACCGCCGCCATAAGGCATTTTAAGTGCTCCTGCATAGTAGCGGAAGCAATGGATTGCGTCAGAAACATCTCCCTCTGCTTCTCGTAACGGTTTTCCGCAATCAAGGCAGTCAAGTTCAGCAAGTTTTGCGGCATCCCGTTCCATAAGCTCTGCGATTTTAAGAATCATATCGCCGCGGGCCTGGCTGTCCATGTCACGCCATTCACGGGTTTTGTAAAAGGATTTTTTTGCGGCTGCAATGGCATTTCTTGTGTCTTCTACAGAAGATTCATATATTTTAACAATAACAGAACCGTTTGCAGGATTAATAACATCCAGTGTTCTCTTCTGTGAGCCTTCAACCCACTTTCCGTCAATGTAAAATTTCTTAATTTCCATGTTTAGCCTCCTGCATGGGTAAAAAAAAGGCGATGAGCCCAACCAGAATCGGGTTCATCGCCTTTGATGTTCTTGATATTACTGATGTCTTTAATTTTGTACAAGTAATTTTATTTGTGCATTGTGCACAAACTTTCTCTTTGTTCTTTGTTTCTTTTACTTCACATTCTTTACAAATGTTGCATCCAGCATATCTCCACAGTCCTTTGACTTAGATTTGATGGCACCAAGGTCGTACATGAAGTCACGGATTACGTTCTGTGTGTACCCCCAGTAGCCGTAGTCTTTAGCAGGAGTAAGAGCTTTAATACATTCAGCCTTTGTAGGAATGGTAAGACCTGACATTTCTGCAGCAAATTCTTCAGCATCAACTCCAAGTTTTTCTCCCATGAAGGCATTTGCTTCATCAGGATTTTCTTTCCAATAAGCTACAGCATCGTAAAAGCCCTGAACTATTGCCTGAACTACTTCGGGATGTTCCTTGCAGATTTTTACGCTGGCCCCAAGAGAGTCAGTAATCAAATCAGGATTATCTGCAGAAGAATAAAGTGAAGTTCCACCGGCTGCCTTAGCGTTAGAGAAATATGGATCCCAAACTGCGGCAGCATCACACTTCCCGGCAATAAAAGCGTTTCCAGACTGGGCTATAGACATATCTACGATTTTTATATCGTCCTGTGTCATGCCGTTATCCTTAAGTAATGTAAGAAGAAACAGGTGATCTACAGAATAAATCTGAGTGGCAACAGTTT
>Ga0310695_10006631_pt1 | contig 18988 bp, 16 predicted proteins | sample RumenRJG_04DNA_FD_203882 | JGI IMG/M metagenome (GOLD analysis project Ga0310695, IMG submission 203882) | Bovine rumen microbial communities from Lethbridge, Alberta, Canada - RJG_04 (v2) (version 2) | ecosystem: Host-associated > Mammals > Digestive system > Stomach > Rumen | place: Canada...
ATTTACATTCAATTTGTTTACTGCTATAGATTCCGAATCCACATTTGTAGCAAGTGCGTGCGAATGTGGCGTAGCGTTCGGAATAACACCTTATGCAATATTCAGCATACTATTTGCTGGTGGCAATCCAACGGCCGTCCCAGTCCGCATCTGGCGGGGTGGCAATGAATTCCGTGCATTTTTCAAGATAATTCTTGGCGGCGGCATCACTTTGGGCTATGCTTTGGAAAAGTTCCTTGGCTTTTGCAAAGTTTGCGCTGTAGAATTCCTTTAGGGCTTCTGCAAAGGTTTCAAGCTCCACTTCCCTCTTTGCAAAGACGGTGGGAGACATTGGCTCAAAAACCGTGACCGCTTCTTTTTTGCCAACGACCTGAAGCTTGGCAAGTTCCCTGAATTTTAGCTTTGTGCCGTGCTCTACCGCGGCATTTTTTGTTTCCGCGGAACACATGGTGTAGGTTCCAAAGGCCTTGTTCTGGCCTTCTAGACGGGCCGCAAGGTTTACGCTGTCGCCGAGCATTGTGTAGTTGAACCTCATGCGGGATCCCATGTTTCCTACGACCGCGAATCCCGTGTTAAGACCAATGCGCTGCTTTACGCTCTTGTGGGAAATCTTTACGAGCTCTTCCTGCATCTCATCGAGTCTTTCCTGGCAGCGGATTGCAGCTTCCACCGCCCTAAGGGCATGGTCTTCCTGGTCTGTTGGGGCGTTCCAAAAGGCAATTATTGCATCGCCCTCGTACTTGTCTATTGTTCCTCCGCTGTTCATTATAACATCGGACATTTCGCTTGTGTATTCATTCAAAAATGCGGTTAGCTCCGCAGGGTCAAGGCCTTCGCTTATGCTGGTAAAGCCCTGTACGTCGGAAAAATAGCATGTTATCTGCTTGCGCTCTCCACCCAGCTTTAGCTTTGCGGGGTCTGCAACAAGTTCATCTATAACGATGGGGCTAAGGTACTGGCTGAATGCGGTTTTGATGTACTTCTTCTGCCTGCCTTCGGAAAAATATCCTGCGGCGGTTGAAGATGCAAAGGAAAGTATGAAGGCTGCAACAGGTGCAACAAGGGCAATCCATATTCCCCATGCAAAAAGGGCGTAGCAGATGCCAACGTAAAGGACAAGAGGCAAGACAAAGCCCATTGCGGTAAGGGCAAAGGCGGCGCTTCTTTTCTTTACTACGGAAACAAGCAGTATGAAGGCGGCACCTAGAAAAGCCATTACTGCCGTTAAGACGGAAGTTGTTAGGGGTGTGTTTGCATTCTTTATCTGGTTGCCGTTAAGCAGGGTGTCCAGCAAGGAAACGTGCACTCCCATGCCGGGGTACATCTGGGAAACTGGCGTGCTGCAAATATCAAAGAGGCCTGGTGCGTATACACCTACAAAGACAGACATGCCCTCGAAGTCTTCCGGGGAAAGCAGGTCGCTTTCTTCTTCTACTTCTTCTTCGCTTGCATCCGATTCTTCTGGGTTTCCATCATCCGAATTGCCATCGCTTGCGTTGCCATCGCTTGAATCAAGAAGGCTTGCACTTTCATTGCCAGCGTTAGCATCGCCAGTGTTAACATCGTCTGCTTTTTCCGCATCAAGGCCAACATCACCAGCATTGCCGGCATCCACTCCCGCAGCAGCCCTGTAGCTTTGAAGAATCTGCATTGCGCTGTAGGGAATGTAGTCGTTGAGGCTTTTGGTAAAGCGGAGGTTTACGGTCTCGCCAGCTTCTATTTTTTGCCTAAGCTCTTCACGGGTAGCTTCTCCTGCCGCAACAAGGGGAGCAGTTCCCAACTGGGGAAATACATTGCCGTCCAGAACAAAGCCGTAACGGTTGCGCCTTACAACGGTGTCAAAGTCCTTAGCGCTAACAACGCTGGAAAGGATTCCCGCAGACTGTCGAAGCTCCGGAATTGGATAAACAGCATGAACATTATCCGGGTCATCTTCCAAAAAATGAACTGCAAGTGCCGTCCTTCCAAATTCCCTGTTTGCGCTGGCAAAGGATTCATCGTCTTCCTTGCCATAGACTGAGGGCTCCGTGTACATCATATCGAATGCCACGCAGTTTGCATTTCCCATGTTAAAGAAACGCACCATGTCTCCGTAAGAAGAGCGCGGCCAGGGCCAAGACCAGCCAAGGTTTTCCTTAGCCCAGTCAAGGCTGTCCTGATCTATGATTACTACGGCAATATTTTCGTCTGCCTTGAACAAACCCGCAGTTCTTGCCATTCTTCCGTCGTACGATTTGTATTCCAGAAATCTGAACAGTCCAAGCAGGTTCATCAGTGTGCAGAATGCAAAGACCAGCACGCTTACAAGGCAACACCTAAGGAACAATTTCTTCATATATAAACCCGTTAAAGCCTAGGAATATAAGTGCAAGCTATGTGCAAACTATTTTACAGAAGACAATGCGCTCTTGAACCTTGCCTCTCGCTGGGCGGAATTGTCTTTCTTAACCTTCTTCTTTGCGGCTATTACGCTTGCCTTTACGGAAGCCTTCCTTGACTTTGGTGAAGGATGGGTCTTTCCAATACCAGTGTCCTTGCTGCCAAGCTTCTTTTCCAGAACGTCAAGCATCTCCGTCATTGCATCGGGATTGTAGCCTGCCGCAGCCATAAGCTCTACCGCACGGGAATCAGCCTCGTATTCAGCCTTTTTTGAATAGCCAGAATTTACCAGTGTGTCCGTAAGTGAATCCGCTACCGTAGAGAAAGACTTTGTTACGTCCTTAGTTCCCTTGGTGGCAATCGTTCCTGTAGTACCCACAACAGAAAGAAGGGCATCCGCTGAACGAGACGTCTTTATGGACTTTGTGGCATGCTTTAGCTGAATGTGGGAAACCTCGTGGGCAATTACAGCCGCAAGCTGATCCTCGCTTTCCGTAGCCTTTACAAGACCTCTGGAAATAAGAATGTGACCTCCCGGAGTTGAAACCGCATTAAGCGCGTCTGAGTCAATAAGAGCCACATGGTAGCCATTGTAAAGTTCCGGCTGGTCAGAATTGATGACTATAGCCTGGCAAATCTGGTTAAGGTAAAACTCCACGGAAGACTTGTTCCTTGCGCGCGGAGTTCCAGAAAGAATCTTTGCGGCAACGGCACGGCCAATGTAGTACTCCTGCTCCGGAGTTATCTCTTCTGCAGCCTTGGAAACCTTTTCGCTTGTAGTCTTAATGGAATCGGACATTGTCTGGTTGTCTTCAGACTGGGGGTCAAAGGTTTCGTCAATAACATCCGTAACCTTCTGGGCCTTTTCGTTAATCTTTTCGGAAACAGAAGAAGCCTTTTCGTTCACCTTGTCAAGCTTGCCCTTAAGGCTATCCGCCCAACCTGCGGCATAAAGACTTCCAGATGCAAATAAAATGGTAAAAGCCGCCAGCGATATTTTTACTGTATTAAGTCCAACATTTTTTTTCATATAAATTCATCCTTGTAAAGCAGTACTATTCACCCTTGTTGAGCGAACCTTCAATAAGGAAATTTGCCTCTTGGCTTGCAGGAACAGTTATTGTTTCTATCTTGTCCACAGAAGCATAGTCCGTACCGGAGGAATTTTTGTAACTGTTTTCTATTTCCTGGGTAAAGCCCTTTCCCGCCAAAGAAATTTCTTTTGCGCTGGCATTTGCCTTGGATGAAGAAGCCGTAATCTTTTTCTTTGTAAGGCTGGATGTTGCAATCCACCCCGTTGAAGAACCGCTTTTTACCTGAGTCCATTTACCGTCAGTCTTAACAACCGACACCTGCGTTCCGTAATCTACAGTAGTTACCGTCTTTGCAAAATAAGACGGTGAATTTTTCAACTCTGCGTTCTGCACTGCGACATAAAGCTTTGAAGCCGCAAACACCGGCAGCACCGCGACCATTACACTTAGAAATAAAACTGTTAATCTTCTCATATAATATAGTATATTCCATTTAAAAGAACAAAACAACCTTGATTTTTAATTTTCCCTTTTTTTTGGAGCACATTCCTCTGTAAAACTGCCCCTTCGGGGGCTCTTCGTGTTACGGGCTTTCCGGGGCTTGCCCTTCCGGCCGGTACCCTTCGGGTACGCACTCCGTGCCCCCTCCAATCCCGGCTAGGATTGCACCCCAAAAAATCCCTCCGTGGATTTTTTGGGGATTGCAGAATCGCTTCGCAATTCTGCATGCGCTAAGTCGCCCTCCATGGCTCTATATTCCTTGGCAAGTAAGGGCTAAATTCCCTCCTTTGCTCTATAATAATTGGCAAGTAAGAGAAAATAACTCCAGCTTCTTTTATTCCTAAACAAAAAATATGCGCATTTGTGTCAGATTCTGAATTTCTTCTGCATATATATAGTATAGAGGAAGTTATACTATGCCAAATATTTCAAAAAAATCTTTCCACATACTGAACCCCCGTCTTGACCCCAACTTTAAGGCCATCTTCACCCAGAACACACAGGCTTCAAAGATTGCGCTAAAGTCCTTCCTTTCAGCGGCAATCGGACGGGATGTAAAGGAAGTTACGGTCGTTCAGAATGAGGATGCCGGCTTCTACAAATTCCAGCGGGCTGTGGACTACGACATTAACTGCGAGTTTTCGGACGGGACCAAGGCACAGGTTGAGATGCAGGGCTTTGACCAGCAGTACGACTACGGTAAGCGTGCTGAATACTATGCGGCGCGCCTTGTGTCTTCCGTTATGGAGGTGGGTGACGACTGGAACTCCGTGGCGCAGGCCTACCAGATTTCTGTGCTGGACTTTGTCTTTGACAGGGGCAACACAAACCCCATCCACCACTACCAGATGGCAGACCTGGGTGACGGGGCAAGGCTTTCGGGACGGCTGAACGTAATCTTTATGGAGCTGCCCAAGCTTCCAAAAGTGGTAAGTTCAGATGATGTAAAAAACTTGCCAAGCTTGCTCAAATGGTGTAAATTCTTAAAGGAAGCGGACAATCCTGGGAGCCAGGATTTGATAAGAGCGATAGTGGAGTCGGAGGACGGCATAATGAAGGCAAGCGATACTCTTAAAAACATAAGCGACGACGGTTGGCGCTGGGTAATACAGGGGCAAATCGAAGGAAAAAAGCGCGACTACACGAGCGGCCTTCTGGCGGCTGAAAGGCGAGGTCGTGCAGCAGGTCTTGAGCAAGGAATAAAAGAAGGACTTGAAAAGGGAATAGAGCAAGGACTTGAACAAGGCATGCATCAAAATGCGGTGGAGACTGCAAAAAAGTTCCTGGCAGAAGGTATTGCTCCCGAAATGATTGCAAAGTGCTGTTCTCTTTCGCTGGAAGAAGTCCTTAAGTTAAAAACCGAAAGCTAAAAGCCCAAAACTGGATTTTTTTTTAAGGCCGTATTGCTCGACATATCGCGATACGCCTACGCCACCTTGGAGGGGGCACTTCCCATCGGGTTTGTCAGGGAATAAATGTTAGAGCAATAAGGGCTTGCGGCCATAAAAGTCCCGTCCATAAAAACTACCGCCAATGCTTTCCCTTGAAAAAGCATGGTTAATTTTGTTATAATACGCATATAAAATTCCAAAGAGGTAAATTATGGCAGTTGATTACAAGAAAGCCGGTGTTGACGTAAACGAAGGCTACCGTGCTGTTGACCGTTACAAGAAAGAAAGCGCACGCGCAAAGGTACCAGGACTTCTTACTGATTTAGGCGCATTCAACGGAATGTTTGCTCTTCCCAAGGGCTTAAAGAATCCCGTTGTTGTAAGCGGAACTGACGGTGTTGGCACAAAGCTTGACATTGCCTTTGTTCTAAAAAAATACGACACTGTAGGAATTGACTGCGTTGCCATGAGTGTAAACGACATACTCTGCTCTGGCGTTCAGACCTCATTCTTTCTTGACTATATTGCCTGCGGTAAGCTTGATGCAAAAATTGCCGGTGAACTTGTAAAAGGCGTAACCGACGGCTGCGTAGAAACAGGCTGTGCCCTTCTAGGCGGCGAGACTGCTGAAATGCCCGGCTTCTACGATGATGGCAAGTACGATCTTGCTGGATTTGGCGTTGGCTTTGCGGACAAGAGCCAGATTATCAGCGGTGCAAAGATAAAGGAAGGAGACGTTCTTATTGGACTTTCTTCCACAGGCCCCCACTCAAACGGTTTTTCACTAATCAGAAAGCTTGTAAAGAATTTCAATGCCCCCTATGCCCCCGCAGGAAAAGCTGGCAAAAAGACAATCGGAGAGGTTCTTCTTACACCAACCCGCATTTACGTAAAGCCCGTAATGGAAGCCCTTAAAAAATTCCCCGGTTCCGTCCACGGAATGGTTCACGTAACAGGCGGCGGCTTCTACGAAAACCTTCCCCGCATGTACCCCCACGCAAAAGAGGGCAAGAAGCAGCTTTGCTCCGTAATCAAAAACGGCAGCTGGGAAGTGCCGGAAATCTTTGACGAACTTGTCCGTCTTGGGGCAGACAAAAAGAACATGTACTCCACCTTCAACATGGGAATTGGATTTGTGCTGGCGGTTAGCAAGAAAGAGGCGGATTCAGTACTGGCTTTCTTTAACAAGACCGCAAAGAAGTACCACAAGGCTGGAATCCCGGACATGAAGGCTTACAAGATTGGCTACGTTGGACACACAGACAAGGTTATAAAGGGAGAATTCAAGGGCAACAAAGAAATGACCCGCTTTGAAGACTAAAAGAAAGGAAACCTCGGAAAACTTCCCCTTAGAAGAGGCTTCCGACAGGCATTTTTGCCAAAATAAAAGCCACCCTTGGCATTTGAAGGCATATTGGATAGCGCTTCTTTTGCCAAGGGTGGCTCTTTTTGTATCTTACTCTAGCTTAGTAGCCCATGTCTGGAGCAGGAGCTGCTGGAGGTGCCGGAGGTTCTGGAATGTCTGTGATTGCACATTCTGTAGTAAGGAGCATTCCTGCAACAGAAGCGGCATTCTGCAAAGCGCAGCGGGTTACCTTTGCCGGGTCAATAATACCAGCGTCCATCATGTTAACCCATTCGTCCTTTGCTGCATTGTAGCCAACACCAGCCTTTTCGTTCTTAGCCTTGTCCGCAATAACAGCACCGTCTACGCCTGCATTCTCTGCAATCTGGCGGATTGGTTCTTCAAGAGCCCTCTTAACAATCTTAAAGCCAACCTTTTCGTCTTCCGTAAGGTTTGCCTTTGACTCGTCAAGGGACTTGCTTGCTTCAATAAGGGCAATTCCACCACCGCATACAATGCCTTCTTCAAGGGCAGCGCGTGTTGCGGCAAGAGTGTCTTCTACGCGGAATTTCTTTTCCTTCATCTCTGTTTCTGTGATTGCACCAATGCTGATTACTGCAACTCCACCAGAAAGCTTTGCAAGGCGTTCCTTGAGCTTTTCCTTGTCGTAGTCGGAAGTAGACTTTTCAATCTGCTTCTTGATTTCTGCAACGCGGTCAGCAATAACTTTCTTGTCGCCAGAACCGTCAACGATTGTTGTGTTGTCCTTGTCAATCTTAACGGACTTTGCGGTACCAAGATCTGTAAGCTCAACAGAGTCAAGCTTGAGTCCCATTTCCTTAGTAATAACCTTTCCGCCAGTAAGAATAGCGATGTCCTGAAGCATTTCCTTGCGCCTGTCGCCAAAGCCAGGAGCCTTTACTGCGCAGCACTTGATTGTTCCGCGGAGTGAGTTTACAACGAGTGTTGTAAGTGCTTCGCCGTCAACGTCTTCTGCAATGATAAGGAGTGAACGGCCAGAATTTGCAACCTTTTCAAGAATTGGCAGCAAATCCTTCATTGTGGAAATCTTTTCGTCATGGATAAGAATGTATGGGTTTTCAAAAGTACATTCCATGCGCTCGCGGTCGTTTACAAAGTAAGCGTTTACGTAGCCACGGTCAAACTGCATACCTTCAACAGTCTTAACGGTTGTGTCCATGTTCTTGGACTCTTCAACTGTAATAACACCGTCTTTGCCAACCTTTTCAATGGCTTCTGCAAGGATTTTACCAATCTCCGGGTCGTTGTTTGCAGAAATTGTTGCAACGTGGGTAATATCGTCGTTGCCCTTAACTGCACGGCTTGACTTCTTTACTGCTTCAACAGCGATGGCTGTAGCCTTGTCTATACCGCGCTTGATTTCTATAGGTGTCATACCGGCAGAAACAGCCTTGAGGCCTTCGCGTACGATTGCATAGGCAAGAACTGTAGCTGTTGTTGTACCGTCACCAGCAACGTCATTTGTCTTGGAAGCAACTTCGCGTACAAGCTGGGCTCCCATGTTTTCGAATGGGTCCTTAAGTTCAACTTCTTTTGCAACGCTTACGCCGTCCTTTGTGATTGTAGGTGCGCCGTATTTTTTGTCTAGCATAACAAGGCGGCCACAGGGACCGAGCGTAACTTTTACAGCCTGGGCAATCTGTTCAACCCCGCTCAACATCTTCTTGCGGGCTTCTTCATTGTAAATCAACTGTTTAGCCATTTTCTTACAACTCCTATAATTAAAGCGCCATTTCCACTTGGGGAAGGCGTAATTTCTTTTGTTTACTATATAAAATACAAAAAAAAATGAGCTTTCGGCAAGTCTTTTGTGAAATTTTTATCTTTTTTGGACGGTGCTTTTACCGGCTCTACCATTTTGTTCTTTGGCTAATCCGACCGGACAGGCCGTTGCGTCACCGCCCTTCCGGGGTTCCGCCATTCGGCTCCATTCTCGGTAATGCCGCCCCTTCGACAAGCTCAGGGAGCGTCCTTACCGAGAACGCTGCGCGCCCCTCCACGGCGGCGTAGGTTCTTTTGGAATAATCGTGCTACAGAGCCATCAATTCTTGGTACTTTTCAATTAGCGGAAGTTTTTCTTTTTTCAATGTTTTTCTTTCCATGGCAAAGGTTAACGGCAAAGCCCTGCCTTTTTCTGAAGTGGAATGTCGTTGGGATTGTTCAAGGCAAATTCAGCAATGGCATCTGAAATAAAATCGTACAAATCGTCTTCTGTATAGGCAATCATGTCGGGATTTACGGCATCTTCTGCAATATTGCCGTCATTGAATTTTCTGGCATATTCTCCGCATTCCAAAATATGATTTAACGCTGCCTGCAAAAGTGAAAGTTTTTCTGGTTCAAAAATATTTGCTTTATGAAGGGTTTCGCCTATAAAACGGCAGAAATATGAAAAATCACTGTCCCAATTTATGTTTCCGTTGTCACAGGCTTCGTTACGGAGCTTTTCAATTTGCCTGAGAAGCTCTCCCTGCACAGCGTCCGCCTGTCCAGAAGAAGGAACCTTGCTTTTCCATAAATCTTTGCATACATCAAAGTGCTGCATTTTATAGCCTTTGATTTTCTGCAGCAAATCTGAATCCTTTTCCTTTCTTTTTTTTCCAAAATTAAAAAACATTTTTTACACTCCTTGTGCCAAAGTTATCATATTTTACCAAAGGCAATGCACAGCAAGGCAAAGGAGCCAAAAATCATCAGGATATGCCGAATTGTATCTTTCTTATTTTTTTCAAGATATTCCGCATATTCCAAATATTCATTTTTATTGCTTTCCTCGTAGCGCGTATAGAGTTTAAGGCAAGCATCCGTTACGGAAAATGTTTTTCTTAGGCCGTATTCCTCACCATAAAATTCTACGTAGCCGATTGCCTTCAATGTCTCGATGTCGCCTTCCAGCCGCAAAAAATCCACCATCCGCTTATACTTTCTTGAGTGTTCAATGGCATATTTTATAACGAAAACCCATGATGCAATAAATGCGATTGGCGCGATAATTTGAAGAAAAATCATCTTTATCAACGCTCCTGTCTCGTGATTTTACATTATTTTGGGGTAGACAGCAAGCAAAATGCCATTAATCTTTGTTTTCCTACCAAGCGTTAATGAAGAGGCTTAAAACTTCCGTACCGTTGCAGAGTATTGTTGTGGTTACGTCACATCGACTTGCAGGTATACCAACAATTGCCAAGTCACTGGAGTTGCAGAGAGCGGTGGGAAGTGTGTAGTAATACCAGTCGCCATTGTCAGCGTTTCTCAATGTAAATTTATAGGTGCATGAAGGTGGGAGGGAAATACATTCAAAATCTGGAGCGGAAGGGTTGGCGGTATAATACAGTTTTGAAACGTAGGGTGCTGTCGCCATGGTAAAACTATTCCCAAGGCTTATACCCTGCATAGTAACGTGGGCTGTCTGTTCGGTGCCGCCTATAATGGTGATTTCGTCGCTTACACCTATTGCACCGGAGTATCCGTCTGAGTTTTTCATGGCACAGGCAACGCTTATTTTGGAACCAGAAGGTATGGAGTCAAAGGTTACAGTAGCACTTGCGTTTGAGCCTGCAACACCTGCCGTTGCGGAAGATGGCATGGCCACTGTCTTTTTTGCCACATAATCGCCTGTTATAAATACCGTGATGGTCTGTCCGTCTATTGATCTTTGTGCCCTAGAAGGAAGAGCAATGCTTATGCTGCCTTCTTCTTTTCCTGCCGAACAGGAAACAAGGTTAAGCATGGCTGCAAAAACTAAGGCTACAAAAGCCGGTGCGTATTTAAATATTCTTAAAACTGAAGGGGGGGGGCAAAAGATTCTTTTTCATAAAAAACAGTATAATTACATTGCCCTTAAAAAACAAGTTGGACAATAAAAATTTGTAGAAAGAAGGTGCGAGTCTTAATCAAAATATGCCGCATTTCTTGCCCTAACAAAGCAACCTACGCCCGATTGGAAGGGGGGCGCAGCCAGACCGCCGTAGGCGGGCCGGAGCGACAGCGGAGCCCTGGAAAGCGGGTGACGCGGGGCATGGACTGTCGAGTTAGCCATAAAATGAATGGTAGAGCCTAAAAAAGTACCGTCCAAAAAAGTATGATAGACTTTTAAGAATTTGTATGATATAATTTGAGTAATTTTATAGATGGAAGAAATGTCCGTTATGGAAAATTCTAACGAACTTAACAAGATGGAAGCCTCTAAATTACCGGATTTGAACGCTGGCTATACACCCGTAAGCCTAGATACGTTTTTTGACTCGTCCGAAAAGCCGGAAGATTTGATTAGCACGGGAATTATTGTCCTTACGCCACATCAGGAGGAGCTTTACAACAACCTGCTTGCGGCTCTGGAAAAAAATGCCCCGGACCGTGTGGAAAAGCTGACCGACCGCCTTGCAGACATTAAGCAGCTGGCCCAGGCTTTGGCGGCATTCCCCTCTTTGCTGGAAAGGGCCACTTTGAATACCACGGTGCGCACCCCGGAAGCCCTTGTAGAAAGCCTTATTTCCTACCAGGAAGACGGCGATACCTTGCTTCACATGCCATCCAAGGCCATTTTGGGCAAGGGATTCCTTGTTGCAAAGATTCACACCTTTTATTCAATGTCCAAACTGGCACGCGACTATGCGGGAATGGACGAAAAGACCGTAAAGAAGTACAGCGACGAGACTGTGAGCATGATGTTCACCCTTATGGCGGAAGACGTTTACCTTAACCTTATAAAGGATTCCTCACTTTCCATGGATTTGCGCAGGGAACTTGCAAACAGCCTGATTATCCTTTGGGAACACCGCTCCGACCAGAATATTTCCGACATTGCGCCGGTTTTGCAGAGCGTTTGGTCCGCCAGGCGAAAGATTGCCCCCGCATTCGGCACAATGATGGGTACAAGTGAGCTTTTGCTTGTTTCCATTCAGATGGACGAACAGTGGACTTCCTTTATAAAAGAGCGTCTTGGAGACAACGAAGTTTCCCAGGCCATGGAAGAGTTTTTGTTCGGTATTTCCTACGAGCAGATTATCCGTTTGCGCGAGATTTTGCGTGAGCAGGGCATAAAGGCCATTGGCCGTGATGAAGTTAGTGCCCAGCTTGGTGAGCGCGTAAAGACAGACATTAGCCTTGACTACCGCGACTTTTATCTTTTGTATACTGTCCGCCGCGACAACGCCCGTGCAAGAAGCCGTCTCCACCTTCCCGGCCCCACAAAGACCTTGGAAGACTTCTTTATCCGCTTTATTATGGAAAAAAACAGCGAAAAGCAGAAGAACGATGCCTTTGCAAAGCAGCCCTAGTTTGCTGTAGCCTTGCTGTGTGGTGTTAAATAAGGGCATGTTGTGTTATGGAAGAAAAAATTTCAGAAGAAAAAAAGACCTACCGCTTTGGGGACAAGCTTAAGGACGTGCGCGAAAAAAAGCATCTTACTCTAAAAGCCGTGGCAAAAGAAGCTGGCGTTAGCGAAAGCCTTGTCTCTCAGATTGAGCACAACCGCGTTTCCCCAGCAATAGACACCCTTCTTTCTCTGGCAGATGCCCTGGACATTAACCTGGAGTATCTTTTTGAAGAATACAACCAGAGCCGCCCCGTTACGATTGTAAGAAGCGGGGAAAGGCGCAGCATGAAGGAAGATGACGTTGCCTACGAGGAAGTCCTTGCGCCATCAAAAAAAGACGGCGACCACTCGATTGAATGTTACCTGATTACCATTCCACAGGGAGGCCACACCCACCGTGGCAGCTACGGCCACCCCGGCAAGGAAATGGGCTTTATAATAGAAGGAAAGGGAAAGCTTGTCTACGAAAAGAGCGAGCACGAGCTTTTGGCAGGGGACAGCGTTTCCTTTAGCGCAACTTCTCCCCACACAATAGAAAACACCGGCAGCGGAATCCTGCGCGCCCTCTGGATAGTTACCCCAGCCCAGCGCTTTGTGTAACTTACGGTCATTGAGCCCGTCGAAATGACCTTGCATGGTAGTTTCTACACTCATTTGCAGCAAGTGTGGCATAGCACTCAAACAAAAGCATTTGGAATTTTATAATCTTCTGGAGCGCATGCCCTTTTAAACTGTGTCCGGCACTACATGCCGGCCAAACTCCATACAATTTCTACCCATTCGCACACCGATAGCGCCAAGGAGGGCGCGTCATTTCTTTGCATAACGGTGTTGCAAGTTTCCGCAGGAAACTTGTGGGTAGAAATTGCATGGATGCAATTTCTACCCGCTTTCCAGGGTTCCGGCTTTCGCCTCCATTGCCTAACGGCAACGCGTTCCGCGCCCTTCCAATCGGGGCTAGGCTGGTGGGCAAGAACGCGGTTTTAGAAGAAGTTATTTTTGCAAATTGTTTTCTCTTTTGCCTAAAATGGATATATAATTGAAAATAGCTTTTCTTTTTTGCAAGGAGTGTCTTATGGCTGATAAAGAATTTGAAGATGAACATGAGGCTGGCGACTTGGTGAGCATTGGCATTGACCCGGATTCCAAAATGGTGGTTCTTCCTGGCAAAAAATGCTGGATGGGTATGACTCCGGTAACTCAGCGTCTTTACAAGAAGGTGATGGGGGTAAACCCAAGCTACCACCAGCTTTCCAATGAGGAACTTAGTGATGAAGAGCGCTCTGCTCTTGAAAAAATTGGAGATACGTCAAACAATCCTGTGGAAAATGTAAACTGGCATGATGCCGTATATTTTTGCAACAAGCTTAGCATTATGGAAGGCCTTACACCTGTATATTTAGTGGATGGCGAGTCAGACCCTGAGAACTGGTGGTACAAGCCGCATAGTGAAGATGGTCATGGATGTTTTGACGGGGTGGTGGAATGCGACTGGTCTGCAAATGGCTACTGTCTGCCCATGAGCGTGGACTGGGAAGATGCCGCCTGTGAGGATGATGAATTAACCTATTCAGGCAGCGACGATTTGGATGAGGTTGGCTGGTTTAAAGAAAACAGCGATGATGTTACACATCCTGTTGCACAGAAAAAGCCAAACGCAAACGGACTTTACGACATGAGCGGTAATGTTTGGGAGTGGATGTGGGATCCAGACCCCGATGACAATGAGCTTAGGGACGTTCGCGGTGGCTGCTACGAGGATAAAGAAGATCTTTGCGAACTGGATACCCAGATTTCAAAAGAGCTGGTCATGCCGCTCGAATATCTTGGCTTTCGTTTGATGCGCAACTTTGACACTTTTGATGACGAAGATGATGAATATGATGAAGATGATGAGGAGTTATAAGTTGGACATTGATTATTTTCTTTGCGGCGAATGCGGTGCAGCCTACGCCCGATTGTAGCGGCACGAAGTGGTACCGCCTTGGCGGTACTGAAACCGCGGAAAGCGGGTAAAAATACCCTCCTTGGCATTTTTACCCGTGACTTTTCTTGCGAAAAGTCACCAGATTGAATTGCAACCAAATGACGCGCCCCGCTGGAAGCTGCGCTGCGTGAACCCATGGCGCTCCTTGTTTGCGGTTAGGGAAAAAGGCTAAGGAGCTGACCGGCTACGGAGTGCCGGGCACAGTAAAAGATGGGATGCCGTCCATCAGAACAAATTGCGGAGCAGCTGCTCTGGGCCAATTCGTCCGGTTATGGTGCAGTCCTTGTAAACGCCCTCGAATGCCCCGTCACCGGCAATTTCGTCAAAGTCCCACATGACTATTGAGCGCAAGTTTTTGCAGTCCCGGCAGAAGTTTTCCGGAAATTCCACATTGTCGCAGCCGGCAAGAATCAGGTAGTAGAGGTTTGTCTGCTTTGCAAGGAAGTTCCTGGGGAAGGGGATGCTTTCTCCGCTCTGGGGGTCGCGCGCATAGGCTGAGTGCGAAAAATCCACGACGTATTTTTTGTCCGGGTTGGATTCCAGCGTAGTGCGTAAATCCTTGATGATTTTTAGGCTGTGGACGTCTTCCACCGTGTAGAATTCAAAGTTGGCTTTTATTGGAATGCCCCTCATGTAGTTTACCTTTAGCTGGGAGATTGAATATGCAAGCCTTGCAGAAAAGTTTTCTTCGCTTACCAAAGTAAAGTCCATAAGCCCAATGCCCCTTGAATCTATTGGGTCTGAGAAATGTTTTATGCCCGAGCCAAAGACGATTTTTTTTGCATACACCACAAGGCTGTCGTTTGCAAGGAATGCTGCCTTGTCCGGAAGGTATATGTTCCTGAACTTTCCGCAGATTGAGTTGGAGCCTAGCCAGCTGGTCTTACATTTGCGCAAGTCCAAATCCAGGGTAAGCTCTTGTGCCTGTTTGCTTTCCGAAAAATAATCGTAGAGGCTATCTAGCTTTTTAGTGTTGTACTCTATGTTTTCTGCAAAGACCAGGCGGTAGTTCTTTCCGGGCTTTAGCGAGTCGATTGTTTTTGCAAAATAGTTTTCCTTGTCTTTTTCAAAGGAGCATTCCACAATCTCTGTGTTTTCCCAGTAGCCATCGTCTTCCTTGTATTCGGGGATGGTTGCATCTTGGTCTTCAAATTCAAAGTCGCCAAAGGTCCATGAATCCCAGTCGAAGGGTTTTGCATCTTTCTTTGGCTTGCTGTGGTAGAGCCAGTAGAGTTCATCATCATCGTCATCGGAAACCTTTATGTTGTACATGGAAAGCTCATGCTTTGCGCTGAATGAGTCCGGGTCCAGCTGCAGGGCCTTTTTTAGAAGCTCTATTGCCTTGTCAAAGTCCTGCACAAATTCATTCTTTTCCCTGTCAAAATAAATTCCGTCGCGGTACATTTCTGCAAGGGAGTTTAGGCAGAGACTGTCTCCTGCATCTGCGCCTTTTTCGTAAAGTTCGCCTGCCTTTTTTGCGTTACTGTCGCAGATGTCGCCCCATTTGTAAAAGTTTGCAAGCGGATAGTATGCATTTTTGTATTCAAGGTCTGCACTTTTTGTGTAGCAGTCGAATGCCTTTTTCTTTGCCTCTAGTGTGGAAGAGTTGTCGTAAATATTTGCAAGCAAATACCATGCCTCTGCATCGTAAGGATTTTCCGCAATCCTTTTTTTTAGCCCTTCCATTTCTTCTTTTTGCTGCCTATCCCACATTGCCCGCTTAACCTGGTTTTCTTTTGAATTTGGATCGTAGGGGTCATTCGTGTAGTCCAGAAATTCCTTTGCGTCCGAAAGTCCGTGGGCGTCCAGGTATTTTTCTGCCGCTTCTTTTGATTCGTTAAGGTACTTGTAGTATGCAAGTGCAAGTGAACAGTCCTTGTTTTTTTCTGCATACTTTTCGCAAAAGGCAAGTGCGTCTTTTTCTTCTACAAAGGAAAGGTCGTCCCCGTAGTAGACAAGGTAGGTGCTGGCGTATTCATCCTGGCTTTTGTTGTAGCGGTTGATAAATCCGTAAACCTTTAGCTTTCCGAATGCAGCTTCGTTTATGTCTTTGATGTAATAGCTAAGCAAAAACTTCTTGTCTGGGTAAGATTCCACTGCCTTGTCAAAGTAGAAAACCGCCTTCTTAAAGTTCCTGCTTTCAAACTTTCCTTCTACAAGCGTTGATGCAAGATATGCGCATGCATCCCCGTCTCCCTTGTCCGCAGCCTTTATCCTCCATTCGTAGGCCTTGCTTTTGTTTGTGTGCCTTTGGGAATAGTCATCGTAGTAGCTTACAAGTTTTTTTATTGCATACAGTTCTCCCCTTTCTGCCCTTTTTAAAAGGTAGGGAAACTTTTCCTTTGCTATTCTTTCCTTTTCTCTTTGCATCTTTGCCCGCTCTTCCTGGTAGCGGCGGTACCATTTTGCCCTGTTTTCCCCGTTGGTCCCGTCTTCATCATCTTCGTACTCTGAATAGATGTTGAACCAAAGAGCAAACATTGCATCCCTGTTTCCCCTTTCTGCTGCTTGCAAATAATATGGAAGGTATTTGCTTTTTTCTTCGTTTAGGGTTTCCCTGTGGAATACAGCCAGGTAGATGTAAACCGTGTCATTGTCGGGATAAAGGTCGCGTATTTTTAGCAGCGTCTCTTCCGCTTTTTTTAGGGACTTTTCGCACCCCCTTCCTTCTTCGTAGCAGTCCTCAAGATTTAAAAGTGCCGTCATGTAGTTTAAGGACGCAGCTTTTTGGTAAAGGCTGAATGCCTCTTCGTCTGAATCCGAATATGCGCCCAACGTGTTTATTGCCGGCGCAAAGTTTTTGTCCGCTGCTTTTTTTAGGTAGCTTATGCCTTTTTCTTTGGAAGCTTCCGTTCCAATTTCGTTTATGTAGCAGTAGCCCACTGCACACTGGGCAATAAGGTTTTCCGGCTCTTCGTCTGCAATTTTCTTGTACTGCTCAAAGGCTTGCTCCCGGGTCATCTCCATGTATTCAGCTGCGCTAAGGTAGGGCGGAAGCGGAGTTTTTGTCATGGTCCTTATGCGCTGGGTGTAGTCTGTTATGTCCAGTGCGTATTCAAGCCGAATCTGCTTCTCGTCCGTAGAAAGCCTTTCGCTTGCCGAATGCCCTTCTGCAAAAGCTGCCGCAGAAACCATTGCCATAATTACAAAAAGAAATATTTTTTTCATGGGCGAATTATAGCATTTGAAGGGCAATGTATCTAGTGCAATTTCTCTTTTCTTTTTTGGAGCGTATTGCCTTTTTTAACTGTGCCTGGCACTCCGTGTCCGGTCAGCCTTCTTTGCATTCCCCGCTTTCCAGGGTCGCTCGAAACTTCGTTGCGAGAACCGGCTTTCGCCTTCATTGCCTTACGACAACCGCTTCGCGGCCCTTCCAATCGGGGCTAGGCTTGATGGGCAAGAACCTTGTTTTACAGAAAATTATTTTCCGTGGTTTTGTACCCTTTGCCCTTGCGGAAGATGCGCAGTGTGGCATGTTCATAAATACGGTTTTCCGCAACTGCCACACCATTGCATGAACCAACAAGCGGATTTGCTTAGGTCTAACGACCTTCGCTTTTCTGGAGAGTGGGACAGAGTGCAAAATGTCTTGAATTAAGTGGCCATTCCCTAAAGAAAACTATTTTTGCAAACTCTTTTTAAAGTATTCAAGAGGCCTGTTTGCCCTGTAGTCAATTTTTAAGGGACCGTTCGAGTTGCTTAAGGTTTTTCCATTTTTGTCAAAAAGTATGAAGCCTGGAATGTAGAACTTTTCACACTTAGTGTATTCTTCATGCTTAAAAAGTCCGCATTCGTCGCGGTGGTCAAAGTCTACGTAATAGAATGGGTATTCTTCTTGCTTTAGGTAATTTGTCAAGTCGTCATTTGATTTGTCTTTTGCGCAGCCCGCAAAGATTACGATAAAATTATTTTTCTTTTTGTAGGTCTTGTAAAAGCCCGTAACTTCATCCTTCATTTCTATGCAGTATGGACACCACGATGCTCCGTAGAAAACAAAGTAGTAGTCTGCCTTTAAGTCTTTTTCCGTTACAAAATTGCCTTCCTGATCTTTTACGTATCCGTAAAACTTTTCAACCATTGCATTTTTTGCGCAAGAAAAGAGTAAAAGTGAAAATAGGATTGTCAGAATAATATAAGATGATTTCTTCATGGCGTGTAGTCTTCCTTTTCTGTGTTTATTTAAGGGTTTCGTATGCATTCACCATTAGACACTCTATACCCTTCTAGGCATCTAATACAATTTCCATCATTATCGCCATCTATACAATTCGCCACATTGATTATGCATCGCCCATTATACAAACTGTATCTACCATGACAAGCTATGCATCTTTCATTTTCATCATAATCGGTGCAGCCTTGTATTATGGACTCACATTGACCTGTGACGGGGCTGCATCTAGTTCCTCTCGGACAATCTGCATTACTGGCGCAGCCGGCTACCTGCGGTTGTGTTTGCTGTGGTGTGGTTTCTTGGCTTACTGAGTCATCGGAACTGGAACTTGATGAGGAGTTTGAGCAGGTTGTGAAAAGGGCTGTCGCTATAAACAATAAGCATAAGATTTGTTTTATTTTCATAATCTTTTCCCCGGCAGAGTTTTTAATGGACTTAATCAAGTCCATTACCCACAGTATACTGTAGGTAAATTTTTTTAAATTTTGGTGAGGCATTTGAATCTTTCTTGCAAAGCAGTAACGAGCCAGGGATGGCGGCTTAGCAACATGCAGAATTGCCTTGCAATTCTGCAATCATAAAAAAATCCAAGGAGGGATTTTTTTATGCGACCTACGCCCGATTGGAAGGGCCCGCGCAAGCGGGTTGCGTTAGCAATGGAGGGGGTGGGGGGCCCCCGGAACCCTGGAAAGCGGGTGGCGAAAGGGGCTGTCGGTCGAGTTAGCCATGGAATAAAATGGTGGAGCGTACAAAGGTACCGTCCAGAAAATTAAAAAAAAAGACTTGCCCGGAAAAACTGGTCTTCCGAACAAGTCTTT
>Ga0310695_10006632_pt1 | contig 18984 bp, 18 predicted proteins | sample RumenRJG_04DNA_FD_203882 | JGI IMG/M metagenome (GOLD analysis project Ga0310695, IMG submission 203882) | Bovine rumen microbial communities from Lethbridge, Alberta, Canada - RJG_04 (v2) (version 2) | ecosystem: Host-associated > Mammals > Digestive system > Stomach > Rumen | place: Canada...
CTGCCCAGTTGCAGAACATCAAGATTGGTCAACAGGTAAAGGTGTTTGCCGACTACGGTGATGGTCAACGCAAAGAGTATGCAGGCACCATCAGTTGGATATCGTCTCGTTCGGAGTTTACACCCAAGACTATCCTCACTGACGATGAGCGTGCCGATCTGGTGTATGCCGTCAAGGTAGCTATCCGTAACGACGGATTCGTGAAGATTGGTATGTACGGCGAGTTGAAGCTATGAACGCAATAGAGGTAAAGAACATCAGTAAATCGTACGGCAAGGTACAGGCGCTCAGAGATGTGTCGTTTTCTGTCGGCCAGGGTGAGGTTTTCGGACTGATTGGCCCCGATGGAGCCGGCAAGACGTCGATGTTTCGCATCCTCTGTTCGCTGTTGCTGCCCGATGCAGGCACGGCAGCGGTAGATGGCCACGATGTGGTGAAGCAGATGCGTGAGGTGCGTAGTAGGGTTGGCTATATGCCAGGCAAGTTCTCGCTCTATCAAGACCTCACTATCGAGGAGAACTTGAACTTCTTTGCCACGCTTTTCGGCACCACTGTTGACGAAGGCTACGACTCCATCAAAGCCATCTACTCGCAGATAGAACGCTTCAAAGACCGTAAGGCGGGGGCTCTTTCGGGAGGTATGAAGCAGAAGCTGGCGCTCTCGTGTGCATTGGTACACCAGCCGAGTGTACTCTTCCTCGACGAGCCCACCACGGGTGTCGATCCTGTGAGCCGCAAGGAGTTATGGGAGATGCTGCTCTTGTTGAAGGAACGGGGAATAACTATCTTGGCTTCAACGCCTTATCTTGATGAAGTGCGCTGCTGTGAGCGTGTCGCTTTTCTGGATCAGGGTAAGGTGCGCGGCATTGGTACTCCCGATGATATTCTCACCCAGTTTGCCAGTATCTTCAATCCGTCAGGCATTGAACACGAGAAGATTGCAGAAGTGAAAGAAGATAACGTCATCGAAGTAGAACATCTGGTTAAAGCCTTTGGCGATTTCCATGCCGTCGACGATATTTCATTCAGTGTAAAGAGGGGCGAGATATTCGGATTCCTGGGTGCCAACGGTGCCGGCAAGACGACGGCTATGCACATGCTGACAGGCCTGAACCAGCCCACCAGCGGAACGGGTAGGGTGGTAGGCTTTGACATCCGCACGGAATATGAGCAGATAAAGAAGCATATCGGTTATATGTCGCAGCGGTTCTCGCTCTACGAAGACTTGACTGTTGCCGAGAATATTCGTCTCTTTGCTGGTATCTACGGCATGAAACCCGACGAGGTGAAGCGTAAGATGGACGAGGTGCTGCGGCAGTTGAAGTTTGAAGACCATCGCGATGACTTGGTGGGTTCGTTGCCCTTAGGTTGGAAGCAGAAGCTGGCCTTCTCAGTCTCGATATTCCACGACCCAGGTGTGGTGTTCCTCGACGAACCCACGGGTGGTGTTGATCCCGCTACGCGCCGCCAGTTCTGGGAGCTCATCTACGACGCAGCCCATCGTGGCATCACGGTCTTTGTGACCACCCATTATATGGACGAGGCGGAGTATTGTGACCGCATCTCAATCATGGTGGACGGCAAGATCAGTGCACTGGGTACACCAGACGAACTGAAACAACGTTTCCACCAACCCGATATGGATCACGTGTTTACCTATCTGGCCCGCCAGGCCACTCGTTCAAGCGATTAAGTGTATGAAACAGTTTATAGCATTTGTAATCAAGGAAACCAAGCATATTCTGCGCGACAAGCGTACGATGCTGATACTCTTCGGCATGCCTGTGGTGATGATGCTGCTTTTCGGCTTTGCCATCACCACTGATGTGAAGAATGTGCGCACGGTGGTAGTCACGTCAGAGATGTCGCCCCGTACGCAGCAGGCCGTAGAACGACTGGCACAATCGGAATATTTTGTCATCACGCAGACTGTGAACACCCCACGGGAAGCCGAACAACTCATCCGCAGTCAGAAGGCCGATATGGCGCTGGTGTTTGTACAGAATCGTGGCATGCAGATCATGGTTGATGGTAGCGATCCTAATATGGCACAGCAATGGACTACCTATGCTCTGCAAACCATAGCGGCAGACCGCTCGGCACCTGCGACGCTTCACGCTGCGAAGAATGATTCACCTATCACTATTCACACTTCACTTCTCTACAACCCTCAGATGAAGTCGGCTTATAATTTCGTGCCTGCCATCATGGGTATGTTGTTGATGCTCATCTGTGCCATGATGACCTCGATTTCGATTGTCCGTGAGAAAGAGAAAGGTACGATGGAGGTGCTGTTGGTATCACCCGTGCGCCCCTTGATGGTGATCATCGCTAAGGCAGTGCCTTATCTGATACTGGCCTTTGGCATCCTCATCACCATCTTGTTGATGGCACGTTTCGTGTTGGGAGTACCGCTGGCTGGTTCGCTGTTCTGGATTCTGGCTGTGAGTACCCTCTATATCCTGCTGGCACTCTCGCTGGGACTGCTCATTTCCAACGTGGCACAGACGCAACTTGTGGCCCTGCTGCTGTCAGCTATGGTGCTGTTGATGCCTGTGGTGATGTTGTCGGGCATGCTGTTTCCTGTAGAATCAATGCCCACCATCCTGCAATGGATATCGGCTATCGTGCCGCCACGCTATTATATCGAGACTATGCGCAAGTTGATGATTATGGGCGTGGGCATTGGCGAAGTGGCTCACGAGGTGGCTGTGCTGGCAGGTATGACGGTGGTGCTGCTCGCCATTGCGCTGAAGAAGTTTAATGTAAGATTGGAGTAACTGATATGACACTGAAATATCTCATACAAAAGGAATTCCTGCAGATACGTCGTAATGCGTTTCTGCCCAGACTCATTGTCATGTTCCCTATCGTCATCATGTGCGTGATGCCGTGGGTGATGCAGATGGAGGTGAAGAACATCGTGGTGGATGTGGTGGACATTGACCACACTGTGGAGTCTCAGCGATTGGTACAGCAGATTGCTGCCTCCAACTACTTTATCTTCGGTGGACAGAAAGCCACCTACGCTGAGGCGATAAAGGACATCGAGAAGGGTAAGGCCGACGTCATCCTCGAGATTCGAGATGGTAAGTATCTCATTGCTGCCAATGCCGTCAACGGCACCAAGGGCTCAATGGGCAGCGCCTATCTGAGTCAGATTCTTCGAGGATCTTCCTCTTTCCTCCTTCCTCCTTCCTCGACAACCACCCTCTACAATAAGCAACAGAACTACAAACTCTTCATGATTCCGGCCCTCTTTGCCATTGTGATGATGCTGATGACGGGCTTCCTGCCCACACTTAATATCGTCGGCGAAAAAGAGGCTGGTACCATCGAGCAGATCAATGTCACACCCGTCTCCAAGTGGGCGTTCATCCTTGCCAAACTCATTCCTTACTGGCTCATCGCGCTGTTTGTCATCACCGTGTGCTTGCTGCTGGCGTGGCTCGTCTATGGCATCACCCCAGCTGGTCCTGTGTGGCTCATCTACGTGCTTGCCATGTTGCTGGCGCTGTTCTTCTCGTCGTTCGGACTCATCGTGTCCAACTACTCCGACACCATGCAGCAGGCCATGTTCGTGATGTGGTTTTTTGTGGTGAGCATCATGTTGCTGTCGGGACTATTCACCCCTACACGATCTATGCCCCAGTGGGCCTATCTGACCACCTATATCAACCCCATGCACTACTTCATCGATGCCATCCGCACCGTCTTCATCCGTGGTGGCAGTCTGCACGAAACAGCCCATCAGGTCTTAGCCCTTGCGGGCATCGGCACACTGATGGGCTGTTGGGCGGTGCAGAGCTATAAGAAGAATAGTTGATCTAAGGCCAGGCAGATGCGCGACACACGCAGGTCTGAGTTACCAAGTTTTACGTAGTCCATATTATCTCTGCTTTTTGAATATCAGTTTCATCGTCTCTGGATCGAGTGGTTTCATCGTGGGTAGCTTCAGGTCTTTCACCATGTGGAGCGTGCCCTGCTTGTATTTTTGGAAGTGGTCGGTCTTCTGACTGCAGCAGGGGAATCAGTCCTGGTGTCCAACGCTCCACGTCCATCGGGTTGTGAATCCAATACATGTCGATATAGTCGATGCCCATGCGATCAATTGAAGCGAGAGCCATTTTCTCAAGGCTATTTTCATAAACCTCTGCCAGCTGCGGGGTAAACTTAGTTGAAACCTCCACATCCTCGCGCTTCTCGCCAGCCACAAACGAGCCAAGAATCTTCTCCGACTCGCCCATGCCATAAATAAATTGGGTGCAACATCCTTTGTTATAGGGGTTGCACCCAACTTTATTTCTTATTCTTATTGATCTTCTTGTTGGAGATCCGTTTTGCCTTGGCTTTTGATGCGTCTGAGAGCTTGCCTTTAAGGTATTGCTCAATGATAATACCTGCTATCGGTGCAGCAAGGTCGGCACCGAATCCGCCATGCTCCACGTACACACTGATGGCTATCTTGGGATTATCCATCGGGGCAAAGGCGATAAAGGCTGAGTGGTCTTCGCCAGGATTCTCGATGGTGCCTGTCTTGCCGCAGATAGGGTAGGAGGTTTTGATGCTTGTAGCTGTACCTTTCTCAACAGCCAGTCGCATGCCCTCAACAACAGGAACGTACGCCTCAGGCTTAATCTTTGTATGACGTTTTTTCAGGTATCGCTCGTTCTTTGTGTCCTGATGGATGTGAGGCACAAAGTACCAACCGCGATTAGCGATGGTCACAGCAAGGTTGCACAGTTGGAGTGGGGTACAGGTGACATCTCCCTGACCCATACCTACCCACCAGATGGTCTTGCCGTCCCAGTTGTTCTTGTATCTGCGGTTAAGATAGTCGGCACCAGCTAGTAAACCGCCTTGTTCCCCCTCGATGTCGATATGCATCGGTCCTCCAAGACCCATGCTCTGCATATAGCTGCGCCAGGTGGTGATAGCATCTTCCTTCGTCTCGTACATGAAGTCATCGTTGATCATTGATGCAAAGGTCATCAGAAACCATGTGTTGCACGACTGCGCCAAAGCATCCTTCAGAGCTAGTGGCGAACGATGTTTGTGACATCCTACTTTGATATTCCCGTCGGTGATGCCATCGATACATTCAACAGTTGTCTGAGTTGAGATGACACCTTCTGAGAGCATAGTCAGTGCCTGTGCGGTCTTGAAAGTGGAACCTGGAGCCTGAGGTTTTCCGATAGCCTGGCGTACATCACATCCGTCTGGCGTGTTAGTGGCAAGACAGATAATCTCACCATTTGCTGGATTGATGGCCACGATACTTCCCGTTTTCCCCTGCAACAGCTGTTCTCCAAGCTGCTGTAGCATCGGGCGTAGCGTCAGCTTTCCGTCTATAGGAAGCCCCTGCGCACTTATACAACAAGGGACAGTCAGCAACGCAGCCGTCATCAATGTCAACCTCGATTTCATGTTTTCATTGTAATTTGATTTCCATTGTTGTCTTTTGCACCTTCATTCCCATGTTCTTATAGAACTGTAAAGCTGGGGTATTGCCCTCCCATACATTCAGGGTGATATTATTGCAGCCGATAGACTTGGCATATTCGCAGACATGCTCATACAATGCCTTGCCTACGTGTTTGCCGCGGGCTTTCTCATCAACGCAGATGTCATCAATATATAGCGTCTTGATATCTTCCAACAACAAGTGGTCTTTTATCTCAGAAACCTGGCAGAACGAATAGCCACAAACACCATCGTCGTCATACACGAATATGGGTTTATTGCTGTCGTCGAGCATAGATTCAAGTTCCTGCTCGTTGTATTTGGTAGTGTGAGGTTTGAACAGATCTGGGCGCAGCACATGATGCACCATGTTCACCTGATGCAATAGTTCTATAATGCGCAGAATGTCATTCTTATTTGCTTTTCTAATCATTTATTCATCTCTCTTTTATACCATAGTGCAAACCATACGCAGGCTATGACGAAGCAGATACCAGCTAGTGTATAACTAACGGTATCAGACAGCTGGAATATCTGTTCGCTTAGCAGGAACGTGGTGCAGACAACTGTCATAAAGATAGCTGGAATCAACGTAATGAAGTATGGCTTTTTCTGGCGAACCAGATAAACCGTAACAGCCCAGAGCATGAAAACGGAGAGCGTTTGGTTGCTCCAGCCGAACCAACTCCAAATCTTACCGAAGCCTTCTTTGTCAGACATCTGCCAGATGAGTAGGGCAATGACAGCGGCGAACAGAGGAATGCAGATATACAGACGCTTGCGAATAGTCTTTTGTTCCAATCCTACAAAGTCGGCAATGATTAGTCGACAGGAGCGCAAAGCCGTATCGCCACTGGTGATGGGAGCTGCAACGACTCCGAGAAGTGCCAGAATACCACCAAACACACCCAGCCAGTCGTTACAAATCAAGTTGACGATTGAGGGGGCATCCTTTACGACATCCTGTCCTCCGGCTACCATCTGATAACCTGGTGTTGGCTCATTATAGAAGAAATACATGGCTACCGTTGCCCAAATCAGTGCAACGATCCCCTCTGTAATCATAGCACCGTAGAAAATGGGACGTCCCATACTCTCGTTCTTCAAACAGCGGGCCATCAAAGGGCTCTGAGTGGCATGGAAACCACTGATAGCACCACAGGCGATAGTGATAAACAGGCATGGGAAGATATTCTTTGGCGTCATGGCCTCAACGCTCAAACCCTCCCAAATCTCAGGGATAGAAGGCCACTTCACGAAAAGCACCACCGTCAGTGCAGCAGCCATGAAGAGCAGCGAGAAGGCAAACAAGGGATAAATCTTACCGATAATCTTATCGATGGGCAGCATTGTAGCTATGATGTAGTAGATGAAGATGACTACAATCCAGAAGGTGTATTGTCCTGCACTCTCCACAATGGCTGCTGGCTCCCACATATCACCCAGAATCTTGGCAGGGCTGAACACAAACACCGCACCTACCATCATCAGCAGGAATATTGTGAAAACAAGCATAATCTGCTTGGTGGTGTTGCCCAGATAACTACCGATAATTTCAGGTTGGTTGGCACCATCGTGACGCATAGACAGCATACCGGAAAAATAATCATGGACAGATCCGGCAAAGATACAGCCAAACACAATCCAAAGATAAGCAGCAGGACCATACATAGCACCCATGATGGCACCAAAGATAGGCCCCGTGCCCGCAATGTTCAGGAACTGAATCATGAAGATCTTCCAAGAAGGAAGCACCATAAAGTCGACACCATCTGACTTTGCCACAGCTGGTGTCACACGGCCGTCAGGACCGAATACGCGTTCAACGAATCTTCCGTAGAAGAAGTAGCCTATAATAAGAGCCACAAGACTCAAAGAAAAAGTAATCATTGCTCAATTTTTTTTTAAAAAACAATCAACAATAATCCAATCACGTTCATACTGTCAGATTATTCCAATGGTATCTCGGGATGCTGCACGGCGAGGGGCATATCCTTCTGCGAGAGATAGAACATGTATAGGATGACAGGCTTCGTACCTCGGTTTTCTCCGTGATGAATGGTATTCACCATTTCTACGACGGCCTCGCCTTCATGCACCACTTTCTCCTTACCGTCCTGTCCGATGATAGTCAGTTCGCCCTGCATCAGTACACCATAATTCATTACTGGGTGGTGATGCCATCCAAGCTTCTTACCAGCGGGGAACACGTACTTCACGGCCACCAGCTCAGGGCGGCCCTGCAGGTAGTCGGGCAGCTCCACACCGTCCCAGCTCTGTGAGGTGCGAATAAGTTCTTCACTCGTCACTTTCTCACTCGTAGCATTCTGTGCAGGATTGTCTTCATTAGCCTTAGCTTCCTTACACGATGACATTACGCTTGCACCGCAAACGAGGGTGGCGGCGAGCACCCAATTCATAATCTTTTTCATTTTTAATTCCTTTAAATCATTCTTTCTTTGAATTTGGCGGTAAAGGTACGAAAAAAAACATATATAAATTAGTTTATCGGAAAAAACTTATTTAATATTTGTTTTTTTTTGCTCGCTTATTTGTATCTTTGCACCCAAAATTGCAGAAATAGAAAAAAACGACTCTATATTTCAAAATCCATTCTGGGTGGTAGTCTTTGCTCTGACTGCTGCAATAGCATGGGGATGGGCATTCCCACTAATAAAAGTGGGATTTAATGCTTATGGAATAACGCAGGATATGACGGGTAGCAAGATGCTTTTTGCAGGCATTCGTTTTGCTGCAGCTGGTATGATTGTGTTATCAGTTGCTCATTTCAGTGGGCGTTCATTTACTACCAGAAAGTTTATCGATTGGCGTTTTATCATTGCATTCTCGCTGATGAACACCACACTTCATTATTTCTTTTTCTATGTCGGCATGTCGCATAGTGAAGGCTCACGGGCTGCAATTCTAAATTCTTTAAGTACTTTCCTAGTGGTACTACTTGCCTGTGCCTGTTTTAAGAGTGACAAACTGACATCGCGAAAGATTCTCGGCTGTATAGTAGGATTCAGTGGCATTATGGCATTGAATCTTGGAGGAGCTGAGAGTGGACAATTCACTTGGTTGGGCGATGGTATGATTATCCTCAATGCTATATGTGGTGCTACGGCTAACCTTATGACTCGAGGATTAAGCCGACGAGTGGATGTGTTTGTAGGAACGGGTTATAGCCTAACTGTCGGAGGTCTGTTGCTTATTATCTTAGGATTTGTTTTGGGTGGAACTCTGCCAAATGTCAACATACTTGGAATCACATGTCTATTACTGCTTATCGCAATTTCCGCCATCGGTTTTGCACTCTACAATAAACTTCTCAGTCTTAATCCTGTAGGAAAGGTGGCTATATATAATTCATTGATTCCAATCGTTGGAACCATTACGTCATGTCTCTGTCTCGGTGAGACATTCCACCTGAAATATGCTTTTGCCGGAGGGCTTGCGGCACTTGGTATATATATTATAAATAAAGGAAAGAACTGACGAAATACCTACTTTTGATTAATCAGTTTTTAAAGCTGTTGGGTGGATGCGACAAAGCAAAAGCCCAACTTTTGAGTATTGCATAGTTCATGGAATCGTCGTACCTTTGCACCCAGAATTTTTAGCCATTTAAAGATAAGACAGAAATGAACGCAACAATTGTAGTTTACGGTTCCTCTACAGGAACTTGCGAGGCTATCGCAGAGAAGATAGCTCAGAGACTTGGCTGTGATGCCATCAATGTACAGGATTTGACATCTGAGGTTGTAGATAATAACCAGAACCTGATTATCGGCACATCGACTTGGGGCGCAGGAGAGTTACAGGATGACTGGTACGATGGTCTTCGAGTTCTTCAGGCAGCCAACCTCAGTGACAAGACTATTGCCCTGTTTGGCTGTGGCGACTGCGAGAGTTATAGCGATACCTTCGTGGGTGGTATTGGTGAGTTGTATAATGGTATTAAGGAGAGCGGTGCTCGTTTCGTAGGAGAGGTCAGCACTGAGGGATATTCCTTTGATGACTCAGAGGCTGTTGTTGACGGAAAGTTCGTGGGCCTGCCCCTCGATGATATTAACGAGGATGACAAGACGGATGCCCGTATCGATGCGTGGGTAGCTGAGATTTCTCCAAACCTTTAATATTGTAAGCGTATGAGACAGATTCCTATAACTCCAGTAGAATTAAAAGTGCTCATGAACCACATCTACGAATATCAGAAAGGTGTGCGCCAGATGATATTGTTCACATGCTCAAAGGAGTATGAACCGTATGTTACTCAAAGGCTTGAGCGACAGAATATCGGTTTTGTAATTCAGCCTGCAGGAAGGAATAATCTTAACTTCTACTTTGGGCGTAAGGAATGTCTCAATGCCATTCGGCTGATTGTCACGCGTCCACTTAACCAACTTACTCCTGAAGAGGATTTTATACTTGGTACGATGCTTGGCTATGATCTCTGTGCTCAATGCGAGAGATACTGTGAGCGTAAAGCCTCATGTGATGGGAAGTGCGGCAGTTGCAAGAAGGCTCAATAGAAATCATTAATAATAATTCATATAGTATTTGTTTAGTTTTAGAAATGGGTGCTAGCCGTGAGGCAAGCACCCATTCTTGCTGTTTGTGATATCTATTTTTGAGTTTCATTATTTTTTTAGGATAATTATTTGGTGGTATCGGGATTTTTACGTATCTTTGTCGCTGAATATTAATCAATAATGAAGCTTATGAAACGACTTTTACTACTTTTGATTTCTGTCTTTGCCCTTGTTTCAGCATCATGGGCAGACCAGATTACTCGTAAGCAGGCTCTTGCCAAGGCTCAGCAGTTCCTTAGCCAGAAAGGTTTGTCTCGTTCGCTGAAAGTCGCTGAGACCCAGATGTCGCGAGCTCGTGCAAGAGGCAAAAGTACGCCCGACTATTATTATGTTTTCAATGCAGGTCAGAATCAGGGCTTTGTTATCATAAGCGGAGATGATGCTACTGAGGAGGTCTTAGGATATTCATCTTCTGGGGCATTTGATTTAAACAATATTCCCCCAGCAATGGAGGCTTTGCTTAATTACTATTCTGAACAGATTAGTATGATTCAGCAGGGTAAAGCTCAGGCAGCACCCAGACGTGTGGCACATTCTGCAGTCTCTCCTTTTATGACTGTGAAATGGAATCAGAGAGAACCATACAATCTTAAGACAATGACTGGTTACTATTCAAATACGGGTGGTACTTTTCAGTGTGTTACAGGATGTGTTGCTACAGCAATGGCTCAGGTCGTTTATCACCAGCATTTCGTAGACAAAATACAATCAGTAATACCTGGTTACCAGAATCAAACTATATATAAGGCAGGTACGGGGTATATGAATGCTATTCCTGCTGGTACTGTATTAGATTGGGCGAATATGCTTGATACCTATACAGGAGACGAAACAGATGTTAAGAAAGAAGCAGTTGCAAACTTGATGATGTATTGTGGTGTGGCTGTTCAGATGCATTACACTAAAGATGTTAGTTCTGCAAGTAATTCAAATATCCCTGATGCTTTAAAAAAATATTTTGGATATAGCAAGGGTACGAGATTTATTAAACGTACTAATTATTCAGATGATGACTGGGATAACCTTATTTATAATGAAATTGCCTCAGGAAGACCTGTGATTTATGGAGGTCAGACAAAAAGTAATTCAGGCCATTCATTTATCGTTCATGGATATGATGGTGCTGGCAAGTATGCTATAAATTGGGGATGGGGAGGATACCAGGATAATTACTTCACTCTCGATAACCTAACTCCTAGTGATCAAGGTACAGGTGGGGGTAAAATTGGTGAAGGTTATAACTTCGATCAGGAAGCTGTGATTAACCTTGCAAAAGAAGATGGAACATTCTCTGAGCAAGTTAGGTTTACTACTGAATCTCTTGCATTATCTAGCAAATCCGTTTTCAACAAAGAAGGATCACAATTTCATATATCATTCAAGGCAAAATTTGTCAGTAGACTTGCTAATACATATGATATTTCTTACAACTTTGCTATTTACAAAGATGGGACGTTCATGGAATATTTGAATCCCAATGGACCATACCAAACGTTCAGTTCGTTTTCTAATTCAAGCTATTTCCCAAGTGATGGAGAAATGAGTATGTATCTCCCATACTGGGATGGTACAAAACTATATAATGCTTTTAGTACTCCTGGTACATATAAGATTGTCCCAGTAAGTAGGGAGGCTTCCTCTTCAGAATGGCTGGAGAATGAAGGAAGCGATAAATATTATCTTACTGCTGTCTGCACTAATACACAATTAACTCTTTATGTGGGTGAACCAGCATCAAACCCAGATCCAGAAGTGTCAGATTCTCAGAGAGATGAGCTGAAGAAGAAGTTTGAGAGTCTGAAGGATAAGATAAGTGGAAAGCAAGAAAAAGTTTCAGCTAATGCAGCAGAAATAGCTAGTCTACAAACTGCTTCAGCTTCCGCAAGTGAGGCTGTTAGTGGATTGGATGATAAGCTTGCATATCTTAAGACTTTGATAGATGGAAGTAAATTGTTGACAGAATCTCTGAAAACTTATTTTACAAATAAGCTCGCTGACCTGAAGACTAAGAATAATCAGTTGAAAGAGGCGTTGTATAAGATTAAGACAAAGCTTGAAACCATCAAAGCTGCAAATGATAATCTGAAACAACAATTAGACAATGCGCTTAAGATTGTCAATGAACAAATAGCTGGTGTAAGTAACATCACTACAACAAAAGCCCTTGACGAAGCTAATGCCAAGGCTACAGACCTAAGTGGCCAGATTGATGTCTATGATGCTGATAAAGTAGAGACAGATATAAAAACAGTTAAGGCTGATTTGACTTCGATAGATGTTAATACTCTTTCTGAGGAGCTTAATGCCCTTGATCCCGATATAGCCAAGGCTATTGCCGATGCGGAAGCAGCTGCGGAAGCGGAAGAAGCGGCTAAGAAACTTGCTGAGGCTAAGGAAAAGTGTAACAAGGCTGTAGAGGATCTTACCAAGGTTATTGATGACCAGACAAAGAAATATAATACGATTGTTGCGAGCCTTGAGGAGCTTAATAAGAAACTGAAGGAGATTGATGATTATATCAAGGATTTCCAAGCTAAGGCGAAGGCTATTTCTGATATGATAGCTGAGATGAAATCTCCATCGGCAGATCGTACTCGTGCTACAGCTGATGAGATAAAGAAATATGAGGATGCCCTCGCAAATCTGAATGCTCAAATTGAAAAGCTCTCAGAGGCAAAGGCAAAAGTAGAGCAGGAGATAAAGAATATCGAAGGCCTGAAGGATAATACTCAGAAGATTATTGATGATGCTACAAAGGTTCGTGATCAGGTCAAGAACGGTTATGCTGATGCGACCTCAACTGAAGCTGTTGAGACAATGATTACTCAGGTGACTGCAGAGACAACATCTCTTAATAGCGATGGTGCCGAGTCGATTAATGCCGTAATCGCAGACATCAATACCCAGATTGCTTCTGTAGAGGCTGAGATTGCTGCTATCAATACCGATGTGGCAGATATTAGCAAGAAAACAGAAGATCTGAACAAGGAGGTTACTGCTGGCATCGGCAATATCTCTATCGATGAGAACGACATCCAAGGCAGATACGATCTTAATGGCCGTCCTGTGGATGCTAACTATAAGGGCGCGATGATTATCAGAATGACAAATGGTAAAACAATTACAATAATTAAACGTTAAATTTTAAAATCAAACGAAAATGAAAAAGTTTATTCTTATGATGGCTATTGCCATTAGCGCAAGTGTTTACACAACTGCAAAGGCTCAGGATGTTATTACCGATCCAGCTCAGCAAGAGGCTGCTATCAAGGCTCAGAAGGAAGCTGAGAAGGCTGCTAAGAAGGAGCAGAAGGCTCTTGAGAAGAAGCAGAAGGAACAGAGAAAGAAGGAGAAGGAGATCAAGAAGCACAATGATGCAGTGAAGAAGGCCAATAAGGCAGCAAAGAATGCAGAGAAAGCTCAGGAAAAGGCTCAGAAGCTCGCTGAGAAATCAGCCCAGAATCCTAGCGACCTGAAGCTTCAGGTAAAGGCTCAGAAGGCTGCCGCAGCTGCTACTAAGGCAAGAATCAAGGCCGATAAACTGGCAAAGAAAGTGGATTAAACGAATTAGGCCTCTCAAATCTGAGAGGCCTGATTCTTTATTTGTATTGACGGAGGGCTGCTATCAGTTCTCCGTTTTCTGTCTTAGTACCTATGGTGATTCTAAGGCAGTTCTGACATAGCTGCACCCGATTGCGGTTACGGACGATTATTCCCTTGTCAACGAGATAGTTGTATATCTTCGTAGCATCGCTCATCTTGGCAAGGAAGAAGTTGGCATCAGTAGGATACACCTCTTCACAGATAGGCAGCATTTTGAATGCCTCCATCATACGGCCTCGCTCATCAAGGAGAATCTTCACCCACTTGTCAACCTCGAACGGGTCTTTCAGAGCCTCGAGAGCCTGTTGCTGAGTGAGCAGATTTACATTATAAGGATACTTCACCTTATTAAATATATCTATGATATCCTTCGAGGCAAAAGCCATACCCAGGCGGATAGCTGCACAGCCCCAAGCCTTTGACATCGTATTGAGCACGATGAGGTTAGGATATTTTGCGAGTTCAGAGCGGAATGACTTCTGGGCGGAGAAATCGCTATATGCCTCGTCAACGATGACAATACCCTCAAAACTCTCTATCACCTTTGCAATCTCCTCGCGGTTGATATTATTTCCCGTTGGATTATTAGGTGAGCATATCCAGATAATCTTCGTGTTTGCATCAGTAGCGGCCAAAAGCTTATCTGCCGTAATCTGATAATGATCATCGAGCAGCACAGGGCGATACTCAACATCATTGATATCAGCGCAAACCTTATACATGCCGTAGGTTGGTTCGATGGCAACGACATTATCCTTGCCAGGATTGCAGAAACAACGATATGGCAGGTCAATAGCCTCGTCGCTTCCATTTCCAAGGAAGATACAATCCTCTGGCACACCCTTAACCTTCGATAGCTTAGCCTTCAGCTCCAGCTGCAAAGGATCGGGATAGCGGTTGAATGGGGAATTATAAGGGTTCTCGTTGGCATCTAGGAATACACGTGCCTCTCTGCCAGCATACTCGTTCCTGGCGCTGCTATAAGGTGCCAGATTCCATATATTTTTCCTGCAAAGCTCTTCAAGCTTAACCATTATTTTATATTTCTTATTTTTTATTTTTTATTTCTTCGCGATTTTTGCCAGTCTCACCGTCATCGCATTCTTATGTGCATCCAGCTGCTCGGCTTCTGCCATAAGCTCTACGGCATGACCGATACTGCGTATACCCTCTTCCGTGAGATGCTGGTATGTTATCTTCCGGCAGTAGCTGTCGAGGTTTACTCCGCTATAAGCCGTAGCATATCCGTGAGTGGGCAGCGTGTGATTCGTTCCGCTGGCATAGTCGCCGGCACTCTCGCAGGCATACTGTCCGAGGAACACACTACCCGCATTTACAATCTTCTCAGCCACCTGCTCATAATCCTCTGTCTGGATAATAAGATGCTCTGGGGCATAGGCATTAGAGAGTGCGATGGCATCGCTGATGCTGCTTACCAGAACCAGCTGAGAGTTCTCGAGCGTCTTCTGGGCAATCTCCTTACGAGGCAGTTTGTCGAGCTGATTGCTCACCTGCTTTTGTACGTCGTCGATAACTTTACTTGAGGTGGTGATAAGGAATACCTGCGAGTCGATGCCGTGTTCTGCCTGTGACAACAGATCGGCTGCCACAAACTCTGCATTTGCGGTATCATCGGCAATGACACAAACCTCCGATGGTCCTGCCGGCATATCGATAGCCACATCGTGCAGGCTAACCTGTTGCTTGGCAGCCATCACGTATTGGTTGCCAGGGCCGAAGATCTTATAGACCTTAGGCACGGACTCCGTACCGTAAGCCATTGCTCCGATAGCCTGAACGCCGCCAGCCTTGAATATCTTGCTTACCCCAGCCACTTTTGCCGCCATCAGAATGGCAGGGTTCACCTTGCCTTGACGGTTTGGAGGGGTACATAATACAATCTCCTTACATCCTGCAATCTTAGCGGGAGTGGCCAGCATCAGCACCGTAGAGAAGAGTGGGGCAGTGCCTCCAGGAATATAAAGACCAACCTTTTCGATAGCTACGCTCTTCTGCCAACAAACCACTCCTGGTTGTGTCTCCACTTTCTTCGAACGGAACCGCTGTGACTCGTGGAAGGCCTTGATGTTTGAGTGAGCCAGGCGGATAGCCTCTTTGAGCTCCTCGCTTACGAGTGTCTCAGCCTCCTCGATCTCTTCCTTGCTTACCTCGAGTGTAGGCAGGTCAACATGGTCGAACTTCAGTTCATAGCCTTTCACGGCTTCATCGCCACGCTGACGTACATCAGCCAGCACCGATGCCACCGTCTGATTCAGTTGTGATACATCCAGATGCGGACGCTCAACAATCTTCTTCCACTCTGATTTTTCAGGATATCTAATTATGTTCATAATATCATTTTTTCGATTGGTGTCACGAGGATACCCTGGGCTCCCATCTCCTTCAGTTTGCCGATAATCTCCCAGAACTGCTTCTGGTCGAGCACGGTGTGTACAGAGCACCACTCATCGTCGGCCAGGGGAATGATCGTAGGACTCTTCAATCCTGGCAACACATCGATGATCTCCTGCAGACGAGCCTTAGGAGCGTTCATGCGAACATATTTCTTATCCTCTGCATCCTTAACGGCCTTGAAACGGAACAGCATCTGCTCCAGTATTTCTCGCTTCTCCTGAGAGAGGTTCTTGTTGCCGATGAGCAATGCCTCGCTCTGCATCACTACCTCCACCTCGCGGAGATTATTGCTTACGAGGGTAGAGCCGCTGCTTACGATATCGAAGATAGCATCGGCAAGTCCGATACCCGGGCTGATCTCTACACTACCTGTGATAACATGTATCTCGGCATTGATACCGTTCTTATCGAGGAACTTACGGAGGATGGCAGGATAGCTTGTGGCAATCTTCTTGCCATCAAACCACTCCACACCTTTATAGTCAATCTCCTTGGGGATAGCCAGTGAGAGACGGCACTTTGAGAAACCCAGGCGAGAGATGATATCCGCATCCTCACCACGCTCTACAAACTCGTTCTCACCAACCACGCCGATATCGGCAACACCCGATGCAACGCTCTGTGGGATATCATCATCACGAAGATAAAGCACCTCGAGTGGGAAGTTGCCTGACTGCACCAGAAGGGTGCGCTTTGATGCACTAACCTTGATGTCTGCTTCGGCCAGCAGATTCATCGTATCTTCAAAAAGTCGTCCTTTTGACTGTACTGCGATTCTTAACATACTAACGTTAAAGTCTAATATTCTCTTAAAATTCGCTGCAAAATTACGCAAAAATGTCTGAATGTGCAAGAAAATGATTACTTTTGCACCAAAATAAACCGTAGTTTTCACAGATTGACACAGTTTTTAAATAAATATACGTTTTTTCTGGCAGTTCTTCTGCTTGTTTCCTGCTCTGACAAGAAGCAGGAGAAGGTAGTTACTCCCTGGGGTGAAGTGCTCGATGAGGAGCCTGACAGCATTGATGCTTCTGACGACTTCGATCTCCACGAGATACAACACAGCGGCCAACTGATACTTGCCACTATAAGCGGTCCTCAGACATATTATGACTATCACGGCCGACAGCTTGGAACCCAGTATCTGCTTGTCCAGCGTCTTGCCGACAAGATAGGTGTTGGTATCAGAGTCGAGATATGCCGTGACTCAACGGAACTCGCAGCGAAATTTGCTGAGGGTGAGGTCGACATCGTCGCATGGCCTACACCTGGCGCTATCGAGGTGAATCCAGAGAGTCCGCTGCTTGCAAAAGAGTGGAAAGGCTGGTATAAGCCTGAGTTTATCGATGAGGTGAAGAAGGAAGAGACGGCCTTGCTGACCACTCAGCGGGTAAGGCGTCATGTGTTCTCACCGATGCTTGATAAGAAGGGTGGCGTCATCTCTCATTACGATAAGCTCTTCATGCAGTACTCTATGCCTATCCGCTGGGATTGGCGATTGATGGCAGCCCAATGTTATCAGGAGTCAACCTTCGATCCCAAGGCGGTATCGTTTGCTGGGGCAAGGGGACTGATGCAGATTATGCCTGGCACGGCCGATGTCCTTGGTTTGCCTCGCGATAAGATGTACGACCCGGAACAGAATATTGCCGCCGCAGCTAAGTATCTCGGACAACTGGAGGGTAAGTTTGGTGATATCCGCGACAGGGCTGAGCGCACTAATTTTGTCCTGGCGTCGTATAATGGCGGCATCCATCATATCCGCGATGCTATGGCTCTGGCTCAGCGCGATGGTAAGAATCCTCACCGTTGGAGAGAGGTGGCAGAGTATGTGCTTAAGCTTGCTACGCCTAAGTACTACAACGACCCGATAGTGAAACACGGCTATATGCGTGGATCAGAGACGGTGGATTATGTATCTAAGATACGTCAGCGCCATCAGGGATATATGGGTGTGAAGGTTAAGACAGCGCCTCTCGGCTTCCATCCCTCGCAGCCTCGTAAGGCCGACAAACGAAAGAAGAAATATGATATATAACCATTCAGCCCCTCTCAATTCGAGAAGGGCTGAATCAGTCTTAAAGCATTCCTTTGGTACTCGGCAGCTCGTAGTGATAGATATCTCTTCGCACCGCCATCTTAAGACTCCGTGCGAGTGCTTTGAATATTCCTTCTATCTTATGATGCTCGTTCTGACCCTCGGCCTTGATGTTGAGATTCATCTTCGCGGCATCGCTGAGGCTTTTGAAGAAATGTAAGAACATTTCGGTGGGCATCTCGCCAATTTTCTCACGTTTGAACTCAGTATCCCAAACCAGCCAGGGACGTCCTCCGAAGTCGAGAGCCACGCTGCAAAGACAGTCGTCCATAGGCAGACAATAGCCGTATCTCTCAATGCCTCGCTTATTGCCCAGAGCCGTGAGGATACACTCTCCGAGCGCGATGGCAGTATCTTCTATTGTGTGATGCTCATCCACTTCGAGGTCACCCTTTGTATGGATCATGAGGTCCATCATTCCGTGCTTGCCTATCTGCTCGAGCATGTGGTCAAAGAATCCCAATCCGGTAGAGATATCGCACTTGCCCGTGCCATCGAGGTTGACCTTAATGTGTATATCTGTTTCTTTGGTTTTTCTGCTCACTTCTGCGATTCTCTCTCCTGCGAAAAGTATCTCGCAAATCTTGTCCCACGACATCTGTTCGTCGCTAAGAACCAGTGATTTACAGCCTATGTTTAAAGCAAATTGTCGGTCGGTCTCCCTGTCGCCTATCACATAGCTGTTGGCGATGTCATACTCAGGATTATTCATGTATTTCTCCACCATGCCTGTACCAGGTTTGCGGGTTGGAGCATTGTCTTCTTGGAAATGTGGGTCGATGAGTATCTCGTCGAATGTGATACCCT
>Ga0310695_10006639_pt1 | contig 18973 bp, 17 predicted proteins | sample RumenRJG_04DNA_FD_203882 | JGI IMG/M metagenome (GOLD analysis project Ga0310695, IMG submission 203882) | Bovine rumen microbial communities from Lethbridge, Alberta, Canada - RJG_04 (v2) (version 2) | ecosystem: Host-associated > Mammals > Digestive system > Stomach > Rumen | place: Canada...
ATCAAAATAATGAAAGGCAGAACACTATGAAAGAGTACAAATTTTTCCTGATTGACATCGAAGACCATGTAGCTCTCGTAACCATCAACAATCCCAAGGCCCTGAACGCTCTGAGCTCCCCCGTCGTTCTGGAAATGATCGACGTGATGCAGGAGATCTCCGCGATGAAGGACGTGCGCTGCGTCATCCTGACCGGTGCCGGCGAGAAGTCCTTTGTGGCTGGCGCTGACATCAAGGAGATGTACGAGATGGATCCCGCTCAGGGCAAGGCCTACGGCATCCTGGGCAGCAAGGCTTTCCAGATCATCGAGAACATGCCGCAGCCCGTTATCGCTGCTGTCAACGGCTTCGCTCTCGGCGGCGGCTGCGAGCTGGCCATGGCCTGCGACATCCGCATCGCTGCTGACACCGCTTCCTTTGCGCAGCCCGAGTGCGGCCTGGGCATCATCCCCGGCTTCGCCGGCACCCAGCGTATGTCCCGCCTGTGCGGCAAAGGCTTTGCCAAGATGATGATCTACACCTGCAACCGCATCAAGGCCGACGAGGCTCTTGCTGTTGGCCTGGTGCAGAAGGTCGTTCCTCTGGAAGAGCTGATCCCCGCCGCCAAGAAGATGGCCTCCAAGATCGCTTCCAACAGCCCCAACGCTGTGCAGCTGGCCAAGTCCGCCATCAACCAGGGCTATGAGATGGACTTCGTCTCCGGCAACCTGTTTGAGTCCAACCTGTTCGGTCTCTGCTTTGCCAACTCCGACCAGGTCGAAGGCATGGGCGCTTTCGTCAACAAGGGCAAGGCTGTCTTCACCGGCGAGCCTCTCCCCAAGAAGTAATTCCCAGCAGCACTTAACGTATTTTAATACGTGATTTTTTGGAGGTTAAAGAGTTATGGTAAAATTCGTAACTGCGGCTGAAGCAGTTGCCGCTATCAAAGACGGCGATACCATCGGTTTCTCCGGCTTTGTCGGAAGCGTTCATCCTGAAGAAGTAACCGCTACCATCCAGAAGTCCTTCCTGGAGACCGGTCATCCTGCCGGCCTGACCATCGTCTATGCCGCTGGCCAGGGCGACGGCAAGGAGAGAGGCCTGAACCATCTGGGTGAGGAAGGCCTGGTTGCCAAGATCATCGGCGGTCACTATGGCCTGACCCCGCGGATCCAGAAGCTGGCCCTTGAGAACAAGTGCGCTGCTTACAACTTCCCCCAGGGCGTCATCTCCCACCTGTTCCGTGACATCGCGGCCCGCAAGCCCGGCGTCATCACCCATGTGGGTCTGAAGACCTTCGTTGACCCCCGCCTGGAAGGCGGCAAGCTCAACGAGCTGGCCAAGAACGACGATCCCGTTCAGCTGATCGAGATCAACGGTGAAGAGAAGCTGCTCTACAAGTCCCTGCCCATCAATGTCGGCCTGATCCGCGCCACCTTCGCGGATACCCACGGCAACCTGAGCTTCCAGCATGAGGCTCTGTATGCTGAGGCCGTTTCCATTGCACAGGCTGCCAAGGCCTCCGGCGGTATCGTCATCGTCCAGGTAGAGGACGTTGTCGAGTACGGTAACCTGGATACCCGCTTCGTGAAGATCCCCGGCATCTATGTGGACTACGTTGTGAAGGCCGACAAGGCCAACCACCTGCAGACCAACGGCCAGTTCTACAATCCCGCTTACTCGGGAGAGATCCGCGTTCCCATGGACGCAGTTGCTGCTATGCCCATGAGCGAGCGTAAGATCATGGCTCGTCGTGCCGCTATGGAGCTGGTTCCCAACTCCGTGGTCAACCTGGGCATCGGCGTTCCCGAAGGCGTTGCTGCTGTTGCTGCCGAGGAAGGCCTGGGCGATCAGCTGTGCCTGACCGCTGAGGGCGGCACTGTCGGCGGCATCCCCATGGGCGGCGGCGACTTCGGCGCGGCCTGCAACCCCGACTGCATCCTGGATCAGCCCTACCAGTTCGACTTCTATGATGGCGGCAACCTGGATCTGGCCTGCCTGGGTCTGGCTGAGATGGACGAGAAGGGCAACATCAACGTGTCCAAGTTCGGTCCCAAGATCGCCGGCTGCGGCGGCTTCATCAACATCACCCAGAACGCCAAGAAGGTCGTCTACTGCGGCACCTTCACCGCCGGCGGTCTGAAGGTCGCTGTTCAGGACGGCAAGCTGGTCATCCTGCAGGAAGGCAAGAAGGACAAGCTGGTCAAGTCTGTTGAGCAGGTCACCTTCTCCGGTGAGTATGCCCAGTCCGTCGGTCAGCCCGTTCTGTACGTCACCGAGCGTGCAGTCTTCAAGCTGACTCCGGAAGGCGTTGAGCTGACCGAGGTTGCTCCCGGCATCGACATTGAGAAGGACATCCTGGCCCACATGGGATTCAAGCCCATCATCAAGGACGTCAAGCTCATGGACGAGCGTCTGTTCCGCGAGGAGAAGATGGGTCTGACCCTCTGATCCCAAGAAAGTCTGCGCGGCGTTTTTCCTAAAAGAAACGGCGCGCGAAACGCCCAAAGCATCATAAGGTCTGCCCGGGGTGCGATCCCTCGGGACGTGCCACACGGGCAGACCGCTCATGATTCGGGCGTTGGTTTCGTAAAGTACCTCGTAAGGGTCCGGAAACGGACCGAGGTATGGAGATATTTTTAGGAGGAAAAAAGTATGACCATCAATGAGATGAGCATTGGTCAGCAGGCCAGCTGGACCAAGACCGTCACTGAGACTGATGTGTACATGTTTGCCGGTATCACCGGTGACCTGAACCCCGCTCATGTGAACCAGGTTGCGTCTGAGAAGACCATGTTCAAAGGCCGTATCGCCCATGGTATGCTGGGCGCTGGCTTCATTTCCGCTGTCCTGGGCATGTATCTGCCCGGCCCCGGCACCATTTACATGGGCCAGGAACTGAAGTTCACCGCTCCCGTACACATTGGTGACACGATCACCGCCACCGGCACCGTCGCCGAGCTGAACCTCGAGAAGAACATCGCGAAGATTGAGACCGTCTGCACCAACCAGGACGGCAAGGTCGTCATCAAGGGCATGGCCACTGTTATGCCCCCCAAAGCGTAAACCCGTATCCCCAAACAAAAAAACTAAAATAGGAGACATTTTATGAGTTTAGCTGCTATTTTCATCGGCCTTGCTTTGCTGATGTTCCTGGCTTTCCGCGGCCACTCCATCATCTGGGTCGCGCCTGTCTGCGCTGCGTTCGTCGCTCTGTGCGGCGGCCTGAACCTGCTGGATGCGTACACCAACACCTACATGCAGGGCGCTGCTGACTACTTCAAGACCTGGTTCCCCGCCTTCATGCTGGGCGCTGTTTACGGCAAGGTCATGGACCTGACCGGTTCCGCCCGTTCCCTCGGCTCCAAGCTGGTCAGCTGGATCGGCGCCAAGAACGCCATGCTGGCTGTCGTTCTCCCCTGCATGCTGATGACCTACGGCGGCATTTCCCTGTTCGTCGTCGTGTTCGTTATCTATCCCATGGGCTATGCTATCTACCGTGCTGCTGATATCCCCCGCACCAAGCTGCCCGGCGCCATCGCCTGCGGTGCTTTCGGCATCACCATGACTGCTGTCCCCGGCTCTCCCCAGATCCAGAACCTGATCCCCATGCAGTTCTACGGCACTCAGCCCACCGCCGCTCCCGCTCTGTCCATCGTGGCTTGCATCCTGATCGGCCTGCCTGCCCTGATCTGGCTGCAGTGGGATATCAACAAGGGCCGCAAGGCTGGCCTGCACTTCGTGGAAGATGACAAGTTCGTCGAAGCCGAGCACAAGGAGATGCCCTCCTGGCACTGGCTCGCCGGTCTCATTCCCATCATCGTTGTTATCGTTCTGCTGAACGTCGTGAAGACCCACATCGTCGTGGCTCTGCTTGGCGGCATCATCGTCTGCTGCCTGATGAACCTGAACCAGGCCAAGGTCCTGCTGCCCGCCATCTCCGAGGGTGCCAACGGCTCCATGACCGCTATCATGAACACCTCCTGCGCTGTCGGTTTCGGCACCGTTGTCAAGGCTGTTCCTGGTTTCGCCGTTCTGACCGACGCCATGCTGAACATGCCCGGCTCCATCCTCTTCTCCGAGGCTGTTGCTGTTAACGTTCTGGCCGGCGCCACCGGCTCCGCTTCCGGCGGTATGTCCATCGCTCTGACCGCTCTGGCTCCCAAGTACCTGGAGATCGCGAATCAGGTCGGTATCTCTCCCGATACCCTGCACCGTATCGCTTCCATCTCCTCCGGCGGTCTGGACTCCCTGCCCCACAACGGCGCTGTTCTGACCCTGCTGGCGGTTTCTCACTGCACGCACAAGGAGTCCTACTGGGGCATCTGCGTGACCACCGTTATCATCCCCGTGGTCATGTCCCTGGTGCTGGCTCTGGTTTGGGGTCTGTTCATCTGATCCTGACAGGTCAAAGCAACACTACTTACAAAAAAAGAACCGAGAGAAATCTCTCGGTTCTTTTTCTATTCTATCTGAAGGCAAACCAAAAATGCAATGAGAGTGGACATCAGAGCCGCGGGGGAGCACATGGGGGCAAGACCCATCAATTGTCAACCCGTCGCAGCGAGGCCGGTTGACAATCCGGGGCTCCTGCCGTATGATGATACCATCTTTTCGGAAAGAAGGCTTTTCCATGAAGCACATACAGATCCGGGAGCTGTCCCTCGCCGCCATGGGCGTGGCGCTGATCGCTGTCTGCTCCTGGATCTCCGTCCCCTCCCTGCTGCCCACCATGGTCCCCTTTACCCTGCAGACCTTCGCCGTCTGCCTTGTAACGGCGCTGTTTGGTCTGAAGCTGGGGCTCTGGACTGTGGGCTGCTACATCCTGCTGGGAGCGGTGGGGGTCCCGGTGTTTGCCGGCTTCAAGGCGGGCGTCGGCGCGCTGCTGGGCACCACCGGCGGCTATATCGTGGGCTTCCTCTTCACCGCCCTGGCCGTAGGCCTGGCGGTGGACCGGCTGGGCCGCAGGGTCCCCGTGCTGCTGAGTGCCATGGCGCTGGGCATCCTGCTGTGCTATGCCTTTGGGACCGCCTGGTTCGTGCTGGTCTACAGCCGCAGCAGCGGCGCCATCGGCGCGGCCACGGCCCTGGCCTGGTGTGTGCTGCCCTATTTGATCCCCGACGCGGTCAAGATCGTCCTGGCGGTATTCCTCACCGGACGGCTGTATCCGCTTTTGCAGAGGAGGGTTTTCCCATGACAAAGGAGCTTGTACTGGAACAGCTGTGGCAGAACGCGGACCGCTATGTGTCCGGCGCGGAACTGGCCCGGCGGCTGCAGCTGAGCCGCAGCGCCGTCTGGAAGGCAATCGAGCAGCTGCGGGTTGAAGGATATCAGATCGAGTCTGTCACCAACCGGGGCTACCGTCTCTCCTCCCGGAGCGACGTGCTCAGTGTCGAGGGACTGCGGCGCTGCCTGCGGCACCGGGACATCGAGCCCCGGGTCTACAAAAGCATCAGCTCCACCAACACGGTCCTGAAGGACCTGGCCAACCAGGGGGCTGCCGAGGGGCTGGCCCTGATCGCCGGGGAACAGACGGCGGGCCGCGGCCGTATGGGCCGCAGCTTCTATTCCCCGGCGGACACCGGCGTGTATATGAGTCTGCTGCTCCGGCCGGAGCGCAGCGCCGCGGAGGCCACCCGCCTCACCGCCTGCGCCGCCGTGGCCGCGGCTCAGGCCATTGAGGCGCTGTCCGGCCGGGAGACGCAGATCAAGTGGGTCAACGATATTCTGATCGACGGTCGGAAGGTCTGCGGCATCCTCTCCGAGGCCTCCATCGACTGTGAGAGCGGCCAGATGCGCTATGTGATCGTAGGCATCGGCATCAACACCCGGCTGCCTGCGGCGGACTTCCCGGAGGAGTTGCGGGACACAGCGGGGGCTGTCTTCCCCCAGGCCCGGCCGCCGGAGCTGCGCTGCCGTCTGGCGGCGGCGGTGCTGGACGGGCTGATGGATCTGTACGAGCAGGGAGACGACGAGACCTGTTTTGTCGAATACAAAAAGCGCTCCCTGGTCCTGGGGCAGCCGGTGCTTCTCCTGTCCCCCGGGAAGGACGCCGTTCCCGCCACGGTGCTGGACCTGGAACGGGACTACGCCCTGCGCGTTCGTTACGAGGACGGCAGCATCCACCGGATCAACGCCGGTGAGGTCAGCCTCCGGCAATATTTGCACACATAACAGACAGAGAGGCCTCCGCGACATGTGCGCCGCGGAGGCCTCTCTCTGTGCGTATATCGGTTTTTTACAGCTTGGAGCGGATCAGCGCGCCCAGGCGGCGCATGCCCTCGTCGATCTTCTCCGGGGTCACGTTGCCGTAACTGACGCGCATGCAGTTCCTGCCTTCGCCGGTGCCGCCCACGAAGAAGCCCGCCCCGGCCACATAGGCCACCTTGGCAGCTGCGGCCTCCTTGAGAAGTTCGGTGGTGTCGATGCCGCCGGGCAGCTCCACCCAACTGAACAGGCCGCCGTCGGGGAAGACCCATTTGGTGCCTTCCGGCATGTACTTTTCCAGGGCGGCCATCATGGCGTCCCGCCGCTCCTTGTGGATGGCGCAGGCCTTTTTCAGATGCTCCTCGTATAAACCCCGCGCGAAGAACTCCGCGCACAGGATCTGGGGGATCATGGAGGTGTGGGAGTTGGTGGCGGTCTTGGCGTCCATCAGCTTTTCCAGGATCTTTCGATCCGCGTATACGTAGCCTAGGCGGCTGCCCGGGGAGAAGATCTTGGAGAAGCTGTTGGCCAGCACCGTGTGGCCGGTCTTGTCATAGGCCTTGATGGGCTTGAGCTCCTGTCCGCTGTAGCGCAGGTCCCGGTAGGGATCGTCCTCCAGGATCAGCACGTCGTACCGGCTGCCCAGCTCCGCCAGCTTTTCCCGCCGGTCCGCCGGCAGGGTCTTGCCCGTGGGATTCTGGAAGGTGGGGATCACGTAGACCATCTTGGGGCGGTACTGTTGGATCTTGGCCTCCACATCCTCCATCAGAAGGCCCTGCTCGTCGCAGGCACAGCCGACGCATTTGGCCTGGAACATCTCGAAGATCTCCACACAGTGGACAAAAGTGGGCGATTCGCAGAGGATCACGTCTCCCGGATCGATAAACACCTGGCACAGCAGGTTCATGGTCTCCAGGCCGCCGTTGACAATGAGGATATCGCCCGGGTCCGCCATGACGCCCTTGGGTATCAGCAGCTTTTCCGCCACGATCTGCCGCAGCTGGCGCACGCCCTGCACCGGGCCGTACTGCAGCGCCTCCACGCCCCGCTGCTCCCGGGCGAGCACCTCCGAGGCGATCTGCCGCACTTCCTCCACCGGCAGCGCGTCCGAGGCGGGCGCGCCTCCGCCGAAGGAGATGGTCTCCGGGTCGCCCATGGCGGAGAACAGGCCCCGGATGATCTCAGCGGAGCCGGCCATATACTCCATACGTTTCGCGAATTCTGGCATAGAAATCTCCTCTCTTGGCATACTAAAAGTGTTCTTTCTCTGTTTAGCATAGTACACAATTTTCTTCCCTTTTGCAAGGGCAGATCTCCCCGGTTTCGGGCACATGGCTGAAAGACGGCGTCTTCCCCGGCAGAAAGAAAAAAACGCCTTGCCTCCGGGGCATGGTTGGGATAAAATAAAAAAAAACAAGGAGGTACCGCCTATGTCAAAAATCACCCGCAGCCCCGCCACGGACGCGGAACTCCAGCTGATGGACAAGTACTGGCGCGCGGCCAACTATCTCACCGCCTGCCAGCTGTATCTGCTGGACAATCCCCTGCTGGAAAAGCCCCTGAGCTCTGAACACATCAAGAAAAAGATCGTCGGCCACTGGGGCACCTGCCCGGGCCAGAACTTCATCTATACCCACCTGAACCGGGTCATCAAGGAATTCGACCTGGATATGATCTATCTCTCCGGCCCCGGCCATGGCGGCAACGCCATGGTGGCCCAGGACTGGCTGGACGGCAGCTATCAGGAGGTCTATCCGGACATCAGCCAGGACCGGGAGGGCATGCAGCGGCTCTTCAAGCGCTTTTCCTTTCCCGGCGGTATCCCCAGCCATGTGGCGCCGGAGACCCCGGGCTCCATCAATGAGGGCGGCGAACTGGGCTATTCCCTGGCCCACGCCTTCGGCGCCGTCACGGACAACCCCACGCTGATCGCCGCCACCGTGGTGGGCGACGGCGAGGCCGAGACCGGCCCCCTGGCCACCTCCTGGCAGCTGAACAAGTTCCTCTCCGCCGAGACCGACGGCGCGGTGCTGCCCATTTTGCACCTGAACGGCTACAAGATCGCCAACCCCACCGTCCTGGCCCGCATCCCCCACGAGGAGCTGGAGAGCTTCTTTGTGGGCTGCGGCTGGCAGCCCTATTTCGTGGAGGGCGACGACCCGGCCCAGATGCACCGGAAGATGGCCGACACTCTGGACGAATGCATCGAGAGCATTTTGAAGTTCCAGCAGGCCGCCCGGGAAGGGGGCTGCAAGGATCGCCCCCGCTGGCCTATGATCGTGCTGCGCACGCCCAAGGGCTGGACCGGCCCGGACTTTGTGGACGGGGCTAGAGTGGAGGGCTACTGGCGCGCCCATCAGGTGCCCATCCAGCCGGACTCCGCCGAGCATATCCGCCAGATCGAGAACTGGCTGAAGAGCTATAAGCCCGAGGAACTGTTCGACGCAAACGGCGTGCCGGTTTCGGAGCTGCGGGAGTTGCCGCCCAAGGGCAAGAGCCGCATGGGCGCCAACCCCCACGCCAACGGCGGCCAGCTGATGCGGGATCTGCGCATGCCGGACTTCCGGGATTACGGGGTACAGGTCCCCTTCCCCGGCGCGGTGGAGGCCCAGGACATGGCGGAGCTGGGCAAATTCGTGCGGGATATCTACAAGCTCAACGGGGACGCGCGCAACTTCCGTTCCTTCGGCCCCGACGAGACCACCTCCAACCGGCTGACCCCGGTGTTCGAGGTCACGGACCGGGCCTGGAACGGCGACGTGTACGACTATGACGACCACCTGGATGAGAACGGTCGGGTCATGGACTCCATGCTGTCCGAGCACGTGTGCCAGGGCATGCTGGAGGGCTACCTGCTCACCGGCCGCCACGGCTTCTTCAACAGCTATGAGGCCTTCATCCGCATCGTGGACTCCATGTTCTCCCAGCACGCCAAATGGCTGAAGGTCTGCAACCAGCTGCCCTGGCGGGCCAAGATCTCATCCCTCAACTATGTGCTGGCCTCCAACGTCTGGCAGCAGGACCACAACGGCTTCACCCACCAGGATCCGGGCTTTTTGGATCACATGGTCAACAAGAAGGCCGACGTGGTGCGTTTGTACCTGCCTCCCGACGCCAACTGCCTGCTCAGCTGCTTCGATCACTGCATCCGCAGCAGGAATTATGTAAACTGTATCGTGGCTTCCAAGCATCCCCGCCCCCAGTGGCTGACCATGGAGCAGGCGGTGAAGCACTGCACCCAAGGCATCGGCATCTGGCAGTGGGCCAGCACCGACGAGGGTGAGGAGCCGGACATCGTCATGGCCTGCTGCGGCGACACGCCTACGCTGGAGACCCTGGCGGCGGTCACCATCCTGCGGGACGCCTTCCCGGAGCTGAAGATCCGGGTCGTCAACGTGGTGGACCTGATGCGCCTGCAGGCGGACACCCAGCATCCCCACGGCATGAGCAACCAGGAATACGATCTGCTGTTCACCAGGGACAAGCCCATCCTCTTCGCCTTCCACGGCTATCCCAGCCTGATCCACGAACTGACCTACAAGCGGGTCAACAAGAACCTGCACGTGCGCGGCTACATCGAGGAGGGCACCATCACCACGCCCTTCGACATGCGCGTGCTCAACAAGCTGGACCGCTTCAACCTGGTCATGGCGGCGGTGTACAACCTGCCCCAGCTGGGCAACCGGGGCGCCTATCTGATCCAGCAGATGAAGGACAAGCTGGTGGAGCACAAGCAGTATATCGCCAAATACGGCGAGGATCTGCCGGAAGTCTCTGAATGGAAGTGGAAATAAGCGATTCCCCCCCCATATACGCAGCAAAGTCCGAGCCATGATCGGCTCGGGCTTTTGCTGTTTTTATTCGCGCCTTCAGACTTCCTCCCGGGCGGCGTCGATGAGGTTCTTGTAAAAATCCACCGCGCCCGGCAGGCAGGCGTATTCGATGTTTTCGTTGAGCCCGTGCATGCCCTGCATCTGCTCCGGCCCGTAGACCACCGGGGCGAAGCGGATGCAGGTGTCGCAGATCTCCTGGTAGCAGCGGGCGTCGGTGGCGCCGGTCATCACATAGGGGCAGGCAGGCAGACCGGGGAAGGTCTTCTCCACCACCCGCACGGCCCGCTGCCAGGCGGGGCCGTGGATATCCACCGCCCGGGTATAGTCGCTGGCCAGGATCACCTGGGTCTCGATATCGTGCTTTTTGGCCAGATCCTCGATGATGCGCAGGCTCTCGTCCATACCCTGGTGGGGGATAAAGCGCATGTTGGCCCAAACCGCCGCCTCCTGGGGCATCACGTTGCAGGCATCCGAGCCGGACTGCATGGTAAAGGCGATGGTGGTGCGCAGCATGGCGGCGCCCTGGCTGGAGATGGAGGGCATGACCTTCAGCAGCAGCGGCTTAAAGAGCCAAAGGTTCCCGAACAGCAGCCGCATGCCGAAGCTGGCATAGGGGGCGAGCCCTTTGAACATGGCCGCCACCTCCGGCTCGAAGCCGGCCTTGAAGGGATTGCGGGTCTCCACATGGTGCTCGAAAGCCGCCAGCCTTGCGATGGGCGTGTGGGCCGGGGGCGCGCTGGCATGGCCACCGTTGGAGCGGGCGGTGAACTTCACGTCCGCCTTGCCTTTTTCAAAGACGCCCATCATGGCGAAATTGCCCTTGATCCCGGCGATGGGATCGGTGATGATGCCGCCGCCCTCGTCGCAGACCAGGAAGGGCTTCACGCCCCGGCGCTTCAGCTCCGCCACCAGCTTGGGGCAGCCGGGCCCGGCAAACTCCTCCGTACAGGAGGAGGACAGATACACGTCCTGGGGCGGCACATAGCCTGCCGCCAGCAGCTCCTCCACCGCCTGGAAAAAGGCGAAGACGGAGCACTTGGTGTCGGAGGCGCCGCGGCCCCAGACCTTGCCCTCGGCGATATCGCCGGAGAAGGGGCCGTGCAGCCACTCCCCTTCCGCGGGCACCACGTCCTGGTGGCTCATGAGGACGATGGACTTGTCGCGGCTCTCCCCCTTCCAGAAAAAGAGCAGGTTACCGTCGATCTCCGTCTTCTCCAGCTTCTCGTGTACCAGGGGGAAGAGCTCTTCCAGCAGACGGTGGAAACCCAGGAATTTGTCCAACTGGGGATCCTCCGGGTCGGACACGGTCTCATAGCTCACCATGCGGGAGAGGGTCCGTGCGTAGCGCTCCGCCCGCTCCGGATCGGGCGCCGGCACATAGGTGGAGCGTCTGGCCGGGGTCAGAAGGGTCCGGACCAGGGCGATCAGCAACAGCAGCAGCAACAGGGCCGGCAGGCCCAGAAGGATGTACAGGACGATCATGCGGCACCGGCTTTCTTCTTATACTGCAGCCAGGCGATCAAAATGGCGATGCCGCCGCTGGGCAGGATCATGAAGCTGGTGGACGAGGTCAGCGAGGGCACCAGGATGAACAGCAGGCTCATAAGCACGAAGGGGATCACCGCGATATCCAGGTTCCGGCGGAAGTACTTGTAGGCCATGGCGCCGAACAGGGCGGGCACCACATTGTCGAAGGCGGGCTGCAGCACCGGGGACTGGAGGATGGGCTGCAGCGGAATCAGCAGCAGCACGCCCAGGGCCAGGACCAGGATGGTCACCAGGGAGGAGGTGGCGATGGACAGGGTGGAGATGATCTCGTTCTCCGGCGTGCCCGCCTTGACGCCCACGATGTCCCGGGCGTTGACCGCGCAGGGGATCTTCATATTGATGAGATTGCCGGTGATGAAGGCCAGGTAGCCGCCGCCGGCCCCCAGCATGGGGGTATAAACCAGATACTCGGCCACGCAGCTGACCAGCCATACCAGGCCGATGGCCAGAAAGCCCTTGCCGAAGGCCGCCATATCCGGCATGGCGCCCAGATAGCGCCCGATCAGAAAGGGTGCGGACAGGAGCATGACCAGGGTCAGCACGCAGGCGACGCGGCCATAGCGGTGGGTGCCCCGATTGTACTGCTCAAACAGCTTGTTCTTATCTTCGTACATCTTTGCTCCCCCTCTCTCAGGCCAGGGCGCTCAGGCCCACTGCCGCGGCCATGGCCAGGATCATGCTGCCCGCGATGGAGAAGCTCTCCACCCAGACGGCGTTTTTCTTTTCATACAGCCACATGAAGCCCGCCATGCTCAGGCAGGCCACCGCCACCACGCCCAGGGGGATCCAGGAGCCGGCGCAGCGGAACAGGCCGTTGCCGGACACGAAGCCGCCGATGTAGCTGCCCATGTAAGCGCAGATCAGGCCGATGAACATGGCCGTCATGGCCCGGTCGCCGAAGCCGCCGCCGGGCTTGCCGCTCTTGCTCCCGGCGCCCAGACGGCGCAGATAGCGCTTGTTGAAAAACACGGAGAAAACCATGCCCCACATGATACACACGCTCATCAGCAGGCAGATGGTGGAGAAGGCCGTGGGCGTCATCAGCGAGGCGGACAGGGACTGGAGCCCCACCGCTTCTGCGGCGGCCTCGGCCACCTGGGTCTCATAGTGCAGCGCGCCGATCACCGACAGGCGCAGCCAGGGCCAGGGGGTCCCCAAACTGCCGGACAGGGCGATGACCCCCAGCAGGATGCCGATGCTGGGCAGCAGTGTAAAGGTGGCGCTGGCGGTGATGACCCGCTTCATCTTCGTAGTGTCGATGCCCATCGCCTTGCCCGCCCGGTAGGCCCGGATCATAAAGAAGACACAGACCAGGGCGACGAACAGGATGATGCCGCCGCAGAGCAGGTACATAAAGGGCGCGTTGAGCTGTGCGAGAAGGGACATACGCAAAACCTCCTTCGGGGTGATCTGCATTCCGTTTTCGGGATGCCGCGGGATCACACACGCGGCGAGACCATTTTATCCCAAAAATGCCCATGGTTCAAGTGCTGCCGTAAGTTCGCTCCGCCGCTTGCTTTTCGGAGACCCGCCCGGTTTCCATGCCCCGGCTTTGTACCGTTTGATCCGCGTATTGCGACTGTGTCCAAAGCCTGCTATACTAAAGGGCAAGGACAAACAAAGGGGGCGGAACGGTGCATACGGTACAGGCGAAATCCATACTGACCAGGTGGAACGGCATGAACGTGTACCGGGGCTGCGCCCACGGCTGCGTTTACTGCGACTCCCGCAGCACCTGCTACCGCTTCACCCACCCCTTTGAGGATATTGAGGTAAAGGAAAACGCGCCGGAACTGCTGGAGCAGATCCTCCGCAGTCGGCGGAAGAAGTTCGTGGTGGGTTCCGGCTCCATGGCCGACCCCTACCAGCCCTGTGAGCGGGAGCTGCTGCTGACCCGCCGCTGCCTGGAGCTGATCGAGCGCTACGGCTTCGGCGCCACGGTGATCACCAAGTCCGACCTGGTGCTGCGGGATCTGGAGCTGTTTGCCGCCATCCATGACAAGGCCAAAGCCGTGCTGCAGATGACGCTGACCGTGGCCGACGACAAGCTCAGCCGCATCCTGGAGCCCAGGGTCTGCACCTCGAGCCGCCGCTATGAGGTGCTCAAGGCCTTCCAGGCCCGGGGCGTCCCCACTGTGGTATGGATGACGCCCATCCTGCCGGGGCTGACGGACACGGAGGAGAATGTGCGCGCGATCCTGGACTGGTGCGTGGACGCCGGGGTGAAGGGCATCGTCTGCTTCGACATGGGCATGACCCTGAGGGACGGCTGCCGGGAGTACTATTACCGGGCGCTGGACCGGCACTTCCCCGGCCTGTCCCAGCATTACCGCCGGCGGTACGGTAGCGCCTACAACGTACGCAGCGAGCACAGCGCAGCGCTGATGGCGCTGTTTCATGAGACCTGCGAGGCTCACGGCATCCTCCACGATCCGGAGGAATGCTTCCACTACATCGCCCGGCTGCCCCGGTGGGAGGAGCAGCTGAGCCTGTTTTAAAAGAACAAAAAGAGGAGCCCGGCGCGTTTTGCGCCGGGCTCCTGTTGCTGTATGCTGTTCTCAGCGGATCAGAAAAATCGTCAGCAGCAGGGCCGCCAGCATGCCGACGCCCGTCTCCACCACGATCCGTTTCAGGGCCTTGTCTTCCCTTTCCACCCGCTCCTTGACCTGTTGGTAATCCATGTTCATGCCGCAGCTCCTTTCGCTGTGCCGCTTTTCGCTCGGGCGATCACAGATAAGAGACTGTCTCGGCCAGGTCCTTGCGCTTGTCGTGGTTGGGCAGTGGGCCGACCCCCTCGGCGGCATAGCCCAGGTCCATCAGCATCAGGATATCCTCCTGCTCCGGCAGGCCAAGGTCCTTGGCCAGTTCATCGGGATCAAACTTGTTCACCCAGCAGCTGTCCACGCCCTCGTTGGCCGCGGCCAGGATCATATGGGTGGCCACGATGGTGGCGTCCTCCACGCCGGAGTCCCGCTTTTCGCCGGGATAGGTGAATACATTGGTCCGGTCAAAGGCCACGGCCAGGACCGTACCCGCGCCGTAGCGGCAGGGCGTGACCGCGTCCACCTTGGCAAGCGCCTCGGGAGAGCGGAGCACATAGACGTGCTGCTCCTGCAGGTTTTTGGCGGTGGGTGCCAGCCGTCCCGCCTCCAAAATGGCGTCCAGCTTTTCCTGCTCCAGCGGGCGGTCACTGTACTTTTTGCAGGAATAACGCGCCTTAACAAGCTGTTTGAATTCCATGATCAGAACCTCCTGTCATTGTCATGATCTAAGCATAGCACGGATTTCGGTTGTTTTCAATTGGTATTTTGCCAAAGCCTTTGCGTGAAAACGCGGCAGGCCCGACGGCCTGCCGCTTGTTTGTGATCGGACTAAGGTCCGCCCTTTTGCGCCCAATCAGTGGTGGTTGCGGCCCCAGAAGGTGTTGTAGCGGTCCGGCTTCCACTCTGGATCCACGTCCTTGACGGCCTCCGCGGCGGTGATGACCGCGTCGCCGTTGTCCAGGTCGATGAGGGTATAGCGGTCGTTGCCCATGCCCAGCTCCTTCATATAGCTCAGCTGGCGGAGACCGTGGCGGCTCTCCACCCGCTTCACCATGGCTTTTCCGCCGCCGCCGGGGAGATTGTAGATCAGGTCAATGCAGGCATTGTCCACGGCCAGGATATCCAGGGAGGCCAGGATGCCCACATCCGGGGTCACCACCGGCGCCGCCTCAGGTCCGGCGCAGTCGCAGTCCACAGACATGTTGCGCATGGTGTTGATGTAGCAGACATGCGGCGCGAAGAAGTCGATTGTGGCCTTGGTGCTCTCGGAGATGCGCTCCATCAGCTCCTCCTCGGCGATGCTCCACATATCGCCGTCGGGGTAGGTGTGGATCTCCTTCTTGCCCACGCGGCCGTCGGCGCAGCCGATACCGATGTTCTTGTTGCTGCCGCCGAAGCCGCCCATGGTGTGTCCCTTGAAATGGGTCAGCACCAGAAGGGAATCATACTCCAGCATACTCTTGCCCACGTGCATCTCCTCAAACCACTTCCCGCCTTTGACCGGCAGCGTGACCACGCCCTCGGCGTCCGTGATATCCACCGGGCAGAAGGTCCAGCCGTTGATGGCCAGGGTCTTCCGATGCTCCTCGGTGGTGTAGCGGCTGCCCTCATAGTAGGTATTGGTCTCGATGATCGTCGCCTCGGGGAGGCGCTTCTCGATCAGCTCCTTCACCCAGGGGCGGGGAATAATGTTGGGCCCCTCGGCCTCGCCGGTGTGCAGCTTAACGGCGATCTTCCCGGTCAGCACAGAGCTGACCTTGTCATAGATCTTCTTCAGTCCTTCCTCGGACAGGTCGCGGGTGAAGAACACCACGGAGCTCTCGCCTGTACGCGCTTCAAAGGGGATATACTTGTTGCCGTCCTTGCCGGCAATGGGTCTGCTGCTCATGTGTTTTCCTCCATTTATAATATAATTTTACCGTTTGCTGTTTGATTCATTCTCGCTGGCTGGCGTCCTTCTCCCGGCTGAAACGGTAGATCCACAGGCAGATGCCCGCCGCGTACAGCACCGAGACCAGGATGTTCAGCCGCATGTTCTCCCGCAGCAGCAGCATCAGCACCACGAAAACCAGGCTCACCAACAGGAGGGGCAGCACCGTCTTCCGGGAAATGCCCCGGTCCTCCCTGGCGTAGATCTGCAGGGCAAACAGGCAGAAGAAATACAGCAGGAAGGAGGCGAGCAAGAACAGTGTCTTGGGCCAGAGGGCAACCGCTTCATCCTGCATGAACTCCAAAGATGCGGTCATGCTGTTCATGCCGAAGATCAGAAAAATGTGGATGATCATATAGCCGATACCGGTGGTTTTCTTTTCCCGGTCGATGATGTGGTCGTACAGCAGCTCATAGCACAGGAACAGAGCCACCACGATCAGAAAGCACATGGCGGAAAAGTACACGGTGTTGAGGCTGAAGCCCCCCTCGAAATAGGAGGCGATGGTGATGATCATCTCGCCGAAGGTGAAAACCACATACAGCATGGCCCGCTCGCTGAGATGAGGGAAATCCACCAGCTCGGCCTTGGTGGCATCGGAGAAAAGGAAGGTCATGACGAGGCCGTAGAGGATGGGGATCGCAGCCATGGCCGCGCCGGTCCGATTATAGATGGGGATGGCGGCCAGGACCAGCAGCGCCTCCCCGTACAGGACGATCATCATACGGTGGATGGACCGCTGCTCCACCGGCCGGTCCTTGTGGTTGCGCAGCTCGATGGCATACTGGGTGCCGATGTTCAGCAGGATCAGCGCCCAGGCCAGATGGTACTGGTTCTGAAAGCTCTCCCAGTGGAGGCGGGTCCCCTCTCCGATGTAGTAGAGCAGGTACATGTTCAGGAGCAGGGCGATGTGATCCCGCAGGCTGTTGCGGCCGTGCTTGTTGATATAGAAAGTGGAGAAGTTCCAGATCTGGATGATCGCCAGGCTGCACAGGATGTAGACCCAGAAGGTCGTACCGCTGACAAAGCCGTTCTCCACATGGTGCAGCAGAGAGTTGTTGCGCCCGATGATATAGACGAAGATCAGGTCGTAGATCAGTTCCAGATACTCGACCTTCTTCTCCTCTTTCTGCAAAGGGTCGCCGAATAGCAGTTCTTTCATGGAAAGCCCTCCCGCCGCAGGATCCGAGCCCGGCAGCCCGATCTTCTTATTGGTATTTTACAGGAAAGAACCGCAAAAAGAAAGATGCAATTTCGCGTTTTGCCCCGTCCTCCCGGCTTTTTCAGCGGCCCTGCCCTGCATGTTCAGACTTTGTTTACGCAATCGGGCTTGACTTATTTCTTTTTTTATAGTAGATTTTCCCGTGCGTGAACATATAACAAGAAGGGTATAACGATATGACAAAAAAAACGATCCGCAATGGACTGACGCTGCTGCTGGTCGCCGTGATGGTGCTGAGTCTCTGCGCCTGCGGCGGCAAGAGCGCGGCCGCTTCCGAGACGCCGGCGCCCACCGCGGCGCCCACGCCCGCCCCTACGCCCGAGCCAACACCGGAGCCTACGCCCGAGCCTATCGTGGGCGAGCTGCTCACCGATGACGACGGCGACGGCATCATCAACTACAAGTTCCACTACAAGGGCGCTACCGTCTACGCGCTGATCGTGCTGGATCCCAGCCGCGTGTTCGTGGGCACCGCCATGACCGAGCAAACCGGCTGGGGCGGCTATGGTCTGACCCTGGACGCCATGGCCGAGCAGTACGACGCGGTGGCAGGCATCAACGCGGGCGGCTTTATCGACTCCGGCGGCACCGGCGGCGGCTGGCCCCCCGAGGGCGTCACCTACAGCCGGGGCCTGGATTACACCGTCATTGATACCGGCTTGATCGCCGGCATCAACAATGACAACAAGATGGTCGTCGGCTATTACGACCACGAAGTATGCGACGTTCTGGGCATCCGCGATTCGGTGGCCTTCGGCCCGATCCTGGTCCAGAACGGCCAGAAAAAGGATCCCGCCAACATGGAAACCGGCATCGGTTCCCGTACCGCCATCGGCCAGCGTGAGGACGGCGCCATTGTCATGGTCGCCATCGACGGCCGCCAGGGCTACAGCATCGGCGTGACCTTTGCCGACTGCATCGACATCATGGCCGACAAGTTTGGCTGCGTCAATGCCTCCAACATGGACGGCGGCAACTCCACAGCCATGTACTATGCCGGCAATGCCGTGAACCGCTCCTCCAACCAGGCGGGCGGTACCCGGAACCTGCCGGACGCCTGGCTGGTCCACGCCATGACCGACTCCTATGTGAAGCCCGAGGGTGTTCCCGAGCAGATCGTCCTGCCCGAAAACCCGCTGGGTGAGGTGAAGGAGTATGTGGGGACCTGCGATCCCGAGACCAGCGCGCGCATGTATGTCTACGCCTGCGATTTTGCGTCCGCTTTCTACGGCTACTTCGGTACCAAGGGCGCCGACTACTTCTACCCCACCCTGATGCAGTATGTGTCTCCGGGCTCCGATCTGCAGACCCGCATGGACCTGGCCCTCATGGACAGGATCTGGGTCAACACCTATCACACGGAGCTCAGCAACATCACCCTGGAGGGTGCCTACGACAACGGCGACGGCAGCTATGATATCGTCATCTCCTCGGACATCGTCGAGTATGCCGAGTACTGGACCTATGAGGCCCCCCGCACCGAGCTGCGGATCACCGTGGTGGAGGCGCCGGATTCCGTAGGCGGTTTCCTGGCCACCTCGGTCTATTGATCCCAAGACGCTGAGCACAACCCGCGGCAGGGGGATTGCTCTCTGCAAACAGCAACAGACCGGATCCATTGGATCCGGTCTGTTGCTGTTGCGCCTTGTCAGACCGCGCCCTTTTCAATGTCTAAGAGGATGGACCGCAGGGTGCGGCAGGCTGCGAAGGA